>Ga0136641_1000472_pt1 | contig 17536 bp, 15 predicted proteins | sample EliLak1302023Y_FD_115312 | JGI IMG/M metagenome (GOLD analysis project Ga0136641, IMG submission 115312) | Freshwater microbial communities from Elizabeth Lake, Yosemite National Park, California, USA - 13020-23Y | ecosystem: Environmental > Aquatic > Freshwater > Lake ...
ACCTGTCTGTCGCGGTAGGACGGCACCGTGATCCAGCGCGCCAGGTGCCGCGCGATGGGTCCGGCAAAGGATGCGGCCAAGCCGGCGATGTCGCTCAGCTGAGCCGGGTCGAGTTGCTGCTCGATGGCCGCGCGCTCGATCGTGGCAACGGTGGTCTGCGGCGCCAGCGGCACGTCCCAGTACTTGGCTCGCAGGTCGAGTACCGAAGCGCCCGTGGCCTGGATCTCCGCCGCCAAGTAGTCCTTGTCGTAGAAGCAGGTCGGCACATGCGTCAGCAGGAAGCCGCGCGGCTCGGCGGGCCTGACGCCCCGCAAGTCGGGCACCAGGTTCGAGTTGTCGCCCCGGCGGCCATGCGAATAGGCCTCGAACTCGATGCCGATGCGCTGCGCCTGCTGCAGCAGCAGCAATGCCGGGATGAAAGACGGGAAGTAGTAGGTCTGCGGGTGGTCGTTGACTGGCAGCAGCAGCTTGCGGCCCTTGAGCTGCGGCAACCGCGATTCGAAGAGTCGGCTGTACCAAGCCAGCGCCATCTGCAGGTAGTACAGGCTCAGGTGTTGCCAGGAGCCGATCGCCAGACTGGCCCAGTCGGCGTGCGCGTCGGCCAGTCGGTCGATCTCGGCACCCAGGCTCCGCGCCTCGTCATGGGCGCGGGTAACCGCTTCGCTGTACGGCGCTGCCGCATCACATCCCAGATAGCAGACCGGCGCGATGCCCGCCGCCACCAAGCGGTCCACCAAGGTGGGATCGAAGACGACGATCTCGACATCCGAGCGACCGGCTGCGATCTGGCTGGCTGCTGGCAAGTCGGCAGCATTCAGGATGGGCAGCACGGTTTGCATGGTTCAAGCTGCAGTCTAGGTCGCGCAGATCGGGCCCAAGCACCGATGTATCCGGACTAAGCGTCTCAATTCGCAGCGCTCGGAACAGCCGCCGTAGCGGATCATGGCCGCACACTTGGAGAGTCTTGCCGTGGACACGATAGCCATTGACCTGCAGCCAGCCGCCAGAACCAGCCCGCCAAGCCTGCCGCAACTCGGCCCGCTGCGCATGGACGCGGTGACCAACTTCGCCTCCCACAAGTACTGGGGCGTCAGCGACCCGGTGCGCTTCCACGCGCTGATGGAGGAAGCGCGCAGCCTGGTGACCTCGGGCCACTTCCTGGGCGACAACCTGTTCACCTGGGGCCGCAACAATTCGCTGTTCGAGGACGGACCCTTCAAGGCGGCCTGGCAGAGCAACCTGCAGAACGACGCCGACCAGGCCATCGCCTGGCGCCGCTACATCCTGGCCTGTTCCGCCCACCACTGTGTGCAGCTGGACGGCGACTTCGTCGAGTGCGGCGTCTACACCGGCACCGGCATCAAGACGGTGATGGACTACCTGGGCGGCCCGGCCTTCCCCAAGACCTATTGGGGCTACGACACCTTCGACTACAACCCGGTGGCCGGGCACAGCTTCGCGGGCCAGCAGGAAGGCTTCTTCGACAAGGTTCAGCAGCGCTTCGCCGGCTACCCGCAGGTGCGGCTGGTCAAGGGTCTGCTGCCGGACTCGTTTGCCGATGGCTGCCCCGACAAGGTGGCCTACCTGCACATCGATCTGAACAATGCCGAAGGCGAACTGGCCGCGCTGGAGGTGCTGTTCGACCGCGTCGTACCGGGCGGCATCGTGGTCATGGACGACTACGAATGGGCCGGCATCTACCGCAGCCAGAAACAAGCCGAGGACCCCTGGTTCGCCGCCCGCGGCTACCGCGTCTTTCCGCTGCCGACCGGGCAAGGCTTCATCATCAAGCGCTGACCGACCCAGCGCCGCCCGGCGTCGGGCGCTTCGGCCTGGGGGCCGCAAGGCCATTCAGCACGGCCGCCGCCATGCGCACCGCCGCGCCGCGGTGGCGGTCAGCAAAGGCCCGTGCGCGTTCAGCCATGGCCGAACGTTGCAGGCTCGCACACAGCACCACGGCGCGGCTCACTGCAGCGCTGATGTCGGGCAGGCGCTCCGCGGCGCCTTCGGCCAGCGACAGTTCAGCCGCCTGCGCGAAATTGAAGGTGTGCGGCCCCATCAGCAGCGGGCAGCCGCAGGCCGCCGCCTCGATCAGGTTCTGCCCGCCCAGCGGCTCGAAACTGCCACCCAGCAGGGCCACGTCGGCCATGGCGTAGTACAGCGGCATCTCGCCCAGGCTGTCGCCCAGCCAGACATCGGCCACGGCGGTTTCGGGCGGCGGCGTGGCCGCCCAGGCCTTGCGGCGCGCCAGCGTCAGGCCAGCGGCCGCCACCAGCGCCGCCACCGCGTCGAAGCGCTGCGGGTGACGCGGCACCAGCAGCAGCAGCGGCCGGGGTAGCGGCAGCGCGGCCCAGGCCCGCAGCAAGGGGGCTTCTTCGCCCTCGCGTGAACTGCTCATCAGCACGACAGGCCGGCCCAGCGCCTGGCGCCAGGCCAGCCCCTGGGCCAGCAAATCGGGCGGCATGGCCATGTCGAACTTCAGATTGCCCATCACCTGCACCGCCCCAGCCCGCGCACCGCTGGCGCGCAGCCGCATGGCGTCGGCCTCGGTTTGCGCCAGCACCGCCGTGAAGCAGGCCAGGGCCGGGTGCATCAGCGCGGCCAGCCGATCACCCTTGGCCTGGCTGCGCGGCGACAAACGCGCATTCGCCAGCACCAGCGGCACGCCGGCAGCCTGCGCTTCGAAGAGCAGATTCGGCCAGACCTCGGTTTCCATCACCACGCCGACGGCGGGGCGGTGGGCGCGCAGAAACCGCCGCACCGCGCCCGGTGTATCCAGCGGCAGCCAGGCCTGGACATCACCGGCCCGCAACAGTTCAGCACCGGCTGCACGACCGGTGGCGGTGCCGTGCGTCAGCAGCACCCGCAACCCGGGTTGGCGGGCGCGCAGTTCGTTGATGAGCGCCGCAGCCGCGCGCGTTTCGCCCAGCGACACCGCATGCAACCACAGGCAACCGGGCTGCGCCGCGGCGCCGGCATATCCCAGCCGCTCGCCCCAATGCGCAGCGTAGGCGGGCTCGCGCCGGGCCCGCCACGCCAAGCGCGAGAACACCAGCGGCAGGGCCATGCGCATCAGCAGGGTGTAGGCGCCACGCGCCAGTGCCGGCTTCACGGCTGCATCCGGCTGAAGGCCCGCGGGCCGAGTTCAGTGCGCAGCGGCTTCAACGGTGGCGTCGGCCTTCACGCTGCGCAGCGCAGCCATGAACTGCGCTTCGATGCGGTGCAGGGCCGCGTCGGTGTGGCCCTCGAAACGCAGCACCAGCACCGGCGTGGTGTTGCTGCCGCGGATCAGCCCGAAGCCGTCGGCGAAGTCCACCCGCAAGCCGTCGATGGTGCCCACGCTGCCGCCTTCGAAGGCCAGGCGGCCATCGGCCACACGGGCCAGCAACTCGATCACCACGGCGTGGTGTTCACCTTCGGCGCAAGGGACGTTCAATTCCGGCGTGCTGAAGCTGGTCGGCAGCGCGTCCAGCTCCGCACTGGGGTTCTTGCTGCGTGACAGGATTTCCAGCAGCCGGCCGGCCGTGTACATCGCGTCGTCGAAACCGTACCAGCGTTCACCGAAGAAGAGGTGGCCACTCATCTCGCCGGCGAAAGGTGCGTTGATTTCCTTGAGCTTGGCCTTGATCAGCGAGTGGCCTGTCTTCCACATCAGCGGCTTGCCGCCGGCTCGTCGGATGGCCACCGGCAGGCGCTGGCTGCACTTCACGTCGAAGATGATGGTCGCGCCCTTGTTGCGCTTCAAGATGTCTCGGGCGAAGAACATCACCTGGCGGTCGGGGTAGATGATGTGGCCGTCTTTCGTCACCACCCCCAGGCGGTCGCCGTCGCCGTCGAAGGCCAGGCCGAGTTCGGCGCCGGTGGCGTGCACGACCTTGATCAGGTCGGCCAGGTTCTCGGGCTTGCTGGGGTCGGGGTGGTGGTTGGGGAAGTCGCCGTCCACCTTGCTGTACAGGTCGATGACCTCGCAGCCCAGGGTACGCAGGATGGCCGGGGCGCTGGCGCCGGGAATGCCATTGCCGCTGTCGACGACGATCTTCATCGGGCGCGACAACTTGCAGTCGCTGGTGATGCGGGCGGCGTACTCGGCACCGATGTCCATCTTGGCGCTGCGTCCGCGGCCCTGGGCGTAGGTCTCGGTCTCGATGCGGACGCGCAGCTTCTGGATGTCGTCACCGTAGATGGCGCGACCGGCCATCACCATCTTGAAGCCGTTGTAGTCCTTGGGGTTGTGGCTGCCCGTGACCTGGATGCCGCTGCTGCAGCCGTGCTGCGCGCGCGTGGCGGCCACGTAATACAGCATCGGCGTGGTGACGGCGCCGATGTCCACCACGTCCAGGCCGGTGCTCTTCAAGCCGCGGATCAGCGCCGCCGCCAGCTTGGGCCCCGACACGCGCCCGTCGCGCCCCACCGCCACGGCCTTTTCGCCGGCCGCGCGGGCTTCGCTGCCAAAGGCGCGGCCCAGGTGTTCGGCGAAGGCCTCGTCGACGTTCTTGCCGACGATGCCGCGGATGTCATAGGCCTTGAAGATGGTGGCGTCGATTTGCATGGGTGTCGGGCAGAGTGGGAATGAAGGCGCGGCGATTGTAGGCAGCGGCCCGTCGGGCCCGTCGTGGCGTCGGGCCGCGGCCGGGTTGCCGGGCGATGTAGGCTCCGGCCTCATGGACATCGCCCCGCAAGAACTCATCGAACAGGCCAAGGCCGCGGCTGAACAGCGGCAGGTCCGCTCGACGGCGCGGCTGAACGCGGCTGTGGCCGTGACCGTGGCGGTGCTGGCCACCTTCATGGGCATCTGCAAGGTCAAGGACGACAACATCGTGCAGGCCATGCAGCAGGCCCAGGCCGACAAACTGGACCACTGGGCCTACTACCAGGCGCGTAATGTGCGGCAGGACCTGGCCGAAGCCGCCGCCACCCAGCTGGAACTGGCCCGCCTGGGGGCACCGCCGGCCAGCCTGGCGGCCTATGACGCGGCCATTGCCAAGTACCGCGGCGTGGCGGCCGACCAGGCCCGCAAGAAAGAAGCCCTGAAAGCCCAGGCCGAGGGCGACCAGAAGACCTACGACGCGCTGAACTACCGCGACGACCAGTTCGACCTGTCGGATGCGCTGCTGGCCATCGCCATCGCGCTGCTGGCCGTCACCGCCCTGACCAGGCTGTGGCCGCTGTACTGGGTGACGCTGGTGCCGACCTTCTTCGGCGTGTTGATGGGCGTGGCCGGCTTGACGGGCCTGCCCATCCACCCCGCAGCGCTGGTCAGACTCTTGTCCTAGCGGCCGCCATCCGGGCTGGCCACCTGGGCAGGTCGCGGCGCACCCCGTACAGTGGTGGCCAATGCCACACCGCCCACTGGAGACCCCGATGACACCCGCCCAACGCCCGCCTTTGCAAGCCAGCCGTCGAACCGCCCTGCAGTCAGCCGCCGCCATGACGGTCGGAGCGGCCGTCGGCACCATCACCAGCGGTTGCGCCGCGCCCGGCGACATGGCCGCCGCCAAGACACCCTTTGCGGTGCCGGGCGTGTTCCTGCCCATCGTCGGCAGCAGCCTGAGCTTCCCCGTGCGCCGCATCTACTGCATCGGCCGCAACTACGCGGCGCACGCCCGCGAAATGGGCTCGGACCCGACGCGCGAACCACCCTTCTTCTTCCAGAAACCCACCGACGCGATCCAGAACGTGGCCGTCGGCACGGTGGCCGACCACCCCTACCCCACGCTGACCAAGAACTACCACTACGAGGTGGAACTGGTCGCCGCGCTGGACCAGGGCGGCAAGGACATCCCGGTGGAAAAGGCGCTGGACTGCGTCTACGCCTACGCGCTGGGCCTGGACATGACGCGGCGCGACCTGCAACGCGCCATGGGCGAAGAAAAGAAACCCTGGGAAATCGGCAAGAGCTTCGACCACTCCGCGCCCATCGGCCCGCTGCACCGGGTGCGTGACATCGGGCACTTCACCAAGGGCAACATCTGGCTGAAGGTCAATGGCACGGTGAAGCAGAACAGCGACCTGGCCAACATGATCTGGAGCGTGGCCGAGCAGATCAGCAAGCTGTCGCAGGCCAACGAACTCTTCCCCGGCGACATCATCTATTCCGGCACGCCCGAGAACGTCGGCCCGGTCGTGCGCGGCGACGTCATCGAATGCCACATCGACAAGCTGCCGCGCCTGTCGGTGAAGATCGTGTGACTTTCTGCGCCCCCCGCGGCCGGTTGGGTGGCCAAGACGGGCTATCCGTGACCGATTGACTGTCAAACGCCCCACCGACACTCCTTGAACATCGCGCGCTGCGCGGTAGCCTCATCCCCGGGCATGCGGGGCAGCTTCAAGGAGTTCGCATGGGTCGCCCATCCAAGATCAAGCCCGTTGCCGCCGGCACCAGCCGTCGGGGGTTCTTCAAGTCCACCGGCACGGCCGCGATGGCGCTGGCCACGTTGCCCGCCACCTCCTTCAGCCAGACCGCAGGCGTATTCCAGCATGGCGTGGCCAGCGGCGACCCGCTGAGCGACCGCGTCATCCTGTGGACGCGCGTGACGCCGGCCACACCGGTGAGTTCGGTGACGGTCACCTACGTCATGGCCGCAGACCCCGGCCTGACGCAGATCGTCAAGAGCGGCAGCATCAAGACCAACCCGGGCCGCGACAACACCGTCAAGGTCGATCCGACCGGCCTGCTGCCCGGCACCACCTACTACTACCGCTTCACGGCTCTGGGCCAGAACTCGCCCGTCGGCCGCACCAAGACGCTGCCGGTCGGCTCGACCGCGAGCCTGCGTTTCGCGGTGGTCAGCTGCTCGAACTATGCGGCGGGCTATTTCAATGCCTACGCCCGCATCGCCGAGCGCGCCGACCTCGACCTGGTCATGCACCTGGGCGACTACATCTATGAATACGCCGACAAAGGCTACGGCACCGCGCGTTCGTCCTTGCCCGTCAACGAGATCGTGAGCCTGAGCGACTACCGCCAGCGCCATGCGCAGTACAAGTCCGACGTCGACTCGGTGGCCATGCACCGCCAACACCCGCTCGTCGCCATCTGGGACGACCACGAGACGGCCAACAATTCCTGGAAGGACGGCGCCGAGAACCACCAGTCCGCCACCGAAGGCGACTGGGCCACGCGCGTCGCCAACGCGCTGCAGGCCTACTACGAGTGGATGCCGGTGCGCGTGGTCGACACCACCAATCCGCGCAAGAACAGCCGCTCTTACTCTTTCGGCGACCTCGCCGAATTGGTGATGCTGGAAGAGCGCGTCAACGCACGCTCCAAGCAGATCGAGACCTACGCGCACGCCACCGCCTTCGGCGCCGGCTTCGCCACCAACGACCCGGGCGCCGGCTACGACGACCCTGCGCGCTCGATGCTGGGTGCCGATGAAGAGGCCTGGCTGTCCAACCGCCTGCGCACCTCGCAGGCCAAATGGAAACTGCTGGGCCAGGGCGTGATGTTCGCCCAGTTGAAGGCGCCGTCCAGCCAGGCCGCCGACCCGGGCCTGTACTACATCAACAGCGACCAGTGGGACGGCTACGAGCCTGCTCGCAACCGCGTCTACAGCGTGCTGGCCGGCGACAGCAGCAACGCGCCCGTCAACAACGTGGCCGTGCTGACTGGCGACATCCACAGCTCATGGGCCGCCGATCTGACGCCCAACGCCTACAACCCGGCCCTGTACAACAAGACCACGGGCACGGGCTCGCTGGCCGTCGAATTCGTCGGCACCTCGGTCAGCTCGCCAGGCGTCGACTCGGACACCACGGGGCAGATTGCCGGTGCGCTGAAGTACTACAACCCGCACTTCAAGTACATCCAGCTGACCAAGCGCGGCTACATGCTGATGGACGTGAACCCGGACCGCATCGTCGGCGAGTGGTGGCACGTGGGCACGGTCGCATCCCCGAGCACGGCCCAGACCTTCGCCACGGCCTTCAAGGTTCTCGACGGCACCAACCATCTCGTTGCTGCGACGCAGACGACCAACCGGGTCAACCCGCCTGCCTTGGCACCCTGAGTGCCGACCGACGAACAAGCTTCAGGAATCACCCAACATGAACATCAAACTCACTCTGAACCGCATCGCGGTTGGCGCCGCACTGGCCATCGCCGCATCGGCATCCTTCGCCGATGAAACCCTGACGGGCACGATCGGTTTCCACAACGACGTGCGGGCCTACAACTTCTCGTTGTCAGCGGCAGGCACGGTCGACATCTTCAGCACCTCCTGGCAGTACGGACTGAACTTCGACCCGGCGGCCTCCGTCTGGATGAAATCGGGCAACGCCTACACGCTGGTCGACCAGAACGACGACGATGGCATTTCTGCCTACGATCCCAACGGCAACTTCAACTTCCGGCTGCAGCTCAGCCTGGGCGCCGGCGACTACCAGCTGGCGCTGGTGGCTGCGCCGAACGCGCCGGTCGGAACGCTGCTGTCGCAGGGCTTCACGGCCGATGCCGAAGCGCCGATTTCCCTGGCCGACTGGACGCAACCCAGCGCCAACCCCAACTTTCCCGACCAAAAGGGCGGCTCCTACAGCTTCACCATCAACGGGGCCAGCAGCGTCAGCGCGGTGCCCGAGCCCGCGACCTGCTTGCTGATGGGCTTGGGTGTGGCCGGCCTGCTGCTGCGCCGACGCGCGGCCTGATCCAGGGCTGGCAAGACGCAGCCTGAGCCGAGCCGCAAGGCCCTGGTGCGGTTCACCGCCCAGGGCTTTTTTCCTTTCGGTCTCCATGCGAACCCGACAGGTGAAACTCTGGCCGCCGGTGTGGCCGCTCTCTCCGGGCGCCAGCGTCGACTTGGGCGCGCCGCTTCAGTCGAAAACGACGCGCGGAAAGTAAAAGGACACCGTCCAGTTCGGCACGTCGACGATCTCGCTGATGCGCAGGTCGCCGCACACGCTGCACAGCATGTAGGCCTGCACCGCCGGCATGCCGTGGCGGCGGCTGAGCAGGTCGACCATGGCGCGCACCGCGGCGCGGGCAGCTTCCATCAGGTCGGGGCCGATGCCGGTGGTCACCTCGTAGCCCTTGGCATCCAGGTGCTTGGTCACCGGTCCGGGCGTCGTGAAGCGCGGGTAGGCCAGCGGCTCGTTCTTGATCAGGTCGAACTGCAGGGCCACGCTCATCGGGCTTTCGATGGCCGTGCCGCAGACTTCACCGTCGCCCTGCGCGGCATGGGTATCGCCCACCGAGAACAGCGCGCCGGCGACTTCCACCGGCAGGTAGAGCTCGGTGCCGGTGGCGATGTCGCGCACGTCCATGTTGCCGCCGACCCGGCGCGGCGGCACGATGCTGTGCAGGCCGGGCGCCGCCGGCGCGACGCCGATGGTGCCTGTGAAGGGCTTCAGCGGCACCCGTGCGTGGCGGCCGTAGAGCGCCGGCGCCAGGGTGCTGGCGTCGTACTGCCAGATGTGCAGCGCCGGGTCCTTAAATTCGTCGGCCAGCAGGCCGAAGCCGGGGATGTTGGCCGTCCAGCCCCAGCCCGAGGGCTTGAAGCCCAGCAGGGTCACCTTCAGCACGTCGCCGGGTTCGGCGCCCTCGATGTGGACCGGGCCGGTGACCGGGTTGATGCGCCCGAAGTCCAGCGTGCCGACATCGGCCACGGTCGACGTGGGCGAGAGTTGCCCGCCCGAGGCCTCGAAGACCTCGAACTCGACGCTCTCGCCCGGCGCCACGCGCAGCACCGGGACGAAGGCGTTGTTCCAGCCGACATGGTGCTGGTGGCGGTGGATGCTGTGGGTACAGCCACAGCCCGGACCGTGCTGGGCGCGCGGAACGGTGGGTGCAGTGCGGTCGGCCATCTTCAGAACTCCACGGTTTCGCCCGGGTTGATGGCCAGCACCTTGGTGTTGCTGTTGCCCAGCGCCTTGATGTACTCGGCCGGCGTGCCGGGCAGACCGGGGTTGGTCAGGTAGTGCATCGGGATCACGGCCTTGGGCTTGATGAATTCGCGCGTGACCATGGCCGCGTCAGCCGGGTTCATCACGAACTGGCCGCCGCCGATGGGCATCAGCACCAGGTCGGGCCGGTACATGTCGGCGATGAGCTTCATGTCGCCGAAGACGCCGGTGTCGCCCATGTGCCAGATCCTGAAGCCGTTCTCGAGCTCGACGATGAAACCGCCCGGCTCGCCGCCGACATGGGTCTCGTCCTTGCCGGTGGCCGGGTTCTTCCAGACCAGCTCCGAGCTGTGCTCGGCATGCACCAGCGTGATCTTGACCTTGGGCCCGACCGGCGTGACGGTGCCGCTCTTGTTGATGCGCAGGGCTTGCGTGGCCGGCAGCACACCCAGCGTGATCAGCGATTGCGACAGCCCGGCGGTGGACCACAGCGGCGCGTTGTTCAGCTTGGCCAGGTCGACGGCGTCGGCCATGTGGTCGAAGTGCGCATGGGTCACCAGCACCACGTCGACCTTGCCCAGCGCTTCGAGCTTCTTGAACTCGGCCGGCGTCTTGGGGTTGGTGAGCAGCCAGGGGTCGATGACGATGACCTTGTCGTCCAGCGTGGTGATCTTGAACGCGGCCTGGCCCAGCCATTGCACCTTGACCTTGTCGCCGGCCAGTACCGGCAGGGCCAGGGCCAGCGCGTAGCTGGCGACGATCGTCTTGAACATCTTCTTCATCGCGTGTCTCCTTGCGGGTTTCAGTGGGTCGACGTGTAGTCGGTATAGGCGGGGGCCGGCTGCGTGAAATACGCATGCAGGATCTGGTAGACCATCTTGTAGTTCTTCTGCTGGAAGCTGGCGTGGCTGATGCCGTTGAGCACGGTGAACTGCTTGTCCGGGTGCGGCAGGTGCTTGAAAAAGCTCAACAGGTCGTCGAAGCCGGCGATGCCGTCGAACTGGCCGCGCAGCACCACCGTGGGCACGGTGATCTTCAGCGGGTCGACCACCGGCAGCCGGCTGCACATGTCGATGTAGGTGCCGTTGGGCATGCTGTCGTCCAGCGCCAGGATGGCGTCGGCGAAGGCTTCCACCGTGTTGGCGTCGGCGCAGTCGGCATGGTCGCGCGAGAAGATGCTGCGTACGAAGGCGCGGTCGATGGGCCGACGCTTGTTGGCGATGAACTCGGGCAGCTTCTTGCGGCGTTGTTCCAGCGTCGGTGCGCCCTCGCCGGTCCAGACGAAAGCATCCAGCGCCAGGCGCGACACGCGCTCGGGGTGGTTCTGCGCGAACAGCGCGGCACGCAGCGCGCCGCTGCTGATGCCGTAGGTCAGGAAGCTGCGCACGCCGCGCGTGGCGTAGATGTAGTCGGTGGCGGCTTCCAGGTCGGCGGCGCCGTTGGCGATGTCGCAGTAAATGTCGCGGCTCTTGTCGCTGCGGCCGTAGCCTTCCATGTCCACGCACCAGCAGACGAAGCCGCGTTCGGCGAACCAGTCCATCACGCTGCTGTCGGGGCGGCCGGGCACGGTCAGGTCGAAAGTCGGCTGGCTGGCCATCGACGAGCCGTGCACCCACAGCATCACCGGCTTGCCGGCTTGTTCTTCAGGACTGCCGACGTACTTTTCCCACAGGAACAGCTTGACGTCGCCATCGGCGGTCTTCTTGGTGGTCCAGTGTTCCTGGCCAGTGACTAGGGTCATGTCTTTTTCCTGGTGGAGGGTCAATCGATTTTTGCGCCGGACTCTTTGACGACGCGGGCCCAGTGGTCGCGTTCGCTGCGGAAGTAGCCGTCCATCTCGGCCGGCGTGCTGGCGACGATCTCGATGCCGGCCTCGGCAAAGTGGGTCTTGACCTCGGGCTGCGCCATCACGACCTTCAGTTCGCGGTACAGGCGGTCGATGATGGGCTGCGGCGTGCCTTTGGGTGCCAGCAGGCCCATCCAGACATAGGCCGCATAGCCGCTGATGCCGCTCTCGGCCAGCGTGGGCACGTCAGGCAATTGCAGGCTGCGTGTGCTGCCGCTGGTGGCCAGTGGCTTCAGCTTGCCGGCTTTGATGTGGGCCACCATGCCGGCCGTGCCGGGCATGGAAATGGCCACCGTGCCGGCCAGCAAGTCGGTGGTGGCCTGGCCGCTGCCGCGGTAGGGCACATGGGTCATCTTGATGCCCGCCATCGCCGTCATCTGCGCCATGAACAGATGCTGCCCGCTGCCATTGCCTGAACTGGCGTAATTCAATTCGCCGGGCTTGGCCTTGGCCATGGCGATCAACTCGGCCACATTCTTCACGCCCAGGCTGGGGTGCACCACCAGCACGCCCGGCTCGCGGCCGAGCAGGCTGATGCCGACGAAGTCATCGATCGGCGCGAAGGGCAGCTTGGGGTAAAGCGAGGCGCTGATGGCGTTGGTCTGCGAAGCCAGCAGCAGGGTGTAGCCGTCGGGCGCGGACTTGGCCACTTCGCCGCTGCCGATGGTGGCGCCGGCGCCCGGCTTGTTGTCGACGATGACCTGCACCTTGAGCCGCTTGCCCAGTTCCTGGGCCACGACGCGCATGGGGCCGTCCACCGCGCCACCGGGCGAAAAGGGCACGACGACGCGGATGGGCTTGCTCGGGTAGTCCTGCGCCCAGGCGCCGAAAGCCACCGAGCAGGCCGCGAACAGAACAGCGATGTGCTTCATGCGAGGGCGCCTTTCATGCATCCAGATCGATCTTGCGTTCACGCGCAATCGCCGTCCACCGGGCAATGTCCGCCTTGATGAACTTGGCGAAATCGGCTGAAGACGTGGGCATGGGCTCCACCGCTTCAGCCGCCAGGCGGTCGCGCAGGTCAGAACCGGTCAGCACCTTGTTCAGCGTCTCGTGCAAGGTCGCCAGCACCGGCGCTGGCAGGCCGGCCGGGCCGACCACGCCGTACCACTGGATGGCGTCGAAACCCTTGTAGCCCGATTCGATCAGCGTCGGCACGTCCTTCACCACCGGGTGGCGCGCCAGGCCGGTCACGGCCAGCGGGCGCACGCGGCCCGAACGGATGTGCGGCAGCGCCGCGGCCAGGCCCGGGAACATGGCCTGGGTCTGGCTGCCCAGCAGGTCGTTGAAGGCCGGCGCGATGCCGCGGTAGGGGATGTGCAGGGCGAAGGTGCCGCTGGCCTGCTTGAAGAGTTCCATCGTCAGGTGCGTCAGCGAGCCCTGCCCGGCCGAGCCGTAACTCAGCTTGCCGGGGTTCTTCTTCAGGTAGGCGACGAATTCGGCCACGCTGCGGATGGGCAGGTTGGCATCGACCACCAGCACATTGGGTGTGCCGCCGATCATGCCCACCGGGGTGAAGTCCTTGACGGCGTCGTAGGGCAGCTTGCTGCGCGTGGCCGGGCTGGTGCCATGCGTGGCCACATAGCCCTGCATCAGCGTGTAGCCGTCGGGCGGCGCCTTGGCCGTGGTCTGGCAGGCGATGGAGCCCCCACCGCCGCCGATGTTGTCGACGATGATGGTCTGGCCGAGCAGCTTGCCCCAGCGCTCGCAGACGGTGCGGCCGACCAGATCGCTGCCGCCACCGGCCGCCACGGGCACGATGTAGCGCATGACGCGGTTCGGGAAGGCCTGCGCGCGGGCCTGCGGCAAGGCCAGGGCGACGGGAAGGGCAGCAATCAGGTCACGGCGGCGCATGGCAGGCTTTCAGTTGTCAAAGCCACCGGCGCTGCGCAAAGGCAGGGCGTCGGTGCTGGTCATCAGGGCGATGAAGTGCGCGGCCAACGCAGCCTGCGGGCTGCTGGCCGCGCTGGCGGTCATGGCCGCGGTGTAGGGCGTGGCCAGTTCGAACTCGGCCGGCAGCAGGGCCACCAGTTCGACACCGGGCGTGTAGCGGATCTCGGTGACCTGGGTGCAGCCGATGGGCTGGGCTTCGTCCGATTCGGCCATCGCGCGCATGGCGGAGGCGCCGTTGGGATAAGTCTTGAAGCGCGGCGCCAGTTCGTCGTGCAAGCCCAGTTCGCGCATCACCTTGGCGAAGTGGATGCCGGCGGTCGAGCGCAAGGCGTCGGGGAAATAGACGCCCGTGGCGGCCCGCAGCGCCGCCTTCAGGCCGCCAGCCGTGGCCACGTCGGGCCAGGGCGTGCCGGCGCGCACGGCCACGCCGGTGCGCACGCGGCCAAGCAGGGCGGCGCTGCCGGCCTGCAGCCGGCCTTCGGCGACCAGGCGGCCGATCAGCGCTTCAGTCAGCACCAGCACGTCACAGGCCTCGCCACCGAGCAGGGCTTCCTGGATCGCGCCGACAGCGCCAAATCGGGCCTGGATGTCGGCGCCGGTCGCGGCCTTGAAGCGCTCTTGCAGGGCCTTCACCAGGCCCTGCGCGGCACCGGCACACAGCAGATTCAAGACGGTCATGTTCGCTTTCAGTGGCCCATGGCGGCCACGATGTTGTCAGGGGACAGCGGCAGGTCGCGCACGCGCACGCCCAGGGCGTCGAAAAGCGCGTTGGCGATGGCGGGGGCCGTCGGGCCGATGGACGCTTCGCCAGCGCCCAGCGACGGTGCTTCGGAGGGCATCAGCACGACATCGACAGCCGGCACTTCGGAAAAGCGCAGGATGGGGTAGTCGTCCCAGCCAGCGTGTGAGGGCTGCGCCGCTTCCTTCAGCGTCCAGCTGGTCGACTGGATGGCACCGCCTTCGATCTGGTTGACCACGCCGTCGGGGTTGATGACCCGACCCACGTCCACCGCGATGGTCAGCCGGCGCACCTGCAGCGTGGCGCCCGCCACGACTTCGGCCACCACCGCGCACCAGGCGCCCGTGCCCTTGTAACGGGCCACGGCCAGGCCGATGCCGACGGCTTGCCCGTCGGCGTCGACCTTGGTTGCAGCGTTCACGCCAGCCTTGAAGCGTTGGGCCCAGCCGGCGCCCGCGGCGGCAGCGTCCAGCACCGCCAGCGCGCGCGGGTCGTGCTGCAGATGCTGGCGGCGCAGCGCCAGCGGGCAGGCGCCGGTGGCGTGGGCAATCTCGTCGATGAAGCTTTCGGCCGCGAAGACATTCGCGTAGGCGCCTAGGCCGCGCAGCGCCGAGCTGCGGCGCTGGGTGAGCACGCTGTGCGCCTTCACGCAAACCGAGGCGAAGTCGTAGCCCGGCACGGCATTGCGTTCGGCACCGCCACCGCTGGCGATCGGCATGTCGATGGACGGCGGCACGGCGCCGGCGCGGGCCACCTGCCAGGCACCCAGCAGCGCCGGCGTGGCGCTGCGACCGGGTCGGCGGCTGTGGCCGGGGCTCCAGAGTTCGTGCTGCCAGTGGGCGATGCCGCCCTCGGCGTCCAGCCCGGCTTGCAGTTCCACCAGCATGGCCGGGCCAAAGGGTGCGTGGCTCAATTCGTCGGCGCGGCTCCACAGCACGCGCACCGTGGCGCCCAGGCTGTCAGCCGGCAGCGCCCGGGCCAGCCAAGCGGCGTCGAAGGCCACGTCGTCGGCGCCGTTGTGGCCGTAGCAGCCAGCGCCTTCGGCGTGGTGCACGCAGACGGCTTCCACGTCCAAGGCAAAAGCCAGGGCCAGGTCGCGGCGCAGGTTGAAGATGCCCTGGCTGTGCGTCCACACCGCCAGTTGACCGTCGGCCCAGCGCGCCAGCGCGCAGGACGGGGCGATGGAAGCGTGGGCTGTCCAGGGCTTGCTGTAGCGGGCCTTCAGCGTGCGCACGGCCTTGTGGCTCGCACCCAGCGCCGTGCCCGTTTCAGCCACCGTGCGCAGCGTCGAAGCCAGCCCCTGCAAGTCGGCCGCTTCTTCGGCCGCTTTTCCGGCAGATTCCGGTGCGACCTGCCACTGCGCTGCGGCACTCAGCGCCTGCAAGGCCGCATCGGCCTGCGCCGAGGTGCCGGCCACCAGGCCCAGCAAATCACCATCGCGCACCACCTGCAACACGCCCGGCAACGCCCGCACCGCGGCTGCATCGCAAGCCTGCAGGCGGGCACCGTGGTGGGGCGGGTGCAACACGCGGCCGTGCACCAGCCCGGCGGGCCGCAGGTCGTGGATAAAGGCCGGCTGACCCGCCAGCTTGGCGTCCAGCCCGCGGTTCGGCGCCGAGGTGCCCACGGTCTTGCGCCCAGGCCGACCCGCCCCGGCGCCGGCCTGCAGGGCCGCACAGGCCGCCCGCAAGGCGCGCCCCGCGTCCTGCACCGACAGGCTGCCCGATGTCACGCCCTCGTCGGGGCTGTGCGCGGTGCTGACCGGCAGCATGTCGATGCGGTCCAGTGCCACGCCCAGTTCGTCGGCCACGATCTGCGCCAGCGCGGTATGCAGGCCCTGGCCGATCTCGACCTTGCCGGTGCGCACCTGCACGCGGCCGTCGGCCATCAGCGCCACACGGGGTGCTGCCACAGCCGGGCTCATGCGGCGGCCACCGTCGCCGTCACGGTGGCTGCAGCAGCCCGCAACACGGCGCGCACGATGCGGTTGTGCGCGCCGCAGCGGCACAGGTGGCCGTCCAGGGCGCTGCGCACGGCCGCCTCGCTGGGCTGCGGCTGCTCACGCAGCAGCGCGGCGGCTGCGATCAACATGCCGGAGCTGCAGTAGCCGCACTGTGCCGCCTGCTCGGCGCTGAAGGCCGCGCGCAGGGTGTCGGGCAGGCCTTCGACGGTGGTGATGGCGTGACCCTCGCAGGCCCACAGTGGCGTGTCGCAAGCCGCCACCGACCGCCCGTCGAGCAACACCTGGCAGGCACCGCACTGGTTGCTGCCGCAGCCGAAGCGCGTGCCGACCAGGCCCAGGTCGTCGCGCAGCACGTCGAGCAGACGCGCCGCCGGCGCGGCCTGCACGGCCTGCAGTCGGCCGTTCACGGTCAGGCGGATGGGGTTCACGGCAGGGTGTGCTTCAGCGTCCGATCGGCAGGCCGGCGGCCAGGCTCAGTCGACCTTGGCGCCCGAAATCTTGACGATGCGCGCCCACTTGGCGATGTCGTCGTTCAGGTAGTGCGCAAAGGCGTCCACGCCCATCGTCAGCGGCGCCGTGCCTTGCGCGGCCCAGGCCTTGCGGACCTCGGCGTTGGCGGTGATCTTGGTGACTTCGGCATTCAGCCGGTTGATGATGGCCGCCGGCGTGCCCTTGGGCGCCATCAGGCCGAGCCAGATCGTGGCCTCGTAGCCCTTGATGCCGGCTTCGTCCATCGTCGGCACCTCGGGCAGGGTGGCCGAGCGCTTCAGGCCCGTCGTGGCCAGCGCCTTGACCTTGCCGGCCTTGATGTGCTCGCTCATCGTCGGAATCGCGTCGAACATCATTTCCAGCTGCCCGCCCAGCACGTCGGTGCGCGCACCCGCGCTGCCTTTGTAGGGCACGTGGACGATGTCGATGCCGGCCATGGCCTTCATCAATTCACCGGCCATGTGGTAGGGCGTGCCGGGGCCTGAAGACGCATAGCTCATGCCGCCCGGCTTGGCCTTGGCGGCCTTGATCAGGTCGGCCAGGCTGCCCACGGGCAGGCCGGCCTTCACAACCAGCACCAGGTCCGAGGCGTTGATCGGCGCGATGGGCACGAAGTCGCGCATCAGGACGAAGGGCTTGTTCGGGATCAGCGACTCGTTGACCGTCTGCGTGTTCGACATCAACAGCAGCGTGTAGCCATCGGGCGCCGCCTTGGCCACCGCGTCGGTGCCGATCACGCTGCCGCCGCCGGGCTTGTTGTCGATGATGA
>Ga0136641_1000473_pt1 | contig 17521 bp, 16 predicted proteins | sample EliLak1302023Y_FD_115312 | JGI IMG/M metagenome (GOLD analysis project Ga0136641, IMG submission 115312) | Freshwater microbial communities from Elizabeth Lake, Yosemite National Park, California, USA - 13020-23Y | ecosystem: Environmental > Aquatic > Freshwater > Lake ...
CCTCTTCGAAGCCGGCCGTGCCGTGCAGCACTTTCTCGTAGCTTTGCTCCAGGCCCAGCTTGCCGATGTACTCGGTGCCTTTGTAGTTGCCCTGCTCGGCTTCGTCCCAGTCGTCCATGGCGGCCTTTTCGGCCTGGTTGACGCGTCCGATGTAGCCCAGCAGGTGGGCCCCGGTTTCGCCCAGTGGGTAATTGCGGAACAGCCGCGCCTTGACCTCGACGCCCGGAAAGCGGAAACGCTGGGCGGTGAAACGCGCCACCTCCTCGTCGGACAGGCGGGTGCGGATGGGCAGCGTATCGGCGCCCTTGAGCTCTTCCTGCAGGCGCTTGAAGCGCCGCCGGTCCTTGGCTTCGATGCTCACGACGGCCGCCAGCTCGTCGATCAGCGCGTCGAGTTCGGCGCTGGCGTTCTTGCCCCGCTGCGGCGTGATCTCCAGCGTGTAGGCCGAATAGTTGCTGGCCAGCACGACACCGTTGCGGTCGACGATCAGACCCCGGTTGGGCACGATGGGCACGACGGCGATGCGGTTGGCTTCGGCCTGCGTGGCCAGTTCGTCATGGCGGATGACCTGCAGGTAGACCAGGCGCGCGGCCAGCAGCGAGAAGGCCAGCAACACGAAACCGGCGGCGGCGAGCAAACGGCCGCGGAAGCGGCCGAGTTCGCGTTCGAGGTCCTTGAGTTCGGTCACAGCGGCCGATTTTGATCCGGGTCGGGGGCCCGGCGCTGCGGCGCCAGCAACAACAGGGTCACCAGGGGCCACAACAGGGCTTCGAAGCAGGGCGCCAGCAGGATCGACCAGCCCGGGAACATGCCGCCCGCCAGCATGCGCACGGCCAGCGACACGCCGTGCGCGGCGAAGAAGACCGGCAGGATCTGCACCGCCTGCTCGACCACGCCGAACCACAGCAGGCGCCGGTGGATGGTGATGGCCACGAAGCTGAGCAAGGTGTAGGCGAAGGCATGCTGGCCGAGCAAGGCGCCCTGGTGGACGTCCATCAGCAAACCGAACAGGAAAGCCACGCCCACGCCGACGCGCCGCGGCTGGTGCACGTTCCAGAACACCACCGCCACGGCCAGCAGGTCGGGCATGGCCGGCTGGCGGCCCAGCGGCAGCAGGTCGAAGGCCAGCGCCAGCACCAGCGTGAAGGCGATGAAGTAGGGCTTGACCGGCAGCAACAGCTGGTCGGCGCCGCGCGGCATGATCATCGCGCGGTCCTCACGGTGCGGCCGTCATGGCGTTGTCGCACCCTTGCGGCCCGGTGCATTCAGCTTGCGCTCGGGCTTGGCTGATTCGCTTGCCGGTGCCGGCCGCGGTGGCAGTTGCAGGTTCAGCGGCTCCAGCACCAGCACATGGCGCACGCCGTCGGGGTTGGCCGTGGGCAGCAGCGAAATGCGCGCAAAACCGGACTCGACGCGCCGCTGCACGGCCGCCACCTTGGCCACCGGCAGGCCCGGCGGGTAGACGCCGTCCAGGCCGCTGGTCTGCAGCAGGTCGCCCACCAGCACGTCGGCATTGGCCGAAGTGAAGCGCAATTCCATGCCGCCCGGCGTGCCGCCGCCGAAAGCCGCGCTGCGCTGCTGGGTGCGGGTGTTGAGGACGGGTATGGCCGCGTCCTTGTCGGCCAGCAAGCTGACTTCCGAGGTCAGGGCATAGACCCGCGTCACCTGGCCCAGGACGCCCGCTTCGTTGATGACCGGCGAGCCCGCCAGCACGCCCTGCGCGCTACCGCGGTCGATGAAGACCTTGCGCGAATACGGATCGGCGGCTTCGTACATCACTTCGGCGGGTTGCGCGCGGCCGGCGAGGGCGGGACGCAGTTCGAGCAGCGCGCGCAGCCTGGCGTTCTCCTGCGCCAGTTGCTCGACGCGCAGCACGCGCTCCGCCTGCGCGGCCAACCGGCGCTGGGCCTGCGCTTCGCGCTGGAGCGCCAGGCGCAGGCCGCCGAGGTAATCGCTGCCGCCTTCGACGATCTCGACGGGCACGGCCAGCGTGCGCTGCACCGGCAGCAGCAGCACCGCCAGCGTGGCGCGCACCGGCGTGGCGACCTGGAAACGGCTGTCGGCGACCATCAGGAAGATGGCCAGCGCCGAGAAGAAGATCAGCTTCGTGAGGGCCGACGGCCCCTGACGAAAAAACGGCGGCGGTGTGCGGTCGAGCGTGCCGAAGGCCATGGCAGCGGTCGGCGTGGCGGCGGTACGGCGAGCGCGGCGCTAGCGAAGGCTGCGCCGGGTCACTCGGACGTGAAGATCGAGCCCAGGCGTTCCATGCGCTCCAGCGCCATGCCGCAGCCGCGCACCACGCAGGTCAGCGGGTCTTCGGCGACCAGCACCGGCAGGCCGGTTTCTTCGGCCAGCAGGCGGTCGAGGTCGCGCAGCAGGGCGCCGCCGCCGGTCAGCATCATGCCGCGCTCGGCGATGTCGGCGCCCAGTTCGGGCGGGGTCTGCTCCAACGCGTTCTTCACCGCGCTGACCATCTGGTTCAGCGGGTCGGTCAGGGCTTCCAGGATCTCGTTGGACGAGATGGTGAAGCTGCGCGGCACGCCTTCGCTGAGGTTGCGGCCCTTGACTTCCATTTCCTTGACTTCGCTGCCCGGGAAGGCGCTGCCGATGTTCTTCTTGATCATCTCGGCGGTGGGCTCGCCGATCAACATGCCGTAGTTGCGGCGGATGTAGTTGATGATGGATTCGTCGAACTTGTCGCCACCGACGCGGATGCTGCCCTTGTAGACCATGCCGCCCAGGCTGATGACGCCGACTTCGGTGGTGCCGCCGCCGATGTCCACGACCATCGAGCCGCTGGCCTCGGAAACCGGCAGGCCGGCGCCGATGGCCGCCGCCATCGGTTCTTCGATCAGGTAGACATCCGACGCGCCGGCGCCCAGCGCCGACTCGCGGATGGCGCGGCGCTCGACCTGGGTCGAGCCGCAGGGCACGCAGATGATGATGCGCGGGCTGGGCCGCAGGATGCCCCGCGGATGGACCATCTTGATGAACTGCTTGAGCATCTGCTCGGTCACCGTGAAATCGGCGATGACGCCGTCTTTCATCGGCCGGATGGCTTCGATGTTGCCGGGCACCTTGCCGAGCATGGCCTTGGCTTCCTTGCCGACGGCCTGGATGGTCTTCTTGCCTTGCGGGCCGCCTTCGTGGCGGATGGCGACCACCGAAGGCTCGTCCAGCACGATGCCCTTGCCGCGCACGTAGATCAACGTGTTGGCGGTGCCCAGGTCGATGGCCAGGTCAGTGGAGAAATAACGGCGCAGTGAAGCAGCGAACATGGCGGGAGCAGAACGGAGCGTGCAGCGGGGCGGTGTCGGCGGACAGGCAGGCGGGTTTGCGGGGTGACCGGAAACGGCGCCAACCAGGCCCGGAACAGGCTACGAGCCGCTGAACGCGTGGGCATCAGGGGGTGTTTGGAGCGCTTGCTCTGGGGTCTGGGGCCACAGTTCGTCGTGCACGGTGACGGGTCCTGGGGCCGCACGCCAAAGGGCTTGCGGGTAACCGGAGATAATACCGTATCAACTTCAGCCCCCCGGGGTGGCAGGCTGCTTTTTCAGCGGGTCAGCCCGGCCCGGCGGCAACAGAAATGGCTCTTCAGACGATGGCGCTGACCCCCCAGGACGTGAACCGCATTGCCCACCTCGCGCGGCTCGAGCTGTCGGGCGCCGAGCAGGCGCAGATGCTCGAACAGCTCAACGGCTTCTTCGGCATCGTCGAGCAGATGCGCGCCGTCGACACGCGCGGTGTGGAGCCGCTGTCCACCCCCTTGTCGGCCCTGCACGCGGTGGAACTGCGCTTGCGTGACGACCTGGTCACCGAAGGCAATGACCGCCTGGCCAACCAGCACAGCGCACCGGCCGTCGAAGGCGGCTTGTTCCTCGTGCCCCGGGTGATCGAATGACGGCTGTCCTGAAGCTTGGCGTGGCCGGCCTGTCGCGGGCCCTGGCGGCGCGCGAGATCTCGAGCGTCGAACTGACGCGGGGCCTGCTGGCCGGCATCGAAGCCCACGCCGAGCTGGGCGCCTTCCTGTGCACCGACGCCGAACACGCGCTGGCGGCCGCGCGCGCGGCCGACGCGGCGCTGGCCGCCGGCACGGCCGGCCCGCTGACCGGCGTGCCCGTTGCGCACAAGGACATCTTCGTCACCGACCACGCGCGCAGCGGCCTGCCGTCCACCGCCGGCTCGAAGATGCTGGCCGGCTACGCCAGCCCCTTCGACGCCACCGTGGTGGCGCGCCTGAGCGCCGGCACCGCCGGGCAGGGCACGGGCGCCGGCATGGTCACCCTGGGCAAGCTGAACTGCGATGAGTTCGCGATGGGCTCGTCCAACGAGAACTCGGCCTACGGGCCGGTGCTCAACCCCTGGGACCGCGAGCGGGTGCCCGGCGGTTCGTCAGGCGGCAGCGCAGCGGCGGTGGCCGCGCGCCTGGTGCCGGCCGCCACGGGCACCGACACCGGCGGCTCGATCCGCCAGCCGGCCAGCTTCACCGGCATCACGGGCATCAAGCCGACCTATGGCGTGTGTTCGCGCTACGGCATGATCGCCTTTGCCAGCAGCCTGGACCAGGCCGGCCCGCTGGCGCGCAGCGCGGAAGACTGCGCCATGCTGCTGTCGGCGATGAGCGGCTTCGACCCCCGCGACGCCACCAGCGCCGAACGCCCGCCGCAGGACTACACGGCCATGATGCGCAAAAGCCGTCAGGGTGCGACCGCAGGACAGCCGCTGCGGGGTTTGCGGGTCGGCCTGCCCAAGGAATTCTTCCCCGCTGCGCTGGCCGCCGACGTCAACGGTGCCGTGCGCGGCGCGCTGGCCGAACTGGAAAAGCTGGGCGCCACGCTGGTCGATGTCAGCCTGCCGCGCACAGAGTTGTCCATCCCCGTCTACTACATCATCGCGCCGGCCGAAGCCAGTTCCAACCTGGGCCGTTTCGACGGCGTGAAGTTCGGCCACCGCGCGGCGCAGTACGGCGACCTGATGGACATGTACAAGAAGAGCCGCGCCGAGGGCTTCGGCGCGGAAGTGAAGCGCCGCATCATGATCGGCACCTATGTGCTGTCGCACGGCTACTACGACGCCTACTACCTGCAGGCGCAGAAGCTGCGCCGCATGATCGCCGACGATTTCCAGGCCTGCTTCTCCGCCGGGCCCCAGGCTTGCGATGTCATCGCCGGGCCGGTGGCGCCCACCGTGGCCTGGAAGCTCGGCGAGCAGGGCGACGACCCGCTGCAGGCCTATCTCGCGGACATCTTCACCTTGCCGGCCAGCCTGGCCGGCCTGCCCGGCATGAGCGTGCCGGCCGGCCTGGGCGCGCATGGCATGCCAGTGGGCCTGCAACTCATCGGCAACTACTTCGACGAAGGCACCCTGCTGCATGCCGCGCACGCGCTACAGCAGGCCACCGATTTCCACCTGCGCACGCCGCAGGGGTACTGACATGCCGACCCCCACACCCCTCGTCCGCGGTTTCGAAGTCGTCATCGGCCTGGAAACCCACGCCCAGCTGTCCACTGTCAGCAAGATCTTCAGCGGCGCGTCGACCAGCTTCGGCGCGGCGCCCAACACGCAAGCCTGCGCCGTCGATCTGGCCTTGCCGGGCACGCTGCCGGTGATGAACCGCGGCGCCGTCGAGCGCGCCATCCGGCTGGGCCTGGCCGTCGGCGCGAAGGTGGCGCCGGTGTCGATCTTCGCGCGCAAGAACTACTTCTACCCCGACCTGCCCAAGGGCTACCAGATCAGCCAGTACGAGACGCCGGTGGTGCAAGGCGGGCGCATCGACTTCGTGCTCGACGGCGCGCCGCGCAGCGTGCGCCTGACCCGCGCCCACCTCGAAGAAGACGCGGGCAAGAGCCTGCACGAGGACTACGCCAACCAGACCGGCATCGACCTCAACCGCGCCGGCACGCCGCTGCTGGAAATCGTTTCCGAACCCGACATCCGCAGCGGCGCCGAGGCCGTCGAATACGCCAAGGCCCTGCACGCACTGGTGGTCTGGCTGTGCATCTGCGACGGCAATATGCAAGAAGGCAGCTTCCGCTGCGACGCCAACGTGTCGGTGCGCCGCCCGGGCGCAGCCTTGGGCACGCGGCGCGAGATCAAGAACCTGAACAGCTTCCGCAACATGCTGGCGGCCATCGACTTCGAAGTGCAGTGGCAGATCGACCGCCTCGAGGACGGCCTGGCGATCGAACAGGCGACCGTGCTGTTCAACCCCGACACCGGCGAAACCCGGGCCATGCGCAGCAAGGAAGACGCGCACGACTACCGCTATTTCCCCGACCCCGACCTGCCGCCGCTGGTGATCGCTGCGGACTGGATCGAACGCGTGCGCGCGGCGATGCCCGAACTGCCGGCGGCGATGGCCGCCCGCTTCGTGCGCGACGACGGCCTGTCGGCCGACGACGCCGCGCTGATGACGCAGAGCCTGGCCTTCGCGCAGTACTACGAAGCGCTGCGCGCCGCTTGCGGCAGCGCCAAGCTGGCCGCCAACTGGCTGATGGGCGAAGTCTCCAAGCGGCTGAACGCCGAAGGCCGGGACATCACGGCGGCCACGCTGCGGCCGGCCACGCTGGCGCAGCTGATCGTTCGCGTGCTCGACGGCACGCTGTCGAACAACGGCGCCCGTCAGGTCTTCGAGGTGCTGTGGGCCGACGCGCTGGCCGAGGTCGACGCCGTCATCGCGGCCAAGGGCCTGAAACAGATGAACGACAGCGGTGCGCTCGAAGCCATCGTCGACGCGGTGCTCGCTGCCAACGCCAAGTCGGTGGAGGAATTCCGCGCCGGCAAGGACAAGGCCTTCAACGCGCTGGTCGGCCAGGTCATGAAGGCCAGCCAGGGCAAGGCCAACCCGGCGCAGGCCGGCGAGTTGCTGCGCCGCCGCCTGGGCTGAGCCGCCCGGCCGCCAGGCCGCCGGCGCCTCGCCTTACGGCGCCGGTTTCGCCACCGCCTTGGCGGCCGGCGACGAGGCCGCCACAGCCTTCAGGTTGACGGCCGGCAGCGGACCCAGCGATCCGGCCGGCGCGCCTTGCCACAGCGCCCGCAGACGGGCCAGTTCCGCGTCGTACAGGCGGTTGATGCGGTCGAGCTCGGCCGCCTGGTTGCTGACCGACGAGCGCTGGGCTTCGATGGCCGCGTCGTTGGCGTCGATGGCCGAACGCAGCTTGCCGGGCAAAGGCTTGCCGACGTAGAACTCGGACTCGGCCAGCAGCGGCTTGCGCTCGGCGGCCAGGTCGCGCAGGCGCTGCTCGGTGGACTTGATGGCCAGGCGCACCGTGTCCAGCGCCGCCTCGCGGCCCCGGTTGTGCGCGGCTTCGGTGGGAAAGCGCGCGATCAGGTTGCGGTCGCGGCGCTGGGCGTCGGCCTGTGCGGCGCGGTTTTCGATGGCGGCGCGGTCGCGGGCCTCTTTCTCGGCCCGCTCATCGGCGGTCAAGGTGGGCGGCTGCAGCCCGCGCACCGAGCCGTCCCGGTTGAGCAGCCGCTGTTCGCGGTTCGCGCATTCGACGATGGGGCGGTCGGCGGTCAGTTGCCGGCCCTTGTCGTCGACACAGGCATAGATGGCCGCCGAGGCGGCCGGGGCTGGCGCGGCGTGGCCCGGCGCCCAGGCCAGGCACAGCGCGACGCCGAGCACGGCCGGCAGCGCCAGGAGAGCGGCAGCGGTGGCGGGCATTCAGACCCCGTAGCGGTCGCGGTAGGCCTGCACCGGGCCCGCGTGGGCGGCCAGCGCGGGTGCATCGGCGTGGCGCAGGTACTGCAGCAGGTCGGCCAATGTGGCGATGGCCACCACCGGCAACTGCAGTTGCTGCTGCACGAACTGCACCGCGCTTGGCGCTGCGCCGCCCGGGTCGCCATCCGGCCCGCCGCCGGTGCGCTCCTGACGGTCGAGCGCGATGGCCACGCCGCACGGCGTGCCGCCCGCAGCGCGGATCATCGCCACCGATTCACGCACCGAGGTGCCGGCCGAAATCACGTCGTCGACGATCAGCACGCGGCCCTGGATCGGCGCGCCGATCAGCATGCCGCCTTCACCGTGGTCTTTCGCTTCCTTGCGGTTGAAAGCCAGCGGCACGTTGCGGCCGCGCCGGGCCAGTTCGACGGCCAGCGTGGCGGCCAGCGTGATGCCCTTGTAGGCCGGGCCGAAGAGCATGTCGAAAGGCGGCCCGGCGTCAACCGGCGCCAGCAGGCGGCGTGCATAGAATTCTGCCAAGCGGCCCAGCTTGGCACCATCGTCAAACAGGCCCGCGTTGAAGAAGTAGGGCGACAGGCGCCCGGCCTTGGTCTTGAATTCACCGAAGCGCAGCACGCCAGCCTCCAGGGCGAACTGCACAAATTCAAGCGCCAAGGTGGAATCGTCTGCGTCGCTCATGGTCCTGACTGGGGGTTACCTTGGCTTTTCGGCTCGTCTCGCTCAATCTGAACGGCATCCGCTCTGCGGCCCGCAAAGGCTTCATCGAATGGGCCGAAAACGAGGCTATCGATTGTATGGGGGTGCAGGAACTCAAGGCCCAGACCGAAGATGTGACCGGTTGTTTCGACGCCATCGCCGGCATGCACGCCCACTTCCACTACGCCGAGAAGAAGGGCTACTCGGGCGTCGGGCTGTACAGCCGCAAGGAGCCCAGCGAGGTGGTCATCGGCTGGAACAACGCCGAGTTCGATCCCGAGGGCCGCTGGGTGGAATGCCGCTTCGACACACCCCGGCGCAAGCTCAGCCTGATCAGTTGCTACTTCCCCAGCGGCAGCAGCGGCGAAGAGCGCCAGGCGGCCAAGTTCCGCTTCCTGGCCGCGATGACCCCCTACCTGATGCAGCTCAAGGCCGAGCGCGAGTTCATCCTGGTCGGTGACATCAACATCGCCCACCACGAGATCGACCTGAAGAACTGGAAAGGCAACCGCAAGAACAGCGGCTTCCTGCCCGAAGAGCGGGCCTGGATGACGGACCTGCTGACCGAAGGCGGCCTGGTGGACGTCTTCCGCACGCTGAACCCGCAGCCCGACCAGTACACCTGGTGGAGCGCACGCGGTCAGGCCTGGGCGAAGAACGTGGGCTGGCGCATCGACTACCACCTGGCGACACCGGGTCTTGCCGCATTGGCCCGGCGTGAGTCGATCTACCTCGAGCAGCGCTTCAGCGACCATGCGCCGTTGATCATCGACTACGACTTCACGCTGTGAGCCGGAATGGGGAGGGCCGTGGGCGCCGTGCGGCCGGCTGCTTCAGGGCGCTGTCGCGGACGGGTTCAAGGTCGGGGGGCTGACGGCCGACACAGCGCAGTCAGCGTCAACCATCTGCCACACCGCAGACAGCCAGAGGCCTGGCTGCAGCAGCCAGCGGCTCTGGAGACCGGTTGGGTGCGCCGCAGCCGGGCTCAGCGCTGGGCGCGGCGGGTCAGGCCGAGGACGCCCAGGCCGGCCAGCAGCAGGGCGATGCTGGCGGGTTCCGGCACGGCGCTGACCTGGGTCAGCGCCGCGTTGTCGATGAAGGCGGTACGGTCGCCGCCCATGGTCACCACCTTGAAGGTCAGGTCGCCACCGCCGGCAGCGGTGAATTGGGCCTGATGCTGGGTCCAGCCGGCGCCGCTCGTGGTCTGGAAGGGGCTGCTGCTCAAGGCCAGGCCGTCAAAGACCACGTCGTAAGCGATGCCGCCCTGGCCGTTGCGACCGGCGTCGAACCAGCTCAGCGCGTAAGTGCCGGCCGCCAAGGTCAGCGTCTGGGTGACGGTGCCCAGGTTGGTCCCCATGTAGCTTTGCAGACCGATGTACTGGCTGCCATCCTGGGCCTGGGTGCCGCCCCAGGCTCCGTTGCCGCTGCCGATGATGGGCGAGACGCCGGTCCACCCGGTCAGGGCCACGCCGCTGCCACAGGGTGCGTAAGGCGCGTTGGTGTAGCAGTAGCCGCCGTTGGTGATGTTCGGCGATTCAAAGCTGCCGTTTTCCAGCAGTGCCGCCTGCGCGCTGGGCGCGATGGTGGCGACGGCGAACAGGACGACGGCGAGGTGGTGACGGGTCTTCATGGTGGGGCTCCAGCGACGGGTTGTGGTGTGCCCTCAGTATCTGAAGCGGCCTGAAACGCCGCGAGCCCCCCGAACCGATGGTTTGTGCCCTCCTTCACGGGCAAACTTCACGCCGTGCCCGGCTGCCGGCAGCGCCGCCGCGGGTGTGCCGCCTCAAGGCGCCATGACTTCGAGGGTCGGCCCCTCGGTTGTGAAGCGGCTGGCGTCACGAATCTGCTTGGGGACCTCGAGGTAGCCAGCTCGGAGCTTGGGATCGCGCGGTTCTGCCGATTTCGCAAGCGGGCCGCCTTGCCGACGCAAGCAGCCGCTGCGCCGTCGGTCACAATCCCGCGCTTGCCCCGCACACCCCCCCGCCTCCTGACGCTGACGCTGCTGACCGCGCTGTCGGCACTGACCTTGAACATGATCCTGCCGTCGCTGCCCTCGATGGCGCGGGATCTGTCGGCGCGCGAATCGGTGACGGCGCTGGCGGTGTCGGGCTACATGCTGGCGTCGGCGGTGTTCCAGTTGGGGCTCGGCCCGCTGTCAGACCGCTACGGCCGCCGGCCGGTGATGCTGGGCGCCTTGATGATCTTCGTCGCGGCGTCCCTGGGCTGCATGCTGGCGCAGGGCGTGGCCATGTTGCTGGCCTGCCGCGTGATGCAAGCCGTGGTCATCGCGGGCGCGGTGGTGTCCAGCGCGGCCATGCGCGACCAGCATTCGGCCATCGATTCGGCCGCCAAGCTGAGCCTGATCGCCTCGGCCATGGCGGTGGCGCCGATGATGGGGCCCATGCTGGGGGGCTTGCTGGATCTGACCTTGGGCTGGCGTTCGGTGTTCGCGCTGTACGCCGGGCTGGGCGGCGCCTTGCTGGTGCTGGCCTGGGCCGACATGGGTGAGACGCGCGCGCCCGGGCTGCCCGCGCCGAGGTTGGGCGACTGGCTGGCCTTGCTGCAATCGGGCCGCTACTGGGCTTACGTGCTGTGCACGGCCTTCTCGGTCGGCGCCTTCTATGTCTTCGTCACCGGCGTGCCCTATGTGGCCACGGCGGTCTGGGGCCTGACGCCCGCCGAAGTGGGCATCGGCGTGGGGTCGATCACCGGCGGCTTCCTCGTCGGCGCCGCCATCAGTGCGCGCCAGGCCCGCCGCCTCGGCATGGCTGTGCTGCTGGTGTCGGGCCGGGCGGTGTCGGTGACGGCGGTGGCGCTGGCCTTGACGGTGTTCGCTGCCGGGGTGTCGCACCCGCTGGCGCTGTTTGGGCTGACCGTCTTCGTGGGCCTGGGCAACGGGCTGACCCTGCCCGCCGCCAACGCCGGCACGATGTCGGTTCGCCCCGCGCTGGCCGGCACGGCGGCGGGCTTGAGCGGCGCCCTGTCCATGGCGCTGGGGGCTGTGCTGAGCACGCTGACCGCGGTGGTGGTCGAGCACGCCGCCACGCCAGGCACGCTGCTGGCCTTGATCATGGGCTGCGTGCTGCTGTCACTGGTGGCTGCTTTCGTGGCCAGCCACCTGGAACGGGGTGCGTTGCCCGCGCTGGCCTAGCTGGCCGCCGACCGAGCCTTCATTCGGGCTTGATATTGGCCTCGCGCACCACGCGCGTCCACAGCTGCGATTCGGCCCTGGCCAGCACCAGCAGCTCCGCGGGCGTGCCGGTCTTCAGGATCAGGCCCTGCTGCTGGAAGCTGTCCTTCACGGCCGGATCGTTGAGTGCGGCCACGATGGCCTGCCGGTACTGCTGCACCAGCGCGGCCGGCATCTTGGGCGGGCCCCAGATGGCGTACCAGGGATCGACGTGGTAGTTGGTCGCCCCCTGTTCGTGCAGGCTGGGGATGTCCTTGAAGTCCGGATGACGGTCGCGCAGCGAACCGCCGATGATCTTGACGCGGCCGGCCTTGACCTGGGCCACCGCGGTCTGTATCGGCATGAACATCGTCGGCACCTGCCCACCCAGCACGTCGGTGACGGCTGCGGCCGAGCCCTTGTAGGCCACGTGCTCGAGCGCGATGTTCATCTGCTGCTTGAACAGCTCCATGCACAGATGGTGGTGCGTGCCCTGGCCCGGCGATGCGTAGAAGCGACCCTTGTTGGCCTTGGCCCAGGCGACGAATTCGCTGACGTTGCTGGCCGGCACGTCCTTGTTGACCACCAGCGCGAAGGACGTCGAGCAGACCTGGGTGATCGGCGAGAAGCCGTCGATGACGTCGAAGTCGACCTGCTTGTAGAACAGCGGCAGCGTCAGCGTCGTCGCCGGCACGATCATCAGCGTGGCGAGGTCGCTCGATTTGGCGACATAGCCCATGCCGATCATGCCCGACGCGCCAGCCCGGTTGTCGACCACATAGCCGCTGCTCAGCTGCGTCTGCAGCGCCGGGCCCAGCGCGCGGGCGATGGTGTCGGGCGTGGTGCCGGGCGTCACCGGCACCACCATCCGCAGCACTTTTTGCTGAGCCAGGGCGCCGTTCATGGCACCCAGCCCGCTGGCCGCGATGCCGGCCAGGATGGTTCTGCGCAATTCGTTCACTGCCACTCCCTGGATGGTGATTCGGATGCGCCATGACAGCGCCGGACGGCGGAACGCGTCCGGGCTGGGTGGTTCCGCATCACCCCGAAGGATAGGCTGTTCAGAGGTCCTTTTCGGTGCCGACCGGGGTCAGCCTCCGGCCATGGGCCGGCAACTGCGAGGTCACACCGACTTGCGACGCGCCGCAATAACCACGCCGATCAGCCCACAGGCCAGCATCAGCACGCTCATGGGCTCGGGCACCGCGCCGGTGACCTGCAGTCCGAACTGCAGCGGGGCGGCCTGGTAGGCACCGCCCGAGGCGAAGGCCGTCGCCCCCGGCATGCTCAGGCCCCCTGCGGGCGCCTGGAAGGCACCGTCGGGCACGGGCAAGCCGGGCACTGCTTCCAGCGTGGTGCCTTCCACGGCCAGCCAATACAGGCCGGCCGATGGCAGTTGCCAACCCAGACCCGAGACCCCGTTCCAGCCATCGACCGCAAAGCTGACCTTGGCGCTGGCCAGCAAGTCGCCGGGCAGGTTGGCTGCGTCCTGGTACAGCGACACCGAGAAGTGGTCGCCGGCATTGCCGCCAGTCAGGAAGGCGGCAATGCTGTCGATCTGCCAGGCCGACGGGGCGTTGAATTGCAGTGCCAGGAAGTCGGTGGTGTCGACGGTGCCCGCAAAGGTGCTGCCGTTGGGCGTTCCGGTGTCGAGCAGGTTGGCCGCGCTGGCGCTGCCGGCCAGCATGAGGGTGGCGGCCAGGGCCACCGTGAGTTGTTTGAACATGATGGTGGGCTTGGTTTGCATCAATGGGCCAGCGTGACTTGCTTGAGCACCTGGGTCGGGCCGTAGCTGTCATTGAAGCCGTAGGCGGTGATGTCGACCTTGCCGCTCTTGCGCACCGAGACCGTGGCCCAGGAGTAGCTGCGGTCGGTGGCCGGGTTCAGCGAAGCTGCGCCCTGCTTCGATTCGAACGGCGAGCCGCCGGCGCCGACCAGCACTTGCCAGGCGCCGCCGGTGGGCTGCTGCATGTTGAAGATGTGCTCGTGGCCGCAGAAATACGTGGCGCCGTAATTGCTGATGACGTTCCACAGCGCGTCACGTGCCGGCAGGTTGCTGTCCAGTCCGGCGGCCGGCGTGGGCGTGGAAGTGGCCGAGTAGCTGTAGGTGTAGATCGGCTTGTGACCGAAGACGAAGAAGTTCTTCGCGCCGCGGCCCTTCGCGGCGCCCAAGTCGGCCGACAGCCAGTTCGACGGGCCAGTGCCATCGGCGCCCACCGGGTCGGTGTTGATCACCGCGAAGTGCGCCGTGCCGACGTCGAAGCTGTAGGACAGCCCGTTCTGCGGCGTGCTCAGGCTATCGTAGGCCGCGTTGTCGCCCGTGTTGACGTTGCTCACGTCATAGCCGGTGGTGGCCTTGAAGCGGGTGGCGTCGATGATCAGGTCGCCCATGTTGGCGCGCCAGGCGTTCTCGTTCTCGACCTTGGCCTTCTTGCCGCAGGCCTTGCACTGCACCTCATGGTTGCCGGGAACCGGAACGATGTAAGTGCCGGTCTCCATCACCGGAGCAACCATGCCGCGCCAGAACGCGTACTGCTGGTAGAACTTGACCAGGTCGCTGTTGACCACTTCGCTGACCGTCGTCGGCGCGGCGACGCTGGTGAAGGCCGAGCCGGCGGCATTCGAGGTGTGGGTGAAATCGGCCCAGCCGTAGCCGTGCACCATGTCGCCGTTGAAGAACAGCATGCTGGGCTTCTGGGCCTGGATGCTGCGCAGGATGCGCGAGAAGGCCTTGCTGTTCTGCAGCCAGAGCTTGTCCTGGCCCGACATCGTGGCCAGCGGCGTCGTGCCGTCCGGCGAAACCGGGTCCTGGCGCGAGTCGCCCACCGTCGAAAACGACAGCACAACGGGATCCGTTTGCGCGTGTGCGGTGCTTGCCAGGGCGACAACGGCCAGCGCCAGGCAGATGGACTTCAGGGTCAGCGGCGTAGCGCGCATGCAGATCTTGTTCATGAGGCGAGTCCGGGAAGTTGTGGGATGGGTTGGGCAGTTCCCGTCGCTGCGCGTCAGGCTCTCGAGGTGGCCGCTTCCAACCCTGGTTTTAGTGGCGATCCGTGACAAAGTAACGCCAAAACCGATCCGATTGGGCCAGCACACCCCTTGAATCAGGGGGTGCGGGCGCCGCCGGCGCCGGGCACCGAGCGAGGCGCTGGGTCGGGCAGAGTCTTCCCGACACCGCTGCACACCATCCTGCCGCCGTACACGGCAATGCCCGTCGACCTCATCAGCGAGCGCTTGCTGATCGAGCCCAACCGGGCCTTCATCATTCCCTCGAACTGCGACTTGCACGCCCAGGGTGGCGAGTTCCAGCTCAGGCCGATCTCCAAGCCGCGCGGCTGGCCCGATGTGATCACGGTCTTCCTGCGATCGCTCATCGCGCATGACATCGCCCTGGCCATCCGGCGCGTCGCCCGCAACGAGGCACAGCCTGACGCCTGACGCGCCCCGCGATGCGCGCCGACTTTGTGCAGGCTTCTTGCGCCAGCACAAAGCGGCGGCCCCCCAAGCGGCGGAACGCGGCCTAGACTGAAGCCACACCACAGGACGGGCTGCGCCAGCGCCTCAGGCGCGGGCACTCCACGGCCCCGCGAGGAGACAGCCCGTGCGCGCAACCGACGTCAGCCAACCGGCCTACTTCCACAAGGTCGTCGATTGTCAGTGGGCCTGCCCGGCCCACACCCCGGTGCCGGAATACATCCGGCTCATCGCCCAGGGTCGCTACGACGACGCCTACATGGTCAACTGGGTCAGCAACGTCTTCCCCGGCGTGCTTGGCCGCACCTGCGACCGCCCCTGCGAACCGGCTTGCCGGCGCGGCCGCGTGGAAGAGCACAACACGGCCAAGCCCGAGCCGGTGGCGATCTGCCGGCTGAAGCGCGTGGCGGCCGATTTCAAGCAGGCCGATGGCGTGCAGGCGCAGATGCCGACGCCGCTGCCGCGCAATGGCAAGAAAGTCGCCTGCGTCGGCGCCGGACCGTCGTCGCTGACGGTGGCCCGCGACCTCGCCACCCAGGGCTATGCGGTGACGGTTTTCGACGGCGAAGAGAAGGCCGGCGGCTTCATCCGCACGCAGATCCCGCGCTTTCGGCTGCCCGAAGCCGTCATTGACGAAGAGACCGGCTACATCCTGAACCTGGGCGTCGAATTCAGGTCCGGCCAACGCGTCGATTCCATGCAGGCCCTGATGGCCCAAGGCTACGACGCGCTCTTCGTCGGCTGCGGCGCGCCGCGCGGGCGCGACCTGCAGCTGCCGGGCCGGCAGGAAGCGGCAGCCGACATCCACATCGGCATCGACTGGCTGGCCAGCGTGTCCTTCCAGCACGTCACCCGGGTGAAGCCGCGCGTCATCGTGCTGGGTGGCGGCAACACCGCCATGGACTGCTGCCGCTCGGCGCGCCGCCTGGGCGCCCGGGACGTGAAGGTGGTGGTGCGCTCGGGTTTCGACGAGATGAAGGCCAGCCCCTGGGAGAAGGAAGACGCGCTCCACGAAGGCATCCCGATCCTCAACTTCCACGTGCCCACGGCCTTCGTGCATGAAGACGGCACGCTCACCGGCATGCGCTTCCAGATCGTCACGGCGGTCTGCGACGCGCAGGGCCGGCGCAGCCTGGTGCCCAAAGCCGAGCCCGAAGTCGAAATCGACTGCGACGAGGTGCTGGTGGCCGTGGGCCAGGAGAACGCCTTCCCGTGGATCGAACGCAGCACCGGCATCGAATTCGACCACCGGGGCCTGCCCACGCTGGACGCAGCCAGCTTCCAGTCCACCGTGCCCAACGTGTTCTTCGGCGGCGACGCCGCCTTCGGCCCCAAGAACATCATCACGGCGGTGGCCCACGGGCACGAGGCAGCAGTCAGCATCGACCGCTACCTGCACGGTGAACCGGTCGGCAAGCGGCCGCCGCCGATGGTCAATCTGGTGTCGCAGAAGATGGGCATCCACGAGTGGAGCTACCACAACGCGCCCAGCGACGACACGCGCAACAAGGTGCCCTGGGCGGCGGCCGAGCAGGCGCTGGCCAGCATCCGGGTCGAGGTGGAACTGGGCTTCGACGCCGCGGTAGCCTTCAAGGAAGCCGAGCGCTGCCTGAACTGCGATGTGCAGACGGTGTTCGCCGACCAGCTGTGCATCGAGTGCGATGCCTGCGTCGACATCTGCCCGACGGATTGCATCACCTTCACCGCACCCGGCCCCGAGGCCGAGTTGCGCGGCCGGCTGAAGGCGCCTTCGCGCAACGCCACGCAGGCGCTGTATGTCAGTTCGGCATTGAAGACGACGCATGTGATGGTGAAGGACGAAGACGTCTGCCTGCACTGCGGCCTGTGCGCCGAACGCTGCCCCACGGGCGCCTGGGACATGCAGAAATTCCTGCTGGAGACCACCCAGGCCGGCCCGGGCTGCCGGGGTGCCCTGCCGCGGTCTGTCCCAGCCACCACCCAGCGCGCCGGAGTTGCCGCATGAGCCTGCCCATCCAACGACTCGAGGCCGTCAACGACTTCGTCGTCAAGTTCGCCAACGTCAACGGCTCGGGCTCGGCTTCGGCCAACGAGTTGTTCGCCAAGGCGGTGATGCGCATGGGCGTGCCCGTCAGCCCGCGCAACATCTTTCCCAGCAACATCCAGGGCATGCCGACCTGGTACGAAGCCCGCATCTGCGAGCAGGGCTACCACGGCCGGCGCGGCGGCGTGGACATGATGGTGGCCATGAACCCGCAGACCTGGGCGCAGGATGTGGCCGAGGTCGAACCCGGCGGCTACCTGTTCTACGACAGCACGCGGCCCTTGCCGCCGGACAGCCTGCGCGACGACCTGACCGTCATCCCGGTGCCGCTGACCGCGATCGCCAACGCCAACTACACCGACCCCCGCCAGCGCCAGCTGTTCAAGAACATCATCTACGTGGGTGCGCTGTCGGTGCTGCTGAACATCGATGCCGAGGTCTTCGAACACCTGTTCGCCGAGCAGTACAAGGGCAAGGA
>Ga0136641_1000475_pt1 | contig 17487 bp, 22 predicted proteins | sample EliLak1302023Y_FD_115312 | JGI IMG/M metagenome (GOLD analysis project Ga0136641, IMG submission 115312) | Freshwater microbial communities from Elizabeth Lake, Yosemite National Park, California, USA - 13020-23Y | ecosystem: Environmental > Aquatic > Freshwater > Lake ...
CTGAGCAATATCAGCGGCAAGTACCGGCGCACCGCTGCCATAGCGGGTGAACAAGCGCAACTGGCCCTGGGTGTCGAAAATATAACTTCCAGCCGAATGGTCCATGGTGTAAGTCTCGGCACTTTTACCCGGGACTTTTTTGTAATAAATCTTGAAGTCTTTGGCCAAGAGCGGCAATTGCTCTAAGGTGGGGCGCAATGCTAAAAACATAGGGTCGAAATTAACCATATAGGCTTGGAGCAACTCCGCTGTGTCGCGCTCGGGGTCCAGCGTCACGAACAAGGCCTGCAGACGCTCGCCATCGGCACCTAATAGTTTTTTCACCTGTGCCAGTTCGACCATGGTGGCCGGGCATACATCAGGGCATTGGGTGTAACCGAAAAACATCACCACCACTTTGCCGGCGAAGTCCGTCAGGTGGCGCACCTGTCCGTTGTGGTCGCTCAGTTCAAAACCTTTGGCGTAATCGGCCCCGGTCACGTCCACTGAACTGAATGTGAATTTGTTGGGCTTGCAAGCGGTCAACAGCAATGCTGCGATACCCAGGCCCATGAGGCTACGACGTTGCAACATACCTGATGCATCAGTGAAAGCGCGATGTTTCATAAAAGGTAATGGTCCAGCAACAAAGCAGCGAACAAAGCGCTCAGATGAATGAGCGAAAAGCGAAAGGTAGCGCGCGCCAGCGTGTCCGAGTAGTTGCGCAGCAGGCGCCATGCGTAGACGCAAAACCAAATGCTCAAAACTACGGCGGCCGCCAGGTACAGCCAGGAACTCATGCCGTACATAAAGGGCAGCAAACACGCAGCAAACAACACCCAGGTGTAGAGCAAGATATGCAATCGGGTGAACTCACTGCCGTGGGTGACAGGCAGCATGGGCAAGCCTGACTTGCGGTAATCCTCCACCCGGTACAAGGCCAGAGCCCAGAAATGCGGCGGCGTCCACAAGAAAATAATCAAGAACAAAATCAGCGCTTCGGGCCCTACGTCGCCTTTCATCGCCGCCCACCCAAGCACCGGTGGCATAGCGCCGGAAGCGCCGCCGATGACAATGTTTTGCGGCGTCAAGGGTTTCAGGATAACGGTGTAAATCACTGCATAGCCGACAAAGGTGGCAAACGTCAGCCACATGGTCAGCGGGTTGACCCAGAAGAACAAAATCGCCGAACCCACACTGCACAGGAGTGCGGAAAAAATCAAGGTCTGCGTGTTACTCAGTTCGCCGCGTGCCGTCGGTCGCCAGGAGGTGCGCTTCATCTTGGCGTCGATTTGCTGCTCCACAATGCAATTGAAGGCAGCGGCCGCCGCCGACACCAGCCAAATGCCAAAGCAGGCAATTGCCGCCAGCCGCACTTGCGTCCAATCCGGCGCGCCAGGCACGGCCAGTACCATGCCGATAAGTGCGCAAAACACGATGAGCTGAATCACGCGTGGCTTGGTCAAGGCGTTGAACTGCCGCACCACAGACATGGTGGGTAACAGAGATGTGATGCTCGCCGGTGGGGTCACGTTGATTGTCTCAATGTTGTTGGCAATGGCACAGGGCTGTTTACGCGCACACGGCTGACGCTCAGCAGCCACATCAAGCAGGCCAGCATAGCGCCGGCACCTCCGGTGTGCAGCACCGCGGCGAGCAGCGGCCAACCCAGCACGACGTTGCTCAGCCCTGTAGCCAGTTGCAAGGCTAACAGCAATCCCAATAGCTGCATGGGTACGCGCAGGGCCGGGTAAGTGCGAAGCTGCAAGAGCACAACCGCAATCACCACAACGAGGACACCGGCCATCCAGCGATGCACCATATGGATCGCCGTCAATGCTTCAAAGCCGATGGGGCTGCCATCGGGTTGCAAACCTAAGGGGCGCCAAAGCGTAAAGCCCTGCGCGAAGTCCATCGCGGGCCAGTAGCTGCCTTGGCAGGTGGGAAATTCCATGCACGCAAGCACTGCATAATTCGTGCTGACCCATGCCCCCAATGCGGCCTGTACCAGCAAGGCCACCAAGGCCAGCCACAGGCCCGCGCGCATAGACACTGCGACAAGCTGCGCTTGCCGCGCGCCCGACTGCAACCACAGTTGCGCGGCCTGCGATGTCAGCAGGGCCAGCAGCACATAGCCACCCAACAAATGCAAGCTGACGATGGCTGGAAAAAGCTTCATGGTGACCGTTAATGCGCCAAATGCACCTTGCACACACACCCAAGCCAAGGTCGTCATGGCCCACGCCGGGTGGATATGGGCGCCCGGTCGCAAGGTGTGTGCTTGACGATGCGTGCGCCAGGCACTTATCGCCAGCAGCACGATCAGCATACCCACGCCCGATGCGAGATAGCGGTGCAGCATTTCGATCCAAGCCTTGCCATGGGTAACCGGGCCTTCAGGGTTGACCGACTGCGCCAGCTCAATGGCGCCCAGCGCGCCGACCGGGCTGGCGTGGCCGTAGCATCCAGGCCAGTCCGGGCAGCCCAAACCGCTGTCGGTTAAGCGGGTAAATGCACCGAACAGCACCAAATCAAAGGTCAGGAACAAGGTGGTCAGGGTCAAGGCATAGTGCCAGCCCCCGGCTTGGCGGTAGCGTCCACCCCAAAGCAGGTAGGCAAGGGGTATGGCAGCGACAACTATGCCGATGAGCACCAGCTGACCCAGCGGTGAGAGGTTCCAGAGCGCGGTGTCCATGGTGTTCGCGACGAAGGCCTAGCGCCCGGGCGTGTCCCAAAAGGCTGAGGCTCGCAACAAGCGCTCCATATCGCGCTTGACTTTGGGCGCCTGATCTACATCCATGCGGGCTGGGAAGCGCATCATCCAGTTACCCAGGGGATCGACCACATACAAATGGTCTTGGATAGCAGCGCCCTGCTCTGGCCACAACCAGGTTTGCAGTTCTGCCGGGGACACGCGCAACACCGTCGCAGTGGCCAAGGCGGGCAGCAGACTTGGCGCGATAGCAGTGTCATCCGTGACCAGCCACACCCAGTCGACGCGATCTTTTTCCTTGCCAAGGCCCTCGCGCAATTGGCGCTGCATGTACAAATGGTGCTGGCACTGCGCATCACAGGAGCCGCCTGCAACACTGATCAACAGCCACTGACCTTTGAGGGCGCGCAAACTGGTCGGCTTGCCCGCCATCTCCAAAGCCTGCATTTCAGGCAAAGAGGCTTGGGGATCGATAAGTGTGCCGAAATTCTGGCGGGCCTGCGGCCGCACCAGGTAATAGGTGACATATGAGGCCACCACGGGCGCAGCGCATACCAGCAAGACCAACAGCATCTTCCAGCGGCCCATACGGGTATGGGCAGCATTTGCCGCTATGTCCTGCGGCGAGGGCATGGAATGCACCGTCATACCCAGTGGCTGGTCGCTTGAACTGTCAGTGGGGGCCATGGCTTGCAATATCCCGGGAAATGGCCGCAGGGCGGCGGAAAATCTGAAACCGCAGGTACAAGCCTGCTACCAGCACGGACAGCGCAAACCATTGGAATGCGTAGCCGTAGTGTTTTTCAATACCAAAGTTGACCACCGGCCATTGCCGACGCAGCCCCTGGCTGGGCGGTCCTGACTCGCGCACGGTGAAGGCCGCGAGCGGCAATCCGGTTTGAACGCGGTATTGATCCAAGTCTAGATTTTGCCGTATCGGCCCCTCGCCCGGCGCACCGGGGGCATAGAGCTTGGACGGCGCAAGGGCAATGACTCCATCGACCGCGACCACACCTGCGGGCGTTTGGACCTCGGGCAACTGCTCGCGCGCTTCAAAATTGCGAGGTACCCAACCGCGCTGCACCATCAGTACCTGGCCGTGCGGCTCCAAACGCAAGGGCGTAAGGACAAAAAAGCCCACTTTGGCGTCCATTTGGCGGTTGTCCAAGTACACCGTATGGTCGGGCAACCAAATACCTGTCAGATGTACGGGGTGGTACAGCACACCACTTTCCTGCATACGGCCCTGGGCGGCCAGCATCAGCGTTGCCTCATTGCCCAAGGGCGACTTGCCTGCTTGCGTGTGCATAGCGGACTGCAAGCCTTCTTTTTGCGCTGCGCGGTCTAGCTGCCAAAAACCCAGCGCCACTCCCAGCAAGCTGAAAAAAACAGCCGCTGCCGTCACAAGATAGAACTTCGGGTCACGATTCAAAAGATAATCCAGTCCATGAGTTATTTTGTTGCCCTGGGCTTTTTAGCCGTCATCGCCAGTTTGGCCACTGCCCTCTTTTTCATGTTGCGCGGCGGAACCGGGGGGCCGACCAAGTCGCGTCGCATGGCAAAGGCATTGGCGATACGGGTGGGCGTTTCAATTTTGCTCTTTGCCTGCATTCTTTTGTCCTGGCAGGCCGGCTGGATTCAACCCACTGGCATACCCCCTGGCGCTTGAGGACAGCGCCTCTAGGCACCAAACAAAAAGGCACCTCACGGTGCCTTTTTTGCATCCTCAAGGCCTTACATCCAGTACACCAGGATGTACAAACCGAGCCAGACCACGTCCACAAAGTGCCAATACCAAGCCGCACCTTCAAAACCGAAGTGACGATCCGGACTGAAATGGCCTTTTTGCAAACGCAGGGTGATGAACAAAAGCATCAACATACCCACGAACACGTGAAAGCCGTGAAAACCCGTCAACATAAAGAAAGTGGAGCCGTAAATCCCAGAGCTGAGCTTGAGGTTGTACGCCGTGTAAGCATGGTAATACTCATAGCCTTGCACGACCAAGAAGGTAATACCCAGCAGCACCGTCAGCCACATAAAGCCAACGGTTTTGCTGCGATTGCCATCGATCAGCGCGTGGTGCGCAATGGTGAGGGTGACACCCGAGCTCAGCAACAAAGCCGTGTTGATCGTGGGCAGCCAAAACGGGCCCATGGTAGTAAAAGGCTCGATGATGCCTGCCGGCGATGCGGTTACCCCAGCAGCCAAACTCGGCCAGACCGCTTTAAAACCAGGCCATAAGAGTGCGTTATCCAAGCTCCCTAGTGCGGGCACTGAATGCGAGCGGGCCCACCACAGAGCGCTAAAGAAAGCGCCAAAGAACATGACTTCCGAGAAGATGAACCAGCTCATGCTCCAGCGGAAAGACAGGTCGATTTTGCGACCATACTGACCGGTTTCACTTTCGTGGACAGCTTCTCCAAACCACTGGAAGAGCACGAAAAACAAAAACAACATGCCAAAGGTCAAGGAGTAACGGCCCCAGTCTGCCCCATTAATCCACTGGCTCGCACCCAGTATCACAAAGAACAATGCGAGCGACGCCATGAAGGGGTGACGCGAAGGCTGGGGAACAAAATAATACGGTTGTGTGCCGTGGGCAGTGCTACTCATTTCAGCTCCATTTTTCCAAATACGATACGAAGAACGCAGTGCTATCGCCTGCGCTTATTTACCAACCACCCAAGTAGCCACACCGATCAGGCTGACTACCAAAACTAATACCGTTATGACGCCCGCCAACAAGACATGCAGCGGGTTGACCTTAACCGCATCCTCCTCAAACCCGGCACGACTGCGAATTCCAATAAATGACCAGGCCACGGTTTTGAGGCTGCGCAACAAAGACGGGCGCGCAGCATTAGCAGACACGACATTCGCCTCACTCATGAGCCCGCCACCTTTGACACTAGGGTAGCTACGGGCGCAGGCGGCACCTTGCCACCCACCTCAAAAAACGTGTACGACAGCGTGATCGTTCTCACGTCTTTAGAGAGCTTGGGATCAATCACAAACACCACTGGCCAGGATTTTTTCTCACCGGCTTCCAGCGTGTACTGGTTAAAGCAAAAGCACTCCAGCTTGTTGAAGTGCGCTGCCGCTTGTTGGGGCGCATAACTGGGAATTGCCTGTGCAGCCATGCGGCGATTTTGCGTATTCTGGAACTCGTACATTACCGTCATCATTTCGCCCGGGTGCACTTGCAGCGAGCTTTGCGCAGGCTTGAACTGCCAAGGCCCCCGGCTATTGGCGTCAAACTCCACCGTGATGGTGCGGCTGGTATCGACTTGCGTGTTGGCAGATAGCTGCGCTTTTTCACCCGGAACCGCCATTTCGGCTAGCGCCAGGATATTGACACCGGTCATTTGGCAGATCGCGTTATAAATCGGCACCAAGGCGTAACCAAAACCAAACATGGCCAGCACTACAACCGCCAGCTTGCCCAGCATGGTGGAGTTTTGGTAACGCAGGCTCATACGCAACTCAGTGGCCCAGCAAAACCATCTTGACCATAAAGCCGATGAAAAAAACTACAGCCACAGAGGCAAGGCTCAGGCCTAGACGAATGTTGGCTTTCTTTTGTTCAGGCGTCATAAAGTCGATGAGTGGTTAAGTACTAAGCAAGAATTTTGTTACCCGCAGCATTGAGCTTGGGGGGTGTCTCAAAGGTGTGAAAGGGCGCGGGCGAAGGGACTTCCCACTCCAAGCCTTCAGCGCCTTCCCAAGGGCGCTGCGGGGCTTTTTCGCCGTGGCCGAGCATGGTGGGAAGCACCACGAAGAAGAAGAAATACACCTGAGCCAGACCGAAGGCGAAGCCACCAATAGAAGCAAGCGCATTGAAGTCAGCGAACTGCATAGGGTAGTCGGCATAGCGACGCGGCATACCAGCGAGACCCAGGAAGTGCATGGGGAAGAAAGTCACGTTAAACGCAATCAGCGACCACCAGAAATGGATCTTGCCGCGTGTTTCGTTGTACATCACACCGGTCCACTTAGGCGACCAGTAGTAATAACCGGCAAACATGGCATACAAAGAACCGGCTACCAGTACATAGTGAAAATGGGCCACCACGTAGTAGGTATCCTGCAACTGAATGTCGATAGGTGCCATTGCGAGGATCAGTCCGGTAAAGCCGCCCATGGTGAACACAAAGATAAAGCCTACTGCAAACAACATGGGGGTTTCAAAGGTCATGGAACCCTGCCACATCGTGGCAATCCAGTTGAATACCTTGACCGCGGTGGGTACGGCGATCAACATGGTGGCGTACATAAAGAACAACTGGCCGGTCACCGGCATGCCGGTGGTGAACATATGGTGCGCCCACACGATGAAGGACAAAATCGCGATAGACGATGTGGCGTACACCATCGAGGTGTAGCCGAACAAGCGCTTACGTGCAAAAGCTGGAACGATTTGGCTAATGATGCCAAAGGCCGGCAAGATCATGATGTAGACCTCGGGGTGGCCAAAGAACCAGAAAATATGCTGGTAGAGCACCGGGTCGCCGCCGCCTGCGGGGTTAAAGAAGGTGGTGCCAAAGTGGCGATCTGTCAGCGTCATGGTGATGGCACCGGCCAACACAGGCATCACAGCAATCAGCAAATACGCTGTGATGAGCCAAGTCCAGGCGAACATAGGCATCTTCATCAAGGTCATGCCGGGGGCGCGCATATTCAAGATGGTGACGATGATATTTATCGAGCCCATGATCGAGGAGGCGCCCAGGATGTGCAAGGCAAAAATACCGACATCCATACTGGCACCCTGTTGCAAGGTCAGAGGCGCATAAAGCGTCCAACCGGCAGCGGGTGCGCCACCAGGCATAAAGAAAGTGCTGGCTAACATCAAACCGGCAGGAATGAGCAGCCAGAAACTGAAGTTATTCATCCGGGCAAAGGCCATATCAGCGGCGCCAATTTGCAGTGGAATCATCCAGTTAGCAAAGCCCACAAATCCCGGCATGATGGCGCCGAACACCATCATCAATCCATGCATCGTAGTCAAGGAGTTGAACAACTCAGGATTGACAAATTGCAAACCAGGCTGAAACAGCTCGGCGCGGATGAGCAGCGCCAGAATACCGCCCATGATAAACATCGAGAAGCTGAACAACAGGTACAGCGTGCCGATGTCTTTATGGTTGGTCGCATAAACCCAACGCCTCCAACCCGTAGGGGCATGGTCATGGTGGTCGTCATGGGCGTGATCGTGATGGTCTAAAACTGCGCTCATACGGGTTTCCTTCTCAGTACTTCAATAATTACTCAAAATCACTTGGCGGGTCCGCGCTTACTTGCGCAATGCCATTACGTCAGCCGGTTGCACCAATTGGCCCGTCTGGTTCGACCAGTGGTTCTTGGTGTAACTGATAACTGCTGCGATATCGGTGTCGCTCAGGGCCTTCCAGGCAGGCATAGCGCCATTGTTCTGACCGTTCAGCAAAACCTTGATCTGCTTGGCTTTGTCAGCATCTAAGACCACCGCCGCCCCATCGAGTGCCTTGATCGCGCCGCCGCCTTTGCCATGCGTTTGGTGGCAGGCAACGCAGTTTTGGGCATAAACTTTTTCACCGCGCTGGGTGATTTCAGCCAAGGTCCAGACTTTGGAAGGATCATCGGCCAATGTGGCCATTTTTTTCTTCTCGCCCTCCACCCATTTGCTGTAGTCCTCGGCAGATACTACTTTCACGTGGATAGGCATATAGGCGTGTTCTTTACCGCACAACTCTTGGCATTGACCATGGTAATCGCCGATTTTTTCGGCGCGGAACCAAGTGTCACGTACAAAGCCAGGAATAGCATCTTGTTTGATGCCGAAGGCCGGTACTGCAAAGGCGTGGATAACGTCATTAGCGGTGGTAATGATGCGGATTTTTTTGTCCACAGGCACCACCAGGGGCTTATCGACTTTGAACAAATAATCATCCACGGTCTCGCCTTTTTTCGGGCCGCCGTTGTTAGACATTTCGCGCTGCTCGCCGTCTAAGGTTGAGACAAAGCCAATGCCTTCACCTTCGCCTTTAACGTAGTCATAACCCCATTTCCACTGCATGCCCGTGGCTTTAATGGTGACGTCCGCGTTGCTGGTGTCTTTCATAGCGACCACTACCTTGGTCGCAGGCAGGGCCATCAAAATCACAATGATGAAGGGGATCACGGTCCAGATAATTTCCACCGTCACCGACTCATGGAAAGCAGCCGGCTTGTGGCCCAGCGACTTACGATGCTTCCAGATGGAATAAAACATCACTGCGAACACCGCAACAAAAATCACCGAGCAAAGAATCAGCATAAACCAGTGCAACCATTGCTGCTCACGCGCGATGGCGGTCACCGCTGGAGGCAAGTTCAACTGAAGTACTGAAGGCCCACCGGGCAGATCATTCACTGTTGCCGCCAAGCCCAAAGAACCGGTGCCAAGCCACACGCCTGCTGTTACCAACAGTGAAGCCAATTTTTTCCAAATGCTCTTCATCGTTTTCACTTTCAATGCCTCAAAGTTTGCAAAATTACTATGTCGCCAGCGTTACGGAGCGTTTTAGGCCATCCGTACAGCGCGGCGCAACTCATGCGCCAAGGCCTCGCGCCGCTCTGGGCGCACATAACGCCCGACCTGCATGGACTTGCCCTGGCCCGACACTGCGATCAGCGAATGCGCGCCGCCCAGCGGCTCGATCCTGACCCATTGCCGGTGAAACTGGGCCCGCTCGCGCACGCCAGCGGCCTCATGCTCTACCACTACCTGCGAACCGTCCACCACGATGCGCTCTTGATCGAGCACATGCCGGGAAAAAATCAAAAAACAAATCCCAACGGCCAACGTCTCCAGGGCCGCGAAAGGCAGCACCAACACCGCACCTTGCAGCCAGAAGAACAAGCCGATGCATAAGGAAACCAGACTCAGCGAGGCAAAAAACACCAGCATTTGGGCCGGCGTCAGGGGCGCATGGCGCCGCAAAACCCACTCGAAACGGGGGTTTTGCACATCGGCATCAATGGAAGGACTAAAGCTCACGCGGTTTAGAGTTGATGGCGCGGCCCAGAAATCAGGGCCACAAAAACTAAAAAATCAGGTCAATAAAACCCGTTAATTGTAGCCCATGCCCCCATGGGGCTGGACTAGCGGCGCCCAATGCAACCGGAGGCCTAAAGGGCTTCGCAAGCCCGCCCCCCCAATTCAGGCGGGCTTTTGAGCGCGCAAGCTAGCCCGCATCTGCTCCAGGGGAATCAGAGTTTGCTCTTGCACCGCCATGCGCGGCGCAGGTTTGAACGCATGGCCGTAAATAATCTCAAAAGTCAGGCGCAAGCGCCCCCGCTGATCGGGGTCCGGCAGCCCGGCAGCGATGGCTTGGTGCAATGCTGCGCGCCAAGACCGGCCCCGCAGTCCGGCAAAGCGCCCTGGGTGCAAATTGCGGCCCAGACCGCGCAATTCGGCCAAAAGCGTCGCCGGCGAGGAAAAAGATAGGGTGATGCGCTCCATGTCCATTACCGGCTCGGCAAAACCGGCCTGCACGAGCATGTCGCCCCAATCGTGCATATCGGTAAATTCATGGGCGGGGGCAGGCCAGCCCTGGCGGGCATACAGCGTGCGCAATTCATGCAAAGTGTCCGGGCCCAGGCAAGAAAACATCAAAAAGCCGTCGGTTTGCACCAGGCTATGCCAGCGCTGGATGAGCGCTTGTGGGTCCGGGCTCATGTGCAAAGCCATGTTGGCCCAGAGCAAGTCCACGGGTCGGGTCGGGACTTCAAAACGAGTCGGATTTTTCCAACGCTGGGCTGACCACCAAGGCGGACGTAGGGCTGCGCGGGCCAGTTCCAACGCTTGCGGCGGGTCTTGGTGCACAAAACTGGTGGCCGCGGGATAACGTCTGCGCAATAAGGTATGCGCCTGGATGCCGCCGCGCAGCGCCTGCCAATGCAAGCAGCTAGCCGGCTGCTTGAGCATCCATTGCAGACGCTCCTCCATGCGCCGCGCCACTTCCTCGTGCAGCCAGGGAGAGGTCCACTGACCCGCGGGCCCGGGCCCAGCAGGCAGGGGCACTGCCTCCCAGCGCCTTGCGGCCTGGGCGTCGATAGTGGGCGGACGTTGGTTCTTCATCAAGAAGTATGTAGGGGGCCGCCCAGGGTGCAGAGCAGGAGAAAAAGCCGGGCAACGCCACAAGCGGCCTGGCCCTTGTGCATGGTCAAGCGGGCTCCGGCGCAGTATATTGGCAGCATGTTGCTTGCGCTGTTTCAAGGGCTTGCGGCGCGCCTGCCGAGCCGATGCGCCGTTTGCCATGCCTGGCCTGTCCAGCCCTTGTGCGAGGCTTGCATAGGACTTTTCGCCCAGCCCAGACCGCGCTGCACGCGCTGTGCGCTGGTGGTGGCCAACGCCGCAGAGCCCTGCCCGGCCTGCCTGGCAGCAGCGAGTCCACTCGATGCAGCACTGGCCGCCGTCAGCTATGGCTACCCCTGGGCGGGCGTGGTTCAGGAATTCAAATTTCGGGAGCAGCCTGCCTGGGCGCGCAGCATGGCCTTGTTGATGCGCAGTGCCCCTTGGGTAGAACCGGCGCTGGACGCAGCCGACTGGGTGTTGCCCATGCCACTGTCTGCCCAAAGACTGCAAAGCCGGGGCTTCAACCAGGCCTGGCTTTTGGCACAGGCGCTGTCCCCGGCCAAGGCACGCGCGCAGTGGCTCCTGCGTATTCGCGACACACCGGCGCAAAGCAGCCTGGCACGCAGAGAAAGGCTCTCCAATGTGGCCAATGCTTTCGCGATAGACCCGCTGCGCCAGCGCGACTTGGAAGGCAAACACGTGCTGTTGGTGGACGACGTGATGACCAGCGGGGCCTCGCTGCGGGCCGCCGCACAGCCTCTGCGTCAGGCGGGGGTGCGGCACATCACCGCGCTGGTCTTTGCCCGGGCGGAGCGCACCGACTAAACGATGGTGCAGCAGCGAGCGGGCCACGCGACAATGCGCACATGTTGCATATCGTTTTGGTTCATCCGGAAATACCACCCAACACTGGCAATGTGATCCGCCTAGCGGCCAATACCGGTTGCCGCTTGCACCTGATCGAGCCGCTTGGTTTTTCTATGGACGACAAGCACATGCGCCGCGCCGGTCTGGACTACCACGAGTACGCTAGGGTCCAAAAACACGCTAGCTGGCAGGCCTTTATCGATACCGCCAGCCCAAGGCCCGAGCGCATGTTCGCGCTGACAACGCGGGGAACCCGCAGCCCGTATGCGGTGCAGTTTGCGCAAGGTGACTGGCTGGTATTTGGTTCGGAAACCGCAGGCTTGCCGCAGGGCGTGCGCGCCAGTTTTGCCCCCGATCAATGCCTTAAGCTACCCATGCAAACCGGCCAGCGCAGCCTGAATCTGTCCAACGCAGTGGCGGTTACGGTGTTTGAAGCCTGGCGGCAGTTAGATTTTGCCCTTGCTCAGCCGTAAAGACGGGAAATCGACTCTGCCACACACACGGGCTTGGCTACGCCTTCGCGCTCGGTAGTTACTTCCCAGGTGAATTGGTAGCCGCCTTGGTCAATGGGATCGGCTGCCAGCAGATTGATGTGTGCCCGCAATCGGCTGCCTACCAGGACCGGGCCGACAAAACGGACTCGATTCAAGCCGTAATTCACGCCCATACGGACCTGGTCAATATGCATTGCCGATGCAAAAAACTGCGGTAGCAGCGATAGCGTCAGAAAACCATGGGCGATAGGCGCACCAAAAGGCCCCGCCTGGGCGCGTACCGGGTCCACATGTATCCACTGGTGGTCACCGGTCGCCTGCGCGAACTGGTTGATCTGCTCCTGGGTCACTGTCATCCAGTCGCTCGTGGACACGGGCTGACCAGCCAGCGCCGCTAACTGCTGCAAATTTTCAAAATTTCTCATTGGTAAGACTTTTTATAAAAAAGGTACACACCCACTATCCACGTTCTAGCCATTTGCCAATGGGCTTCCATTGCTCGCGGTCCTGCTCCATGCGGCTGGTCTGCACATCAAACACCGTCAAGCCGTTGGCGGCCAGGTGCACGTAGTTTTGGGTGTCGCGTAGCGTCCCCACTTTGGGTAAATCAAGCGATTGCACAAATGCCGACAATTGATCGGCCGATAGCGTGCGTTCATCCACGCGCATGGCCACGATACCGACTTCCACGTTCTCGGCGTGCCGGCTGGCGGCCAGGTCATCGAGAAAACTGCGGGTGGCGTAGATATCAAAAATACTGGCCTGCAATGGCACCAACACCTTGTCGGCCCACTTGAGCACATCTTTCAGTGCTTTGCCCGCCAGCGCCGCAGGGGTATCCAGGACGTAGTGGTCCGCGCCCTTGGGCGGCTTGCTAAATTCCTGCGGGTCCACCTCCCAATAGCTGATCGGCTTGGCCGTTGGCGGACGCAGCGAAAGCCACAAACGCGCGGAATGCTGGACATCTGCATCGCCCAGCATGACGCTGTAGCCATGGGAAGCGAGATAACCCGCCACATGGGTGGATAAAGTGGATTTTCCAACACCACCTTTGGGGTTGGCAATGGCAATACGCGTCATACAGTGTTACCTCTTTGCAATGGGCGTGCCGACATCGGCGGGGCTGCCATTATGGGGTGCACGGGCGGCTTTTGGTTTGGAATTTGGCACCACGCCGACGCCCGCGGGTTGCAATCAGGCAAACCCGTCCCACACCAGTTTGATGCCGGTAAGCAACATTCCGGCATACACCAGACGGTAAAACAAGACCTGGCTGATGTGGCGCGCCAGACGTACCCCAGCCCACACGCCTATGGGCGCCAGCGGTAGCAAGACCAAGGCAGTCGCCATATTGCGGACATCGAGCAGGCCCAAAAACGCGTAGGGAATCCACTTGCACAAATTGAGCACAAAAAAGAAGAAGGACATGGTGGCAGCAAAAGCCACGGGATTGAGGCGCAGGCCGATGAAATAAGCGTTGATGGGCGGCCCGCCGGCATGGGCCACAAAGCTAGTAAAGCCAGAGATGACCGACAAAATGCGGCCCAGCCAAACCGGCGGGGTAGCTACAGTGGATGCTTTCCAAAACAGGCGTTGGGCCAGGAAGAGCAGCGTCACCATGCCCACCACGCCAGCTACCGCGTGCGGCGGCACCAGTTTGAACAACAGCGCGCCCAGCACAATGCCCAGCACCCCGAAAGGCAAGATGCGCCGCAGCAATACCGGGTCAAAATCCTTGCGAAACGCAGCGCTGCCCAGCACGTCCATCACAAGCAGCAAGGGCATCAAAATAGCCGCTGCCTCGGCGACTGTCACCGACAAGGCCATCATCGGCACCGCCAAAGACCCAAAGCCTGCGCCGAAACCGCTTTTGCTGACGCCCAAAAGCAAGACGGCAGGAATGGCCACCGCATAAAAAAAGGGATCGCTTATGAAGGGCCAAGTGTCAAACATGCAGTTGCCATTGCCCCGAAAGAGCAAAAACGCCCATGGTAACCTTGACCGATGTTCAACCCTTCCCAAGAGGATGTGCGCCGTTTTTTTTGCACGGTGCACGCCAAATCCCGTAATGCGCAGCCCATGGACGCCATCGAAACCCTGGCCGGCCAATGGATTGCAGAGCATCCCGAATACCACGCTGATTTGCAAGACCAGGAAGCCGCCATTAAGCGCGTTTATCCCGCAGACAAGGGGCAGACCAATCCGTTTTTGCACCTTTCTATGCATTTGTCCATTAGCGAACAATGCAGTATTGACCAGCCGCGCGGTATCCGCCAGGCGGTAGAACTGCTGACGCACAAGCGCCAGTCCCTGCACTTGGCCCATCACGAAGCGATGGATTGTCTGGGCACCATGCTCTGGGAAAGCCAGCGCGCCGGGCGACCGCCCGACGGCCAAGCCTATATCGACTGCGTACAGCGCCACGCCACGCGGGACTGAGCGCAAACACCCCTATGACTCAGGCCTTTCATACCTGACCCAGACACAAAAAACCGCCCGGAGGCGGTTTCTTAGGGAGGCAAGCCCGACTTAACGAAAGCGACTCTGGGGCACGGTTTTGAGTGTGCCGGGCAGACTGCCCACATAGTTCGCTAATTCTTTGAGTTCGGCATTGGAGAACTGTTTGGCTACTCCGCCCATGATGGCATTGCCACGGCCCACTTGCGGGTTGCCTTCGGCCTTGTAGGATTTGAGCGCCACATACAGGTAGTCGTTGTACTGACCGGCGATCATGGGGTAGCTCGGGTCAATAGGTTTGTTCAGGTTTTCACCATGGCAGGAAGTGCAAGCGCCTTTGGCCACCAGGGCTTCACCCGCCGAAGTGCCACCTCCCACTTTTTCCAGAGGTTTGGCATTGGCATCCACTCCCAGCGCGCTGAAATAGGCTGCAAGGTCAGCCATGTCCTGGTCGTTCAGCGATACCGCAATACCGCGCATAGTGGGGTGTTTGCGCTCGCCTTTTTTGTAGGCATTGAGCGCAGAAATAATGTATTTCTCACCCTGACCGGCAATCTTTGGAACCTTGTGCACTTCGGGAAAGCTGGCCTGGTAGCCAACGATGGCATGGCAGCCCAGACACGTGGCGTTTTTCTTCTCACCGGCTTTGGCGTCGCCCTTGATGTCCTGCGCAAAAGCGGCTGTGAGGGTCACTGAAGCGACAACAAGTGCAATGAGGGAGCGGAGCAATGGGTTCATTTTGCGCGGACAATCGGGTGAATATTGGTATAAATCGAACAACGAATTATATCGACCCCACTCCCGTCCCCCGCCTTTGCCATGCCGCATTGCCCCTCACATCCCGGGCTGCGATGGGTGCATGGCAGGTTTGGCCGGGCACTTTGACCGCTTTAGCCCCTATTTTTTGCCCTGCCATGAAATTTACCGGTTCCAAGAATTACGTCGCCACCCAAGATTTGATGCTGTCGGTCAACGCGGCTTCCACCCTGCAGCGCCCGCTGCTGGTCAAGGGCGAGCCCGGCACCGGCAAAACCATGCTGGCCGAGGAAGTAGCCACTGCGCTGAACCTGCCGCTGCTGCAATGGCACATCAAATCGACCACCAAAGCGCAGCAAGGCCTGTATGAATACGACGCGGTCAGCCGCCTGCGAGACTCGCAGCTATCGGACATCGACGGCGGCGAGCGGGTCAAGAACATCCACAACTACATCCTCAAAGGCGTGCTGTGGCAAGCCTTTACCTCAGAAACCCCAGTGGCGCTGCTGATTGACGAGATCGACAAAGCGGATATTGAATTTCCCAACGATTTGCTGCGCGAAATCGACCGCATGGAGTTTTATTGCTACGAGACGCGCGAGCTGATACGCGCCAAACACCGGCCGCTGGTGTTTATTACCTCAAATAACGAGAAAGAGCTGCCCGATGCATTTTTGCGGCGCTGCTTTTTCCATTACATCAAGTTTCCCGATCCGGCGACCATGCAAAGCATCGTAGATGTGCACTTCCCCGGCCTGAAAAAAGAGCTGCTCAGCGCCGCCATGAAGACTTTTTACGAGGTGCGCAACTTGCCGGGCCTGAAGAAAAAGCCCTCCACCAGCGAATTGCTGGACTGGCTCAAGCTGCTATTGGCCGAGGACATTCCACTTTCGGCCTTGCAAGCCAAGGACGACAAAATGGCCGTGCCGCCGCTCGTGGGCGCCTTGCTTAAGAACGAGCAAGATGTCACGCTATTTGAAAAACTCATGTTCATGCAACGCAATAACCGCTGAGATGGCTAAAAAACCCCGCGTCAACTTCATGGCGGTTGGTATCTCTGATGCCATCGGTTTCGTTATCGGATGCCTCACGGGCTATGGGCTAGGCCAACTCATCGGCTTGGACGTGTTCGCAAGAGGTTATGACAACTCCAGCATGGGCGGCATTGTGCTGGTCGGTTTAGGCGGCGGCCTGGGTTTACAAATGGCGCGCCGATGGCAGCAAGGCCGCGACCGTAAAGACGAGGAAAGTTAAACCCATGGCCTTTGTTGAACCGGTGAACCTAAGCGGCTATGGCGTGGCGATAACGCCCTTGGCGCTAGAACATGAGGCAGGCTTGCGCACTGCTGCTGCCGATGGCGCGTTATGGAATTTACGTGTCACCTCGGTACCCGAGCCCGAGAACACCCGCCAGTACATTGAAGACGCACTCGCTATGCGCGCGGCTGGAAACCGCTTTGCGTTTGCGGTACTGGACCAAGCCGGCGGCAAGGTGATCGGCTGCAGCAGCTACCACGACATCTTGCCTTCGGTGAAGCGGGTAGAAATCGGCTACACCTGGTACGCCAAAAGCACACAGCGCACCCACGTCAACACCGCCTGCAAACTCCTGCTCATGACCCATGCCTTCGAAACTTTGGGCTGCCATGTAGTGGGCTGGCGCACCGACAACTTCAATTTTGCGTCCCAAGCGGCCATCGAGCGCCTGGGCGCACGTAAAGATGGCGTCATCCGCGGCCATGCGCTGCGCCGCGACGGCACCATCCGCGATACCGTGATGTACAGCCTGCGCTCGGGTGAGTGGCCCGAAGTCAAAGCACAATTGCTCTATTCACTGCACAAGCCCCGTTGAGGTAGCCCATGCTGATTGACTTTTTTTACACGCTGCGCTCGGCCAAGCTGCCGGTATCGGTGAAGGAATACCTGACGCTGATGGAAGCGCTGCAAAAAGGCGTGGTCGGCCCTAATGTGCCCGAACCCGCCAGCGGCGAAGAGGCGGCAGGCTACGCGATTGACGACTTTTATTTCCTCAGCCGCACCACCTTGGTCAAGGACGAAAAGCATTACGACAAATTTGATCGCGCTTTTGCGGCGTATTTCAAAGGGGTAGAGCAAATTGC
>Ga0136641_1000476_pt1 | contig 17485 bp, 17 predicted proteins | sample EliLak1302023Y_FD_115312 | JGI IMG/M metagenome (GOLD analysis project Ga0136641, IMG submission 115312) | Freshwater microbial communities from Elizabeth Lake, Yosemite National Park, California, USA - 13020-23Y | ecosystem: Environmental > Aquatic > Freshwater > Lake ...
ATCCATAGTTTGGAAACTAAAAGGTATCTGTCTACTGCATCCTGGAATTTTAATCATCTTTCCAGATTCTGTATTACCTCTAAAATCAATAGTAAGGATAAAAGGGGCTTCGCGCCAGTTATCATGACCTAACTCCTGTGCTATTGTTTGACAACTAAGTGGAAACAATCCCATACTATAAGGTTCGATAATATTAAAACTAAAATTTTGTACGTTAGTTTGATCACATGCCGCCATAAAACCTATCTGTTGTTCGCATACTAAGTTATCAATAAAAAAATCAAACTTGCCGTAAGGCGTGTTAACTCGATTTGACGGATCGGTATTAGCAGACTTGCATACTAACGCAATTTTCTTTCCTATTCTATAGGATTTATCTGGATAATTTAACTCATTATCTGTAAGACAACCGATACCTAATACATAAGTGTAACTAGCATAACCAAATAAAGGATTTGGAAGAGGCAATTTTATACCTCCTAATTTTTTAATAAAATTGCCAAGGTCGCCTAAACTACCAGTTAATTTTGTCAATGCGTTTGCTGGGCCTTCTGACAAGAAAGTTTTGGCGGCATTAGCGCCGGCTTCGGCAGTACGGGTTGCTGAATTGATTACACCTGGGATTCCATCAAAACTCATATTATAATCCTAACACTGTGTTTAAATTTTTACCTTTAGGAATGTAAATTTGTACACCTGGTACAAAATCTAAAATAGGATCTTGCAAGACGTCAAGATTACGTTGTATAAACACCCACCATAAATTACTTTGACCGTATAAGTCGTTAGCTAATAAATCTGGTCTATGTGAATACTGAGGTTGTATAGTGTACAAAAAATCATCCTTATCGGCTGCAACAGGCCTGATAGTCAGGATGTCTAAATAATTTTGTTTTATCTTAGTATTGTACCAAGGACTGGTATTTGTGTATTGTGCTGGCATGATTATACATATCCAAATGAATTATTCAAATAGCCGCCGCCTACAAATCTATCAAGACTAAAGTTGCGAACACTATTTCTACTGTATATTGGTTGTACTATAACTTGTATTGTACTTTTAACCGGAACATGAGCAACTCCACCACTAGTGGTTCCACCAATACCAAACGATCCAAGTAGTCCTGCTACTTGTCCGACACCGCCGGCAATACTACTAACACCGCTTAGTATTCCTCCTAGTGCTGAGTCACCGCCAAGTAGTCCTGCGCCCATACTGGCTAGACCGCCAATACTATCTGCAACACCTTCTACTGCTCCAGCGGCACTTCCAACTACATCACATCCAATATAGTCGCAATCATTTGGAAGTGTAATTTTAACATCTGTTACTATTACTGGAATATTTTTAAACACGTAATTTCCATAACCGTTAAGGAAAATAACAGGAGGAGGATTTCCGGCCTTAGGATCATTTCCTGAAAACATTTTGGTAAGACTACGTAAATAATGCACCGCGGCAATCCAGTAAAGACCTTGAGTTGCATCTTCTGCATAGAAAGGAGCATCGATAGTTATGTGTCCTGGATCGCTATTTTTAAATGCTTGCATTAGATAGTTGGTATGTATTGTCTCAACAGCTTGATAGTTAGCCTTTGTACCAAAAGAAACTTTAGGAGTATATGGAAATACTAAACCGCCCGCATCTTTCAATGGTTTTAGCACAGGACTTGTTTTGAAAGCTGTCCAGTTAGCCATGCTTAGTCGAACACGCCAATCATTTGCATTTGCATCGCCACCAAAACTAGCAACAGCACTGGTAAGATCACCAATTGCTTCGCCGGCTGCTGGCAAATCAACTGCTCGAATTGCGGCCATTACATCACCGCCACTAGAGCTATATGCTGTATCAATTGCGGCTCCTAGATTTTTAGCGGTGTTTACTGCACCCGAAGCGGCGCCTAACAACCCGCTTGATGCATTTAATGAGTCTAGTAATCCCATAATTAATATTCCTTTTGGTAACATATTTAGTTGACTTTATTAAGTGCGTAGTTTATAATTAACCATTAGAGGACTGAAAAAGGATGACTGCAAAAGTAAATTACCTAAACAACAAGGATATGTTGTTAGAGATACACAGAAGTAAAACATCATATTGCGTGTTTACCCAACCCGAATATCACCAATATGATATAATTTTGCCCAGCGTAGAAAAAATCAATATTAGGACTGTTGCAGAGGCTAAACGAAATCGAGCAAAACGTATAGGAGATGCCGATTACCAACAGCGTAAAAAAGCTGGTGAGAAAATCAAACAAGCCGAGTGTGAAATTGATTATAAAAAAATACCAAAGACAGATTTAGTCTTTAGGATTATGACATTCAATCATATTCCACTTAACAACACTCGTAAAAAGAATCCAAAAAGTCTTGCTGATCATAGAGACAAAGTAAATTTTCCACCGTTCCAACATTGGAAGTTTGACGAAAAAGACGAACTTATATGTGTGGGAAAAAGTCACTGGAAGGGAGATTTAGTCAAGGGCAAGTTTGATAAAGATGCTGGCCAAATAACTAACACTTTAGCTAGAATGATGTTAAAATTATGTGAGAGGTATGCTACTCGCGGTAATGTTCGTGGCTACACATATAATGACGAAATGAAGGGTCAAGCTATTTTGCAATTAACACAAATAGGACTACAATTTGACGAATCTAAATCTGATAACCCGTTTGCATATTTTACTGCCGCGGTTACTAATAGTTTTGTTCGTGTTATTAATATTGAAAAACGCAATCAAAATATTCGAGACGATATTTTAGAAATCAACGGTATGAATCCTAGCTACAGTAGAACTGGTGCAGGTGAACATGCGGCGGCATTGAAACGACATAACGAGGATGCTAGTGAGTAATTTATTTAAAAAAGTTGCCTGTTTTACAGATATCCATTTTGGATTAAAATCTAATAGTAGTATACACAACCAAGACTGCGAAGATTTTATAGATTGGTACATTGCTAAGGCCAAGGAGCAAGGCTGTGATACAGGAATCTTTATGGGCGATTGGCATCACAATCGCAATAGCCTTAATATTACTACTATGGATTATAGTCTCAGAGCACTTGAAAAACTCGGCCAGGCGTTTGATAATTTTTACTTTTTTCCTGGCAATCATGATCTGTATTATAAAGACAAACGAGACATTCACTCAGTGGAGTTTGGAAAGTATATCCCCGGAATCACAGTGGTCCACGAACCGACTACCACTGGGGGTGTTACACTCTGTCCGTGGCTTGTAGGCGACGAATGGAAAAGTTTAAAAGGGTCTAAAAGTAAGTATATTTTTGGGCACTTTGAACTTCCATTGTTTTATATGAACGCAATGGTACAGATGCCAGATCACGGCGAGCTACAGTCCGCAGATTTGAAGGGCCCAGACTATGTGTTTTCTGGACACTTTCACAAACGTCAACAACAAGGCAACATTATCTACATTGGTAATGCTTTTCCGCACAACTATGCAGACACCTGGGACGACGAACGCGGTATGATGATTTTAGAGTGGGACAAGGAACCAGTATATCATACTTGGGATAATCAGCCTACTTTTCGCACACTAAAATTAAGTGAATTAATCGATGGTGCTGATACCATTCTTAAATCCAAACAACATTTACGTGTTACCTTAGACATTGATATTACTTTTGAAGAAGCAAGTTTTATTAAAGAAAAGTTCATGGCAGATTACAACATCCGAGAACTTACACTTATTGCTGAAAAGAAAGAAATTGAAATCAACACAAACATTGATATACAGGCTTTTGAAAGTGTTGATCAAATTGTAAGTAGTCAAATTATTAATATCGATTCCGATACTTACGACAAAAATACACTACTGGCCATTTATAACAGCCTATGATAAAAATTAAAGAACTAACCGTTAAGAATTTTATGAGTGTGGGCAATCAGACTCAAGCAGTAAACTTTGCTCAGCAGAACTTAACTCTTGTGCTAGGCGAAAACTTAGATCAAGGCGGAGACGACAGCGGTTCACGTAATGGTACAGGTAAAACAACCATTGTAAATGCGCTTAGTTATTCACTGTTTGGTAATGCATTAACTAACATTAAAAAAGATAATCTTATTAATAAGATTAACAATAAGGGTATGTTAGTTACGTTAGCGTTTGAAAAAGACGATATAGACTATCGTATAGAACGTGGACGTAAACCTAATATTTTAAAGTTCTTTGTCAACGATCAGGAACAGGAAACATCTGAAACAGATGACGCACAAGGCGACATGCGTGAAACTCAGAAGGACTTAGATGACTTGCTGGGTATGAGCCACGATATGTTTAAGCATGTTGTTGCGCTTAATACCTACACAGAACCGTTTTTAAGTATGCGGGCTAACGACCAGCGAGTTATTATTGAGCAGTTGCTAGGTATTACACTACTGTCTGAAAAAGCCGAAACACTTAAAGAACTAATTAGGCAAACTAAAGACAGCATTACACAAGAAACTGCTAACATTGAAGCGGCAAAGAAAAGTAATGAAAAAATACAGGTAAGCATTGACGGATTGCTAACAAGACAAAGTGCTTGGAATACTCAGCACGAAGAAGACTTGGAAAAGATCGGCCGTGCTATCATTGAGCTTGAAAGCGTAGATATTACAGCTGAGCTTGCAAAGCACAGCGAGCTCAAAGAGTTCGATGAAAAAACAGCGAAGCTGAAAAGCCTAAATAAGGAACGAGCTACGTTAGATAGCGCGACAGCGCAAGCGGAGCGAAGCGTCACGAAGTACGACAGCGAGCTCGCCAAATTGGCTAACAAGACCTGTCATGCTTGTGAACAAGCTCTCCATGACCATAAGCATGAAGAAATGACTCAGCTGGCACAAGGGCACCTTGATGAGGCGAGAAAATATTACAACAAGGTTACTAAAGACAGAGCAAAAATTCAAAGTGAAATAGATAATATTGGTGAAGTACCTGCTAGGCCTGTTACTTACTATGACACTATCGAACAAGCACTTAAACATCAGAACAATCTTAAGACCTTAGAAACACAGTTAACAGTTCGTGCTGGTGAAACAGATCCTTACCAAGAGCAAATTGACGAACTTACCGATACTGCACTACAGGAAATCACATGGGATCAAGTTAACAACTTGACTAAACTTAAAGAGCATCAAGAGTTCTTACTTAAACTACTTACTAGCAAAGATAGCTTTATTCGCAAGAAGATTATAGATCAAAACCTAGCGTACTTGAACAACCGTCTTACTTACTATCTGGACAAAATGGGCTTACCGCACACAGTTTTGTTTCAGAATGATTTAACAGTTATGATTACACAGCTAGGGCAAGACTTAGATTTTGACAATTTAAGTCGAGGTGAACGTAATAGACTTATCTTATCCTTGTCCTGGAGCTTCCGCGATGTGTGGGAGTCGTTATATCAGGGCATTAACTTGTTGTTTGTTGACGAGCTAATTGACAACGGCTTGGATGCATCGGGTGTGGAAGGCGCATTGGCAGTACTTAAGAAAATGGCTCGTGAACGTAAGAAGAACATATTCTTAATATCGCACAAGGACGAACTAATCGGCCGTGTGAACAATGTGCTTAAGGTTATTAAGGAAAATGGCTTTACCAGCTATGCTAACGATTTAGAGATCAATGAGTAAACACGTTGAACCCAGTTCTGTACAAAACGAAGAGTCGCATGAAAAACTCATGCTGGCTTTTCGTGAGTATTTTAAAGCTAATCAAGACTGGCAAGCTAAGGGTACACGCCGGGCTGGGGAAAATATGCGCTATTGGTTGGCGCAGATACGTATTATTGCCCGTGACCGTAGAGCTCATGTGCAACAGTATCGTGTGTGGTTAGATAAAGAAAAAAGAGCACGTAAAGCTCAGGAGAAAAATAATGACAGTATTATATAATGTTTGGTTGGATCGGGTTAAATTTACCTACGAGTTAGAAAACCATCGTGTTGCCCGTGCGTGGGCAGACATGATGCGGCCATTAAGTGTGACCAGCTTGCGTAAGGATTTAGATCCGTGGCAGGGCAGAGTAGCAGACTTAGATAAAAAAATTAGCCAGTTTAATTTTTTAATAGATGCTATTAATACTTGGATTCCCAACAAGATACCCGGACACTTTGACCTTGCAGATCCGCAGACCAGTCTTAATCAACTACATACTCACTTTCCCGAGCAACACTACCGAGAAAATACTTTAGAGCAGGTAGATCAACTGAGAACTTATAACGATTTACTGCATCAAATCGACTCAGGTATTAAAAGTAAATTAGGGCCTGAAGAGCAAATTAGTATTATAGCTGTGCAGGAAAAACCCACTTGTATTCCTCTAGAGTATTCAGATTATGAATTGTTCACTACAGAATTTAGATTTGGTGATTTGTTATTACATTATCCGCATGTAGGACGTCATCCATTTGAAGTTGCAACCACTAATGATATTGAATGTCCTCCAGAGCAAATCGTTTGTCAAAATCAAATGAGTGCTAGTCATTCTATGCGATTTTACTACAAATTCCTTAGAGCTACAGAGTTTAAAGAATTTTATACTTCAAGCGGTATCACTTGGCCATATGCGGCGGACGATCCTAGACTAGCAGTAGGCTATATTAGACTAGGTAAATTAATCGAAGTAGATTACCAAGCACCTTATCATAATAGAACATTGGACCTAGTTAAACAGGCAACAAGAATTACAAATTGGCAAATATTTGACCAAAACCATAAGGCTGAGGACCCAGATGACACTAACTAGTGTATGTCTTGGTACTACAATAATATAGAAATCGCAGAACTACCCGAGGATTGTGTTGGGTTTGTTTACATTATAACAAACACAATTTCAGGGCGCATGTACATAGGCAAAAAACTAGCAAAATTTTCTAAAACTACTTGCAAAGTAGTCAAGTTAAAAAACGGCACAAAGAAAAAGAAAAAAATCCGTGGCAAAATTGACAGTGATTGGCGTACTTATTATGGTAGTAGCCCTGAACTCAGCAAGGATGTCGCGCAGTTAGGTCAAGAAAACTTCCGTAGAGAGATACTTTTTTACTGTAAAAGTAAAGCGGAATGTTCATATATAGAGGCTCGTGAACAATTTAGTCGTCGTGTGCTGGAATCAAATGACTATTATAATGGTCATATTCAAGTACGTGTACACGGTTCACATATACTCAAGTCATAATAATTCAGGCCTTTTAAACACCAAATAAGCCCGCACTGGCGTTGTAAAGTGCCCTTAAAGCTGGACCACGGGTCGCAGTCAATGGAATTCCTGCTTGGTGTCAGGGTTGTTAACTACTATCCTTAACAGGACGACGATGGAATATGCCTATAGAATCCGTTTAGTTGGCAAGAAAACTATTTTTTCAAGGCTAAAAGAGGGGTAGTGGCCCCACGTTTGTACTAATGTTAGCGTATTAGTGCAGGCCGCCGTCATATAAAGACAGCATGAGCAGGTACCGGATGACCGCCTGTGTTCTAGTGCTAACGCTAAGTGATATTGTTCGACTCAGATAATGTCCAAAACAACCTTGCCCGCCAGGGCAAAGTGTGACTGAACGATCTAGATAATATCTTAACGCTTCGCGTTTTATAATAACTACTAAAGTTCGAGCGAAAGCGATGAACAGAAGAACGTGAGTTCTTCTTTAAGTACTAGATAAATATCATATCATGAGTAAACCACAATTATGAAAGTCTTAGAAATAATCGCTCTTAGCGAAGCAGATCCTAAAAAGGCGGCAGGCATAGGTGATAAACTAGCTAACTGGGCTTTTAGAAAAATTACCGGTGCAGGTACTGATGCCGCCGCGGCAGAATTTATAAAAGCTAAAAATAAAGCTGTTGAGGCTCTTGTAAAAGAAATGAACGCAAAAGCTGCCGTAGAAAAGCCTACAAACAAAATTATTGGAAAAGATGCTCATGAGTTAACTAAAGACGAAGTAGATAATATTGTAGGCGAAGTTTTTGGAGATCTAGTTAGACTACCTGATAACCAATATGTAAAAAAAGGTAGCCCTGAACATTTAGTACCAGTAAATTTTGTTGTACAAGTACCAACTAACACACGAAGAAAAGCCCGCAAGCCCGGTGATCCACTAGCACCACCTTCTACAGAAACTAAAACTGAAACACGTTGGGTTCCTTGGACTCAAGCGCCAGCTGATGTGCAAGAAAAAATACGTCAAGAAATGGCAGCTAGTAGTTGGATTACAAAGAATCCTGCTGAGTATGAAAAAGTAAAAAAACAAGCACTTGTACAAGCAGAGGAACAATACGCTGAAGAAACTTTAGCTATTACTACCGGAGAAGCTAACAGGAGATTTGACAAAATCAAAGACAAAGCATTAGTGACAAAAAGTTTTAGAGATTTTGTTGGCCAGTGGGGATTTGATACATATGTATTATGGAATTGTTTTTGGCCTCCATACTCACGTTTTCAGGATAAACTTGAACAATTACAAAATGATTTAAATCAAAATAAAGCTAATGGAAAAACAGTTGAAAAAGAGATAGCAGAAAAATACTACCTAAAGGCCTATGAAGCAGAAAAGAAAGTATTAGTTGCAGAAGTAATACAGCTACTATTAGTACAATTTGCAACAAAAATTCCTGCATCCGAAAAAGGTCAATTTAGTGTCAACCCTTTAAATGGATCTACATGGACAACAATTACTCATTTATTTTTACCTTTCTTACGATTGGCTGAAGCCGATACTAAACAAAAAACAAATTGGATTATAACAGCAATTAATAATCCTATTACGCGAGTAGCACTGATCAGTCTAGTGAATTGGGAACAAGTTTCTATAGGATTAGGGGCAGCAATGGTTAATTATGTTTTGTTCCCCATACCTATGCCTCCGGGAATTCCTAACATAGAAATTAAGCCTGGAGATTGGGTCACTGCTAGTATTAGTAATATGATACCAGAACTAGACAGCAAAGCTAAAGAGCTTATAGCAAAAGCAGAAGCAGATAAAAAGAAGAAAAATTCAGAAAACCCTGCGCCTCAACCAGTACAACAACCGGTACCGGTACCACAACCCAATAATACACCACCTACAACAGATATACAATCAGGTAGTCGAGCAGACAGGCTTTCTGGATTTAATTAAAGTAGTGGCAGTTGTGTGTTTTTAGTAGTTTCTATGTTTTCTTTAATTATATTAAAGAAAATTTCTCTATCTTCGTAACTATACCTGTCTAATAAATCGTTAACTGATACGCCACCTCTCATATACCAGCCAATTTTATAAAGTTCTAATTTAAAACTTTTACTTTCTTCATCTAGCCTAATTAGATCTTGTTGAATTTCTTCGGCACTTTTTCTAATTAGGCTTATACGAAAAAATTAGACTGATCCAAATCGATTGATAGTTCTGCTTTATGCTGGCAAGACCCGCATACCACCGGATATAGCGGAGCTTTCCACTTCAACAAGTTTTCTTCAATCTTTTTATTGATTTTTTCAAATATAATTCTATCGCAATTCTCTAGCCACTCGGTAATGTATTGTTTTTCAGTTACCACTTGTCCATTAACTTCAACACTATCGACACAACTGTGATATACATCGAGTTGTATTTTGCTAAGTTCTTTCCACAACAAATTCATTTGTTGATTTTTTTCATCACCGTTATCCATTTTTTCAATCTGAAATAATTTTTGTTGTATTTGAAAATTTTTCACTGAGAAATCTGTTTTTTTCTTGTAGTTTAAAGGTTGTATTTTTACAGTTAGTTCATCTAACATAATAGTAGAGTCAAATTCTAAATTTGTAAAATGGTTAATTAGAACTCCTAAATCAACATCATACCTGTTGAGCTCTTCACATTCGCTACATGAATGTTCAATCTCTATGCTGTTACCATAAGTGGCAATTCTAATCGCGGCAAAAATTATTTCAGAATCCAACGACGACAAATCCCAGGCATTCTTAATATTAGGACAGCAACTCTCAATAATTTTAACACTACTCTCACCGCTTAGTAGTGCATCAGGAGTTTTAGCCATAAGTTCGTCCATGCCAGTCATGCCGTATACTGCAATTTTACTAGAATCTCCTTGTATAGTGCCTGATTGACAATAAGCACCTTTGCTGGGTAAACTAATATAAATTTTAGGTTGTCTAAAAAACTGTTGTAGCGGATTTGCCATATTTTACTCCTGATAAATATATGTAGTATGTATTTATATACGCACATTTCTTAGGATTTTTAAATGCCACCCGAAAATATAACCGTTACATTAGATGCTGTGTTAATTGGTAAACAAATTGCCGAAGCATTAACCACCTGGCTTGGAAAAGCATCAAATAATGTAAAATCAGGTGGTACAGATGTTTCAAGTGTTTTAGCAAATGCAGTACCAGCGGCAACAGCATTAGGCGGTTTAAAAGATCAAAGTAATGCAGCCTCAACATCTTTACAAAAATTTGCAGGATTTATACCAGGTGTTGGAACAGAGTTAGCCGGCCTTATACAAGATATAGACTCTGCAAGAAAACAGACTAATAAGAATTTTCAACAAGGTATTGGTGGTTTAAGTTTATTTGACACAGCAGACAAAGTTGCCAAGGCTGGATTTAATAGTCAAGAACAATATAGAGAAGCACTGCAACGATCAGGTGGTGCATTAGGTGGCATAAACAATGCTATAGGGCAAACTAGTAATGATGTTTTAAAATTTGGAGAAAAGGTAAGAAGTGGAGATTTAGAACAAGGCCAGAAAAGTTTATTAAGAAGCAATGCTATGTTAGGAGATGAATTAGGAAGAGTAGCACTACTAAGTCAATATGGTCGTAGAGATAAATTATCAGAAGGCGAGGCGATGGATCGCGCAGTACAGTCAACTGACAAATTAAGTAGAGAAATTCTAAGACAAGCATTCGTAACCAATAAAAGTACTGTTGCTATTGAAGCAGAATTAGAAGAACGTCTACAACAACCAGCAGTCTTGGCTAACATGCGACAGATGACCGAGAAACAACGTGAAAGTTTTATATCAAATCAAGTAGCGTTAAGTGGTATGGGTAAGAATGTTTCTGATTTAAGTGCCACACTAGGTATTAACGGTCGGTTAAGTGAACAACAACGATATCAGTTACTTGCAATGGGACCAGCGGCTAGTGAATTCCAACGTGCCAGCCGCATGGCTGCTGTGGCAAAAACAGATGAACAAAAACAAATGGCTGCCGATGCTATGGCGAGAGCACAAGCTAAAGCCAACGATTATCAAAATAGTCCTCAGTTTGCCAATGCATTGAAAAATTTAGCCGAAGGCGATCCGCGTCGACAGGCTATGGAAGCACAAATGAAACAAAACTTGACTGCGGCTCCACAAGCTGCCGCACAAAGGGACACGGGATTGTCAGGAGTAAGTGCTAATAAAATTGCTAGAGATGATATTGACAGAACAATCGCTGGTAAAAAATTAGTAGGCGGCAAAGAAGTAGACGATACCGGGCAAACTATGAATCGTATGGCCACAGACGGTGTACTAAGAGCACAGACAAATACTCAGGGCATGATTGGAGCACTGAATGACCTTGGCAAGCAAATGGACAAGAACGGTGCATTTGCTAAAAAATACGGAGAAATGTTAGATTTTCTATACGGTAAAGAAATAAAGGTTGCAGATGCACAAGCAAGAAATGCAAAATTTATAGAAGATGTTGCTAAGGCAGTTAGTTCTGTTGCCAATAATGCTAATGGTAATACTAGTAATACTACAAATAGTCAAGTTCCACCATATAGGGCAGGTGACACTCGGGCTCGAGCAGATGGGCGAGCAGGTGGTTCAAAAGATGCAACAGGTGATTGGTTTGAAAGTTTTGGTTCTGGTAAACTTATGGAACTACACGGTAAAGAAGCTGTAGTTCCACAAGGTAAAATTGGCGAGTTTATGAAAGACATGATGGCAAGTATGTCTAAGCCACAGGAAACTCAAGATGCTCAAACTTCAATGCCTGGTATACCTAGCCCTACAAGCCCAGCTAGACAAGGCAGCGAAGGTGATAATGTAACTCTAAAAGACGTGTTAGCCAGCCTACAACAGTTAAATAAGACTATGGGACAAGTAGCTTCGCATTCAGAGTCAATTAGTGAAGCAAGTCATAAGTCAGCTAGACTAGCTGGCAAAGCTACTGGTAATAGAGTAGCGGTTTAAGGATAAAACGAATGAGTTGGAAAAAGTATTTCACACCTGTACCGGTTAATGGCGAAGTCTTAAGCCCTATCAGCGGGATGAATTCTGGCAATCGTCCTGGCCCAGCTCGTACAAATTACAGCAGTTACTTGCCAGATGTTTATACAGGCAGTCCAAATCGTGTGGAACGCTATCAGCAATATGAAGTTATGGACAGCGATCCCGAAGTCAATGCGGCTTTAGATATTCTAGCAGAGTTTTGCACACAAAAACTGAAAGACAATAACAATCCTTTTGCGGTCAAGTGGCGTCATAAGGCTACTAATAGCGAAATACGTATTCTTAGTGAGTATCTACAGCAATGGAACAAGTTACAAAACTTTGATATTCGTATTTTTCGTATTGTACGCAATACATTCAAGTATGGCGATAGTTTTTTTATCCGTGATCCAGAGAATCAAAAGTGGAGTTATGTAGATCCTAGTAACTTAGTCAAGGTTATTGTAAACGAAAGTGAAGGCAAAAAGCCTGAACAGTATATTCTTAAGGATCTAGCACCTAATTTTGAAAATTTAGTTGCTACAATGATTACTCCTAACATAAATCCCAAGCAAACTGGTGGTGGTCCACTGCCTGCTAGCGGATATTTAGGTAGCAGTGGTAGTCGTGGTAGCACAAGTAGTGGCGGCGGAAGTGGTAGTGGCAGTCGTTTTGGCATGCAACACAAAGAAAATGCTATTGATGCCAAGCATATTGTACACTTATCATTGTCAGAAGGCTTGGACAACAACTATCCTTTTGGTAATAGCTTGCTAGAAAACGTTTATAAAGTATATAAACAGAAAGAATTACTAGAAGATGCAATTCTAATCTATCGTATACAACGTGCTCCAGAGCGTCGTGTGTTCCATATTGATGTAGGCAACATGCCAAGTCACTTGGCCATGGCATTTGTTGAGCGTGTTAAGAATGAAATTCATCAGAGACGCATACCAAGTCAAACTGGTGGCGGACAAAACGTTATAGATAGTGCATACAATCCACTGTCAATCAATGAAGATTACTTCTTTCCTAAGACAGCAGACGGTAAAGGTTCAGATGTTACCATGCTTGAAGGTGGTAAGAATATTGGCGAAATTGACGACTTAAAGTATTTTACCAACAAGTTATTCCGTGGTTTGCGTATTCCTAGTAGCTATTTGCCTACAGGTCAAGACGATAGTCAGTCAAACTTTAATGATGGCCGCGTTGGAACTGCTTACATTCAAGAATTACGTTTTAACAAGTACTGTGAACGCTTACAAAGTCTAATGACTGCGGTGTTTGATGCTGAGTTTAAGATGTTTATGCACAGCAAGGGCATGAATATTGACAGTAACTTATTTGAATTATCCTTTAATCCACCATTAAACTTTGCTAGTAGCAAGCAAGCGGCCATTGATGCTGAACGTATCAATACATTCAACACCATTCAAGCGATACCATTTGTGTCAAAACGCTTTGCATTAAAGCGTTTCTTAGGCTTAACAGCAGAAGAAATTGCAGAAAACGAACGTATGTGGGCAGATGAAAATGGTAAAGGTGAACCAACTAGTACTGATGCTGCTGGCGAATTGCGCAGTGCAGGGTTATCTGCCAGTGGAATTGAAGGCGACTTAGGCGCGGCAGCTGATATGACTGCACCTGAAGATATGCAAGAGCCAGGTTCAGAAGGCATGAGTCCTACTGGTGCTCCTACACAACCTGGAGCACCTCCTCCGCCCCCTGCCGCATAAATATAATATGATCCTAAGAGAATTGTTTTACATTGATCCTGATACTAGGCACGTAGCCAACGATTTGCGCTACGAGCCTAAGCGTGATGATACTATTATGCACAGAGACGACACACGTAAGACAAGATTAACTCTTAGACAACTGAACGAACTTAGAAAAAGCAGTGAATCACACATATTAGAACAGGAAAGTGAATTAGAATTCATCCATTCAATGTATGCCGTACCGCCAGCCGCGGCCCCCGCTTAATAAAAATCAGTCAAAACTGACTGATTTTCGCCTATATCTATACACTTTTTAATATAAAGTGTAAATATATTACAGCCTTGTATCAATACAAACCACAGGAGAATAAACATGACTGACCGCGCTCAATTTGAAGCCATGCTTGAAGCTTTGATCAATGATGATCAACAAACCGCTAAAGAAATATTTCACAACATCGTAGTAGGTAAATCACGTGAGATTTATGAAGAACTACTAGCAGAAGATTTTAGCCGTGATACCGGCAATCCATACGCAGGACAAACTGAAGGTATGGAAGAAGAGGAAGAAGGTATCGAAGAAGAAATGGAAGAAGAAGGCATGGAAGAAGAAGGTGCCGAAGAAGAAGAAGATGACGGTGAAGAAGATGACGGTGAAGAAGATGATGCAGAAAAAGATGATGCAGAAGATGACGGTGAAGAAGATCCGTTTGCATCAGACGAAGAAGGTGAAGATGACGGCGATATCGAAGATCGTGTTATGGACCTAGAAGATGCTCTTGAAGATCTAAAAGCAGAATTTGAACAACTATTAGCTGGTGAAGAAGCTGAAGAAAATGATCATCCAGGCATCCATGATATGGGTGGTGATGACGCAATGGGCGACATGGGAATGGACGCAGAAGTTGACGAACTAGCACCAATGATGGAATATGTAACTAAAGTAAGCCCACCAAAGCACGGTGACAACGGTACTAACACACGTTCAACAGTAGCTGGTGAAAACAATATGGGCGGCACAGCAAGTAATATTGCTCAAAACCACGTAGAAGTACACGGCGATGCTGGTACTAAGTCAGGCGGAACAAAAGGCGGCTTGCTAAAGCCAACAACAGGCGACTTAGTAGGACAAGAAATTCATAACCGTCCTGGTAAAACAGATGCTGGTAAGAAAGGTTTTAAGAAACAAGTAGCTGGCGGCGGAATTGATCGTCAGGCTGGTTTCAACAAGCCAGGTAAACAAGTAGGCGCAACGGATTCAAGTGGTAAAGGCGAAAGCAATACCCAAAGTACCCTACGTGCTCGCAAGTAATATAAAGAGTACATACTAATATATGTCACTATACCTCCGAGAGAATCTCAGTTTCAACGAAGCAAAGATGGTCGTTGAATCTGATGACAAAGAAGGAAAAAACTTATACATGTCCGGGATTTGTATCCAGGGCGGTATAAAAAACGCTAACCAGCGTGTTTATCCTGTAAATGAGATTGGCAAGGCTGTCAAGACCTTAAACGATCAGATTCAAAACGGCTATTCAGTTCTCGGAGAAGTAGATCATCCAGATGATCTAAAAATTAACCTGGACCGTGTGTCCCACATGATAGCTAATATGTGGATGGACGGTCCAAATGGTTACGGTAAACTGAAAATTTTACCAACCCCTATGGGACAACTAATCAAGACAATGTTGGAAAGCGGAGTCAAGTTAGGTGTTTCAAGTCGCGGATCCGGAAACGTCAAAGATGACGGATCCGGTGAAGTATCGGATTTTGAGATTATCACAGTAGATATGGTAGCTCAACCTAGTGCTCCGGGAGCATACCCTACACCAATTTATGAACACCTTATGAATAATAAGGGCGGATTAAGTGCCTTACGCATAGCGCAAGAGGTTAAAGGTGATCCTAAAGCACAGAAATATCTCAAAGAGAGTTTATTAGCAATAATAAACAAACTCCAATAATAAGGAGAATCACATGTTGGATGCGCTAAAAAGTTTATTTGAAAACAATGTGATTTCTGCGGAGATCAAAGAGTCTATTGAGGCTGCTTTCGAAGCTCGTATCAACGAAGCTAAGGAAACTACTACTCAACAGCTACGCGAAGAGTTTGCACAAAAATATGAACACGACAAGAACACAATGATTGACGCAGTAGATCGTATGATCTCTGAGCAATTAAGTGCTGAGATTGTTGAATTTGCAGATGATCGTAACCAACTAGCAGAGATGAAAATCAAGCTAGCTAAAGAAAAACAGAAGACAGCTAAGGTAATGAAGGAATTTGTTACACGTCAGTTGGCTGCTGAAGTTCGTGAGTTACATGAAGATCAAGTTGCAATGGCAAGTAAGTTTGGTAAATTAGAACAATTCGTTGTAGAAGCTCTAGCTCAAGAAATTACAGAATTTTACAAAGACAAACAGGACCTAGCAGAAACTAAAGTTCGCTTGGTTCGTGAAGGTCGTAAAGAAATCAAGAAGGTAAAAGAAGCATTTGTACAACGTGCCGCTAAGATGGTTGAAGGTGTTGTAAGTCAAGGCCTACGTGCTGAGATGAAGACATTGAAAGAAGACATTGAAGCCGCTCGCCGTGCAGACTTTGGCCGTAAGTTATTCGAAGCTTTTGCTCACGAATATCAAGCGTCTTACCTAAATGAAAAATCAGAAACTGCAAAATTACTCAAAGTCATAGACTTGAAAGATCAAGCAATGCAAGAGGCCGCCAAAGCCGTTGTACAAGCTGAACAAATCCTAGAAAGTAAAGAGCAGACAATCCGTGCTTTGAAAGAAGCTCAAGAAAGAAAAGCAATCATGGACGAAATTCTTGCTCCTTTAAACAAGGAACAGAAAGAAATCATGGGTGAACTAATGGAGAGTGTAAAGACTACTCGTCTAAACGAAAGTTTTGAAAAGTATCTACCAGCAGTATTAGCTGGCAACGCTCCGCAGAAGAAACAGGCACTAGTAGAGGCTAAAGAAATAACCGGAAATAAGATTTCCAACAACCAAAATAGAAGTGAGACCGATAGCAATATTATTGATATTCGTAAGCTCGCTGGACTAAAATTCTAAGGAGAAATTTAAATGTCAGAACTATTAAACGGACGTTGGGCAGAAACTAAGGAAGCCCTATTAGAAGGCTTACAAGGCACTAAAAAATCAGTAATGGGTGTAACCCTAGAAAATACTCGCAAGTATTTGCTAGAAAGTCCAACTGCTGGTGCTACTTCTGCTGGTAACGTTGCAACATTAAACCGCGTGATTCTTCCAGTAATCCGCCGCGTCATGCCAACAGTCATTGCTAATGAACTAGTTGGTGTACAACCAATGACTGGCCCAGTTGGTCAAATTCACACATTGCGTGTACGCTACAGCGATACATCAGCAGGTGCGAACGTTCTAGCTGGTGAAGAGGCATTGAGCCCATTCAAGATTGCCGCTAGCTACTCTGGTAATGCTAATGATGCAGCCGCTAAGGCAACATCAACAGCAACACTAGAAGGTGTAGCAGGTAACAGAATGAGCATCCAAATCTTGAAACAAACTGTTGAAGCGAAGACACGTAAATTGTCAGCTCG
>Ga0136641_1000477_pt1 | contig 17472 bp, 14 predicted proteins | sample EliLak1302023Y_FD_115312 | JGI IMG/M metagenome (GOLD analysis project Ga0136641, IMG submission 115312) | Freshwater microbial communities from Elizabeth Lake, Yosemite National Park, California, USA - 13020-23Y | ecosystem: Environmental > Aquatic > Freshwater > Lake ...
ACCAACCAGCCCAGGCGCCAGCCGGTCATGAGGTAGCTTTTAGAAAAACTATGCGCCACCATGAGCTTGTCTTTTGGCTCAGCGATATCTAAAAAACTAGGTGCACACGCATTGCTGGACGGTACGAAATACAGGTTTTCATATACCTCGTCGGCCAGTATCCAGGTGCCGGTGCGGCGGCAATGCGACAAGATGGCGATTTGCTCTTGGCGGCTGAGGGTCCAGCCCGTGGGATTGTTGGGCGCATTGACGACCAGCATTTTGGTACGCGGGGTGATGGCTGCCAACAAGGCGTCCAGATCCAGCGTCCAGGCCCCGGACTGCGGGCGCAAAGCCACGGTGCGCAAGTGTGCGCCCAGAATGAGCGGCTGCGCTGTCAAGTTGGGCCAGACTGGGGTAACGGCCACCACCTCGTCGCCTGCGTCCACCACCGCCTGCACCGCCAACATCAGCGCATTGACGCCGCCCGAAGTGATGGCAATGCGCTCTGCGCCTAGGGGCGCACTGCCAGGCGTACCCGGGTGCTTGGCGGCCATGGCCTGCGCCACTGCGTCGCGCAGCACGGGCAGACCCAGGTTATGGCTGTAAAAAGTCTCACCCGATCGCAGTGATTCGATAGCCGCCTCGCGTATGAAATCGGGAGTGACTTCGTCACTCTCGCCAAACCAAAATGCCAGCACATCGCTGCGGCCCATACCGGCATTGGCGACTTCGCGAATTTTGGATTCTTCGAGGTTTTGTATCGCTTGGCGCATAGCGGCAGCTTAAGCGCTGAACAGGTTTTGGTATTGCTGGCGCAACAGGTTTTTTTGCACCTTGCCCATGGCGTTACGCGGTAACTCGGACAAGACAAAACAGCGCTTGGGAATTTTGAAATTTGCCAAATTGGCTTTCAGCGATTGGACGATGGCGTCGGCATCCGGCGCAGCGCCCGGCTTGGCAATGACCACGGCCACGCCGACCTCGCCAAAGTCGGGGTGCGGCACACCCACCAGTGCGCTTTCGGCGACGCCAGGCATGGCGTTGATATAGCCCTCGATCTCGGCGGGATAGACGTTGTAGCCGCCGCTGATGATGAGGTCTTTGCTGCGCCCCACAATGCTGACGTAGCCGCGCGCATCCACCATGCCGACGTCGCCAGTTTTGAAGTAGCCGTCTAGCGTAAATTCTTCGGCGGTTTTTTCGGGCATGCGCCAGTAGCCACTAAACACGTTGGGGCCACGCACTTCGATATTACCGACCTCGCCCACCGGGCATGTCTTGCCACCTTCTGCACGCACGCGCAATTGCACGCCAGGCAGTGGGAAGCCCACCGTGCCTCCGCGTCGTTCGACCTGGCCGCCATGGCGCGCATCGGGCGCATAGGGGTTGGATGTGAGCATGACGGTTTCGCTCATGCCATAGCGTTCCAAAATCGTATGGCCGGTGCGCGCGGCCCAGTCTTGGAAAGTTTCAAATAGCAAAGGCGCGGAACCCGCCACAAATAAACGCATGTTCGCGCAGGCCTGCGGCGTCAGACCGGCTTCCCCCAGCAGGCGCACATACAAAGTGGGCACGCCCATGAAAACGGTGGCGTGTGGCAAAAAGGCGAGCACCTGCTTGGGATCAAAGCGCGCCATCCAAATCATCTTGCTGCCATTGAGCAGCGCGCCATGCAAGGCCACAAACAAGCCGTGCACATGAAAAATGGGCAGGCAGTGGATCAGCACATCATCTTTGCGCCAACCCCAATAGTCTTTAAGCACCTTGGCGTTGCTGAGCAAATTGCCATGGCTTAGCATGGCACCTTTGCTGCGGCCCGTGGTGCCGCTGGTGTAAACCATGGCGGCCAGATCGTCCGCCTTGCGCTCGGCAACGGTATGCACATCGCTGTGCTGCGCGGCACGTTCGAGCAAGCTGCCTTGGCGCTGGTCGTCCAGGGTGAACACGTATTGCGTACCGGCCTGAAACGCCAGCTTGCTGACCCAACCGAAATCGCGCGGGCAACAGACCAGCACCGCCGGTTCGGCATTGCCTAAAAAGTATTGCAACTCGGCGCTTTGGTAGGCCACATTGAGTGGCAAGTACACATAGCCGGCGCGCAGCGTGGCCAGGTAGAGCAACATGGCTTCGACCGACTTGTCCACATGCGCGGCGATGCGGCTGCCCGCGGGCAAATCCAGCGATTGCAGCAAATTGGCCAGCATGGCGGTGGCGCGGTCCAGGTCGCGCCAGGAGTAGCACAAGCCGGTCTCGGTCTGCACCGCCGTCTGCTCCAGATCGCGTGGGAAGGCGGCGCGCAGCGCGGCAAAAAGATTGTGTTGGGACATAAAGAAACGCAGACTCACGCGGTTGCGGATTCAAACCAGGCAGCCGCCGCTGCGGCCACCCCTTTTAAGAATGCTTAGTCGAGCTTCGCGCCGGAGGCCTTGACCACCTTAGACCACTTGGCCAGCTCACCTTTGATGAAACCATCAAACTGTGCGCCAGCGAGGTTGGGGAAATCGGCCCCTTGATTCGACCAGGTGGTCTTGGCTTCATCGGTCTGGCAGGCGCGGCGGATTTCCTCCACCGCACGCCCCTGGATGTCAGCCGGTGTACCTTTGGGCGCCCAGATGCCATACCAGGTGCTGACGGTGTAGTCGGGCAGACCCAGTTCGGTGGAACAGGGCACATCGGGGAAAGCCGGGTTGCGCTTGGTACCCGAAACCATCAAAGCATTGATGCGCCCGCCCTTGATATGCGCCGCTGACGAACCCAAGCCATCAAACATCATGTCCACATTGCCAGCAATCAGGTCCTGCAAAGCCGGTCCGGCACCCCGGTACGGAATGTGGGTGATGAAGGTATTGGTCTGTAGCTTGAACAACTCACCGGCCAAGTGGTGCGAGGTGCCTCCACCGGCCGAGCCGTAGTTGAGCTTGCCCGGGTTTTTGCGCACAAAGGCCAAAAATTCTGCATAGTTGGCAGCCGGAACTTTTTTCGGATTGACCACCAAGACCTGGGGCACGCTGGCCACCATGATGAGTGGGGCAAAGTCACGCTCCAGGTCGTAATCCAACTTGGCGTACATACTGGGGGCGATGGTGTGGTGCACCGCGCCCATGAACAAGGTGTAGCCATCGGGGGCGGCTTTGGCCGCGACACCGGCACCCAGCGTGCCACCGGCGCCGCCTTTGTTGTCAATGATCAGCTGCTTTTCAGTCAAGCGAGCAAACTGGGCGGACATAGGGCGGGCAAAGGCGTCGGTTCCGCCACCTGCGGGAAAGGGCACGACCAGGGTCACCGGTTTGGCCGGCCAGGCCGATTGCGCCCAGGCTGGAAGCGCTAGGCCCGCCGCACCGGCTGCGGCGGCTTGCAACAGGGTACGACGGCCCAGTAGCTGGGGGGAAGGGGTTTGCAAATGGGTCACAGCGGGGTCTCCTTTTTTGTTAGATCCGAACACGCGGTTCAGCGCGGCCTGTGGGGCCATACCTTAGCCATACTGAGGCGCAATTGTCACGCAAACTCCGCAAGCCACACCGGGTAGACCTTTTGCGCTAGAGGCCCGCGCTGTTTTGCCCTGTGCTTGCACCCACTGCGCCGCGTCCAAGTTAGCACTTAAAACCGCGGCAGATCAGGATGTTTGCGCTGGCCGCCGCGCACCAGTTCTTTGCCGTATTCGGCGCAGCGCTGCAGTGTGGGGATCACTTTGCCGGGGTTGAGCAGGCCTTGGGGGTCAAACGCGCGCTTGACGGCAAACATTTGCGCGTTTTCAGCGGCGCTGAACTGCACGCACATGGAGTTGAGTTTTTCTACCCCCACGCCGTGCTCGCCGGTCACCGTGCCGCCCATGGCGACACTGGTCTCCAAAATGTCGGCCCCAAACAGCTCACAGCGGCGTAACTGGTCCGGGTCATTGGCATCAAACAAAATCAGCGGGTGCAAATTGCCATCGCCGGCGTGGAACACATTGGCGCAGCGCAACTGGTATTTCTTTTCCATCTCGGCAATCGCCAGCAGGATGTCGGCTAGGCGCTTGCGGGGAATGGTGCTGTCCATGCACATGTAGTCGGGGCTGATGCGGCCACTGGCGGGGAAAGCATTTTTGCGGCCACTCCAAAAGCGCAGGCGCTCGGCCTCGCTTTGGCTGACTGCAATTGCGGTCGCGCCATGGCGGCTCAGCACCTCGCTCATGCGGGCAATCTCTTCTTCCACTTCCTCGGGCGTGCCGTCGCTTTCACACAGCAAAATGGCCTGCGCACTCAGGTCATAACCGGCATGCACAAAATCCTCTACGGCCGCGGTCATGGGCTTGTCCATCATTTCCAGGCCGGCCGGGATGATGCCTGCGGCAATGACGGCGGCCACCGCGTCACCGGCTTTGCGCACATCGTCAAAGCTGGCCATGATGCACCGCGCCAGTTGCGGCTTGGGCACCAGCTTGACCAGCACTTCGATGGTGACAGCCAGCATGCCTTCGCTGCCCACGGCCAGGCTGAGCAGGTCATAGCCCGGCGCGTCCAGCGCTTCTGCGCCAAAGCTGATGGGCTCGCCTTGCGCGGTAAAGCCGCGCACTTGCAGCACGTTGTGCAAGGTCAGGCCGTATTTGAGGCAATGCACGCCACCGGAGTTTTCTGCCACATTGCCGCCAATGGTGCAGGCGATCTGGCTGCTCGGGTCCGGCGCGTAATACAGGCCCAGCGGCGCAGCCGCTTCGCTAATGGCCAGGTTGCGCACACCGCATTGCACACGGGCGGTACGCGCCAGCGGGTCGAGTTGGACAATTTTGTTGAACTTGGCCAAAGAGAGTGTCACGCCAAGGGCATGCGGCATCGCGCCGCCGGACAGGCCGGTGCCCGCCCCGCGCGCCACGACCGGCACGCCCAACGCATGGCAGCTGCGCAGCACTGCCTGCACTTGCGCCTCCGTCTCGGGCAGGGCAACCACCAACGGGCGCTGGCGGTAGGCGGTCAGGCCGTCGCATTCATACGGCGTGGTGTCTTCAGTTTGGTAGAGCAGCGCATGCGCGGGCAGGTGCGGGGCCAAGGCCTGCACCACGCGCGCCTGCAAGGCGGCACGGGTAAGCGCGTCCTGCGAGCTGGCATTCAAGGGGGCGTTCATGGATTGCACTCTAGCGCAGGCTGACAGCCCCGGCCATGAAGAAAAATGCAAACTACTGTGAATTAGAGGCGGCAGGGACACTTGGCTAAGGACAGCATGACCCAAATCTCCTCAGAGCAGGCACCCACTTTTGCCGGGAAAAGCCAAACGACTTGACGCCAAGCAAGCAATTGTCTTTTATGAATCAAGTACTTACAGGCCGCCGCGAGGCGCAGGGCGCTGGCGGAGCCAGACAAAGCTGCCTTAGGCTAGCACCTGCTTGAGCCACTCGGCGAAAGCGGCGCATTCCCAACGGTCCATCATGCCGGTGCGCCAGCACAGGTAGTGGGCGTGCGGGCTGGGCACGTTGCTGGTAAAAACCTCGCTGGAGCCCAGTCGAACCAATGAGCCGGTTTCCAGCCAAGGCGCGCCAAGCTTGAGCCGCACCGGGGCGATGCCCATGCCGGCGGCGGCGGCGTCGCACATCAGGCCAATGTCGTTGAACTGCGAGCCATCAACCGGCTCGGGCCAGTCCAGCCGGTGGGCTGCAAACCAGGTGCGCCAAGGCTCTAGGGGGCTGCGCAGCAAGGGTTGGTTGGCCAGGTCTTGCGCGGTTTCAAAAGGGCCGTGCTCGCGCACAAAAGCCGGCGAGGCCATAGGCGTCACCACGTCTTTGGTCAGGCAGATGTATTCGAGGTCGGCATAGCGGCCAGCGCCAAAACGCACCGTCAGGTCGGCGTCTTCGGCCACCACGTCCAGAAGCGGGATGGTGACCTGCATGGTCAGGTCGATTTCCGGGTAGGCCTCGATAAATTCGCGCAGACGCGGAATCACGACCGAGCGGGCAAACGTGGGCGTGAGCGCCAGGCGCAGTTTGCGCTTGCCTGGCGCGGCGCTGGAGGAGGGGAATTTTTGCAGCGTGGACAGGCCTTCGCGCACATGGGCCAGGTATTCGCTGCCCTCGGTGGTGAGGGAAAAATCGGCGCGGCCAAAGAGTTTGGTACCTATGATTTGTTCTAGCTGACGCACCCGGTGGCTGACGGCACTGGGCGTGACGCAGAGTTCTTCAGAGGCTTGGGTGACGCTGCGCAATCGGGCCAGGGCCTCGAAAGTCAGCAGGCATTGAATGGGGGGGATGCGTGCAGTGCTCATAGAAGTGGCTAACTATAATCCGCCGCTTTACGCAGGGCTGACAAGGGGCGGCGCTGGGGGACATTTTTTATCCAACATGGAGAGGCCATGGCAGACCGATGGGCGGCGCGCATAGCGGTCTGGCCGCAATACCTTTTGCCCAAGCAGGCCCTGACAGCCTTTGGCGGCTGGGTCGCCACCCGGCGTTGGGGCAAAGCCACGACCCGGCTGATTGCCTGGTTCGTCAACAAATACCAAGTGGACATGACTGAGGCGGCGCAGCCGGACATCGCCGCGTACGCCCATTTCAACGATTTTTTTACCCGCGCACTGCGCAGCGACGCCCGCCCACTTGCAGCGGCGCGCTGGCTGTGCCCGGTGGACGGCGCGATCAGCCAGTTTGGTGCTATCGAAAACGGGCAAATCTTCCAGGCCAAAGGCCATAGCTACAGCGCCACCGCCCTGGTGGGTGGCGACAGCGCCCTGGCAGCACAATTTGCCCACGGCAGTTTTGCCACGCTGTACCTGAGCCCGCGTGATTACCACCGCATCCACATGCCCTGCGCGGGCACGCTGCGCCAGATGGTCTATGTGCCGGGAGATTTGTTCTCGGTCAACCCGACCACCGCGCGCGGCGTGCCGGGCCTGTTTGCGCGCAATGAGCGCGTGGTCTGTGTGTTTGACACCGCGCACGGACCCATGGTGTTGGTGCTGGTGGGCGCTACCATTGTGGGCAGCATGGCTACGGTGTGGCACGGCGTGGTGAACCCGCCGCGCATCGGAAGTATCAGCCGCCACGACTACCCAGCCGGCCAGGTGCAGCTAGCGCAGGGCGAGGAAATGGGCCGCTTTTTGCTGGGATCGACCGTGGTGCTGCTACTTCCTGACGCCGCGCCCGGCTGGAACCCGACCTGGCAGCCCGGCGGGCCGGTACGTATGGTACAGGTGATGGCGGGGGCGGGCTAGCCCGCAGGCGATTGCTGCGCGGCGCAGGAGGATGCGCTGTTATTGCTGGCCGCTTCGGCATTTTTGACCTGCACGATTTCGGCCAAGATAGAAACCGCTATTTCCGCCGGGGTTTTTGCCCCCAACTTCAGGCCCACCGGGCCGTGCAGGCGGGACAATTCTTCTGCTGTCATATCAAAGTGTTCGGCCAAGCGCTGCTTGCGCGTGGTCTGGGTGCGCGATGAGCCAAGTGCGCCCACATAAAAAGCATCAGACTTCAGCGCTTCTAAGAGCGACATGTCGTCCAGCTTAGGGTCGTGGGTCAGCGCGACGATGGCGGTGTGGGCATCGGGCAGCATCTCCCGCACCACGTCGTCGGGCATGCCCATCAGCCGCTGCACGCCCACCATGTCCAGACCGGCGCTGTATTCCTCGCGCGGGTCGCACACCAAGACCTCAAAGTCCAGCATGCCCGCCATCTGCGCCACCGCCTGCGACAACTGCCCGGCACCGATCAGCAGCAAACGCCATTTGGGGCCGAACACCGTGCGCAATACCCCGCTCTCGTAGGCCAGCGCCTGGCCGCGCTGGGCTTCTGACAAGTGCACCGCACCCGTGGCCATGGTCAGGCTGCGCGTGACCAGCTGGTGGCGCGCGGTGCGATCGAGCAGCTCGGAAACCCAGGCGCTGTCCTGCAAGGGCTCATGCACTAGCAGCAAGGTACCGCCACAAGGCAGGCCAAAGCGCGCCGCTTCTTCTTTGCTCACGCCGTAGACAATTTCACTGGGCAGGATCGCGCTAGCTCCGCTGGGTACCGTGGAGGCGGCGAGCGCGCCAAAGGCTGCTTTGGCGCGGGCAATCAGGTCTTCTTCGACGCAGCCACCGGATACCGAGCCGCTGACGCGCCCATCGTCCCGTACCGCCAGCAAGGCGCCAGGCGGTCGCGGCGCGCTGCCCCAGGTTTGCACCACAGTAACCAGCGTGACGGCGTGGCCCGTGCGATGCCAATCCAGTGCATCACCGAGCACCCGTAAATCCAGACTGTCCATACCTTACTCCCAGGGCTGTGCGCGCAGGCGCCAGGCGAAAAAAGCGCGGTACAAGGCCACACTCAGCACCATACCCCAGGTCATTCCAACAAACATGCCTCCGAGCATGGCAGTGAGGCTGGAGTTGCCCAGGGCAACTTGCCAACGCACCAACCAAATGGCCCCAGCTGTCATTCCCAACAACATCCAGCCCGAGCAGAGCAGATTTTGCGTCAGCACCGAGCACAGGTAGCGCCCGCAATGCTGGCGCAACAGACGCAGACTGGGAATAGCCAGCAGGCCGCCGGTGAGCATACCCGCGTGCATGGCTGGTAAAAACGCCATATGCAATTGCAGGCTGTCAAAAAAATCGAGCGGTGCGGCTTGGTTACACAGGCTGGCCAAGCGGGCCGGGCCTGCTTGCATTACATCGACCAATAGGCCAATGAGCATGCCGCCAAATCCTAAAGACAACATGATGTAGGGCGGCGACAAGCCCGCGCGCTGTGGCCGCACCATGGACAAGGCCGCGCAGCCCGCCGCCACCAGTGCCAGCGAGGCCAGAATCACCGCCACTTGCGACGGTCCGGGCAGGGTGCCGGGCGCGCCCAAGCCCCATAACGTGGCGCCAACCGCAAGCAGTAAAAGGCCCGGCGTGACAGCGGCCGAACCGGCACCGCGCGCCAGCCAGTGGGGTGCCGTTTTCATGCCTGCCCACCTCGCCTGGGCTCGGCCATGTAGGGATAAACCCCATAGCCAGCGGGGCCGGAGTCTGTAAAAGTGACCTTCCCCCTGCACAAATGGTGCCGGTCGGCTATGGTGCGCGTCCAAGCGTTCATATTACCTACTGTAGCGTTCTGCAAGACTTCGCGCAGACTGGTGAACGAAGCGCGCTTGCATTGCATGAATTTCCGTTTGGCGGCACGAGACGCAAAGCCCGGGCCAGGAACCCCTTAGCAAAAAACGATACAACGATGACAAAAAGCTGCCCCTTTCCTGCCGAACCAAGCGCTGTCGCATCTTCCAGTTCTTGGCTATACCTCCTAGAGCGCTTTGATGTAGGCGTGGTGCACTTAGACAATACTTTGCACGTGGTGGGAATGAACGATTACGCCCGCCGCGCGCTGCCGGTGCAGGACAAACTGCCATTTGGAAAAATCGTGACCGACTTCCACCCGGAAGCAGCGAAAGCCAAAGTTAAATTTTTGCTCGGCCAAGCCGAGTGCCCTGTCAACAATGCGCCGCCCATGGCCATGATGATCAATATCCCTGAGCGGGTGCTCTTGATCAAGGTTTCGAAAATCGGAGATATGCAAGGTGCCACCATCGGCTACACGCTAGTGTTCTATGACATCACCGAAGTGGTCAGCAAAGAAAGTAGTACGCAAACCAAGCGCAAAGGAGTTGATGCTAGTGAAAAACGCCAGTTGCGCAAAATCCCCACCATCAAACAAAACCGGGTGATGCTGGTGGACGTGCCTAGCGTGGCCTTTATCCGCTCCGAAGGCCATTACACCTGGGTGCATACCGCGCAGGGTGGGCAGTTTTGCAACATTACGATTGGCGACCTAGAAAGCCGCCTAGACCCGAACCTGTTTTTGCGGGTGCACCGCAGCTATATCGTCAATTTGGCGCAGGTCGATGAAATCGTGCGCGACGACGGGCGCATGTCGCTGCGCATGATGGGTTCGACGCCGGTGGAAATACCGGTGGCGCGTTCCAGCATGGGCAAGCTGCTCGACCAGTTGGGCCTGACCGACGCAGTGCCAGTCAAAAACAGCCACTGAAAGATTCGTGCAACCCACCTGCACTTCGTGCGGTATTTGCACCGCTTGATTGTTTTCCCTGCGCAAATGCGCAAGGCCTCGCTACATTGCGGCGAGATAGCTTTTCGCGCCACTTAGAAATGAAGGAGACAACGTGATCCCACCGGCATTTGACTACCACGCCCCGCGCACCATCGCGGAGGCCATTTCCCTGCTGTCCAGTTTGGGGGATGACGCCAAGCTGTTGGCAGGCGGCCACAGCCTACTGCCCATGATGAAGCTGCGCTTTGCGCAGCCGGGCACGCTGATCGACATCAACCGCATCCCTGAGTTGCGCGGCATCAGCGAAAGTGGCGGCGTCATCCGCATCGGCGCGATGACCAGTGAAAACGAGCTGATTGCCTCGCCACTCTTACAAAAACACCTGCCCCTGCTGCCTGAAGCGGCGCTACTGATTGCTGACCCGCAGGTGCGCAACCGCGGCACCATCGGCGGCGATATCGCCCATGGGGACCCGGGCAATGACCATCCGGCCATCGCCATGGCGCTCGATGCCACTTTTGAATTACAGGGCCCCAAAGGCACGCGTCAGGTCAAAGCAGTGGACTTTTTTCACGGCACCTATATGACCGCGCTGGCCGAGGACGAAATCCTGACAGCTATTTTGGTCGCACCTTTTGCCGCGGGCACGGGCTACGCCTACCAAAAGCTCAAGCGTAAAACCGGCGACTGGGCGACTGCTGGAGCGGCTGTTGTTTTGCGCATGGCTGCTGGCAAAGTAACGCACGCCAGCATTGGCCTGACGAATGTGGCGCCCACTGCGCTGCGCGCTAGCGCGGCCGAAGCGGCGCTGGTCGGCCAGCCCCTGACCGACGCCACTATCAACTTAGCAGCCGCTGCGGTGCGCTCTATTTGCGACCCCGCCGAAGACCTGCGCGGCGATGTGGAATACAAAACCGCCATGGCCGCCGAGATGTGCAAGCGCGCCATCCGCGCCGCTGCCGCCCGCTGCGCCTAAACCCCACATGATCCGGAGAACCCTGTTATGAGCAAAAAAATCGTATCCCTACACGTCAATGGAAAACAAGTGGAAGAGGCGGTCGAGCCGCGCACCCTGTTAGTCCACTTCCTGCGTGAAAAAATGAACCTCACCGGCGCCCACATCGGCTGCGAGACCAGCCACTGTGGTGCCTGCACCGTGGACATCGACGGCCAATCGGTCAAGTCCTGCACGCACTTGACTGTGCAGTGCGAAGGCAGCGAAGTCAAAACCGTCGAGGGCCTGGCCAACGGCGGCGTACTGCACGCGCTGCAAGACGGTTTCTACAAAGAGCATGGCCTGCAATGCGGCTTTTGCACACCAGGTATGTTGATGCGTGCTTACCGCCTATTGCAAGACAACCCCAACCCCACCGAGCAGGAAGTGCGCGTAGGCATGTCGGGCAATTTGTGCCGTTGCACCGGCTACCAAAACATCGTCAAAGCGGTTTTGCATGCGGCAGCTACGCTGCGCGATGCCCAATCCGTCGCCGCTTAAAACAACATACCGAAGGAGACCTTCATGAACGCACCCCTGAGTGACCGCGAAAAAGCCCTGATGGGCATGGGCGATTCACGCCTGCGCAAGGAAGACGCCCGCTTTATCCAAGGCAAGGGCAATTACGTTGACGACATCAAACTGCCCGGCATGGTGCATATGGACATCGTGCGCGCTTCGGTAGCGCATGCGCGTATCAAACGTATCAACAAAGAAGCTGCGCTCAAGATCCCCGGCGTGATCGCCGTGTTGACAGCCGATGACCTCAAGCCGCTCAAACTGCACTGGATGCCTACCCTGGCAGGTGATGTGCAAGCCGTATTGGCCGATGAAAAAGTCCATTTCCAAATGCAGGAAGTCGCCGTGGTGATCGCCGAAGACCGCTACAGCGCGGCCGATGGCGTCGAAGCCGTGGAAGTGGAGTACGAAGAACTCGAAGCCGTGGTGGACCCCTTTGAAGCGCTCAAGCCTGGCGCACCTGTGCTGCGCGAAGACCTGGCCGGTAAAACCGAAGGCGCGCACGGCAAGCGCTACCACCACAACCACATCTTTACTTGGGAAGCCGGCGACAAAGCCGCTACCGACGCGGTGTTTGCCAGTGCGGCAGTGACGGTGTCGCAAGACATGCATTACCCGCGGGTACACCCCTGCCCGCTAGAGACCTGCGGTGCGGTCGCGTCCTTTGACCCGATTCGCGGCGAACTCACCACCTACCTCACCAGCCAGGCGCCGCATATTGTGCGCACCGTGGTGTCCATGCTCTCGGGTATTCCTGAATCCAAAGTGCGTATTGTTTCTCCCGACATCGGCGGTGGCTTTGGCAACAAAGTGCCGATTTATCCCGGCTATGTCTGCGCTATCGTAGCCTCCATCGTGCTAGGCCGCCCGGTCAAATGGGTGGAAGACCGTATCGAGAATTTGTCCTCCACCGGCTTTGCGCGGGACTACCACATGAGTGGCGAGCTGGCAGCGACCGCGGACGGCAAAATCCTGGCGCTGCGCACCAATGTGGTCGCCGACCATGGCGCCTTTGACGCTTGTGCCGATCCGACCAAATTCCCAGCGGGCATGTTCCACATCTGCACTGGCAGCTACGACATCGCCAACGCATATTGCAAGGTCGATGGCGTCTATACCAACAAGGCCCCCGGTGGCGTGGCCTACCGCTGCTCCTTCCGGGTTACCGAAGCGGTGTACCTGGTCGAACGCATGGTCGATGTGTTGGCCCAAAAACTGGGCATGGACAAAGCCGAAATCCGCGCGAAAAACTTTATCAAGCGCGAACAGTTTCCCTACCACTCCGCTTTGGGCTTTGATTACGACTCGGGCGACTACCAAACCGCCTTGGATAAAGTGCTCGATGCGGTGGACTACAAAGCGCTACGCGCTGAGCAAGCGGCCAAACGTGCGGACCCCAATTGCCCCACGCTGATGGGCATTGGCCTGGTGACCTTTACCGAAGTAGTGGGCGCGGGGCCGAGCAAGATATGCGACATCTTGGGTGTGGGCATGTTTGATTCCTGCGAAATTCGCGTGCACCCCACCGGCAGCGCGATTGCGCGCATGGGCACCATCTCGCAAGGCCAGGGCCACCAAACTACCTACGCGCAAATCATCGCTACCGAACTAGGCATTTCTTCGGAAATCATCCAGGTCGAAGAAGGCGATACCAGCACTGCGCCCTACGGCCTGGGCACCTATGGCTCGCGTTCGACACCGGTAGCCGGTGCAGCGATTGCCATGGCTGCGCGCAAAATCCATGCGAAAGCCAAGAAAATTGCAGCGCATTTGATGGAAGTGAGCGAAGCGGATTTGGAGTGGGAAATCGACCGCTTCAAAGTGCGCGGCGACGACGCCAAGTACAAGACCATGACGCAGATCGCCTGGGCCGCTTACAACAGCCCACCCCCCGGCCTAGAGCCTGGGCTGGAAGCCGTGCATTACTACGACCCGCCTAACTTCACTTTCCCCTTTGGTATTTACCTGTGCGTGGTGGACATCGACAAAGGCACGGGCGAGACCAAGATCCGTCGCTTCTATGCGCTGGACGATTGCGGCACCCGCATCAACCCCATGATCATCGAAGGCCAAATCCATGGCGGTCTGACCGAGGGCTATGCCGTGGCGATGGGTCAATTGCTGTCTTTCGACAAGCAAGGCAATATCCAAGGCAATTCGCTGATGGACTATTTCCTACCTACCGCCGTCGAGACGCCACATTGGGAAACCGACCACACGGTAACGCCTTCACCGCACCACCCCATCGGCGCCAAAGGCGTGGCCGAGTCGCCCCACGTTGGCAGCATCCCCACCTTCACCAGCGCCATGGTCGATGCCTTTGCGCACTTGGGCGTGACGCACTTCAACATGCCGCACACCGCTTACCGCGTTTGGCAGCAACTGAAGAAGGCGGGCGTTAACACCTGATACCCTGCATTGCGCAGCCCCGGGGCCGGTGCGCGCAAGCGTGCCAGCCCTTTTCCTTTTTTTAAACAGCAGAAAGTAAGCCCATGGAAGTCGTGATAGAAAAGAAGTATCCGGTAAGCGCCGGTATTCCCGCTGCTTGGGCGGTGTTGTCGGATATGCATGCCCTGGCCACCTGCATGCCGGGTGCGCAAATTACCGAGGACATTGACGCCACCCACTTTAAGGGCAGTGTGCGGGTGAAGGTCGGACCTGCGGTAGCCGCTTTTGCAGGAACGATTGAAATCCTGGCGCTGGATGCGGCTACTCACACACTCAAGATGCTGGGTAAAGGCGCAGACAAAGGTGGCTCGTCTGCATCTATGGAATTGACCGCTTCTTTGCTGGCGGGCGAGAACGGCCACTGCGTGTTGGCGGGCCATGCGGCGGTGATCGTGAATGGCAAATTCGCGCAGTTTGGCGGGCGCATGATGAACTCGGTGTCGGACATGATCCTGGCGCAGTTTGCCGAAGTGTTTTCGCAAAAGGCGCAGGCCTTGCAGGCCAGTGCGCCTGCGGGTGGGGTGGATACCGGTTCTGCCGCTGGCGCGCAGGGGCATCAAGCCAACCCCGGCGCCGCAGCGCCAAGTGCCCCGGCCGCGCCGGTGGTGGCGACCGAGTTCAACGCACTGGGCTTGGTCTGGTCCTTGGTCAAGCAATTTTTTGCTGGACTGTTCGGCAAAAAGCCGAAGGCATGAGTCAGGTGCCTGTGCCGCCTAGCCCTCAGGGCTTGCGCGAACAATTATTTGGTGTCGGCTATATCGCCGATGAGGACGTGGCCAGTCTGGTCTGGATGGCTTTGTCGCTGGAGCGGCCCATGCTGATCGAGGGTGAGGCCGGGGTGGGTAAGACGGCGATTGCCGCGGCCTGCGCGCGCGCTTTAGGCCGCCCCTTGCTGCGCTTGCAATGCTATGAGGGCCTGGACCTGGGCCAGGCGGTATATGAATGGAATTACAGCCGCCAGTTGCTGGAAATTCGCCTGACCGAAGCGGGCACTGGCAGTGCCGGCAAAGGTGATGCCAGTAGCGCTCAAGAGGCCCTGCGCAGCAATTTGTTTTCGGAAGATTTTTTGCTGGAACGCCCTTTGCTGCAAGCCATACGCAGCGAAGTGCCTTGCGTCTTGCTGATTGACGAGATCGACCGTGCGGACGAGGCCTTTGAAGCGTTTTTGCTGGAAATGCTCTCGGAGTTTCAGATCAGTATTCCCGAATTGGGCACCCTGAGCGCGCGCAGCAAACCGCTGGTGGTACTGACCAGCAATGGCACGCGCGACTTGTCCGATGCCTTGCGCCGCCGCTGCCTGTTTCATTACTTAGACTTTCCCAGCCTGGCGCGCGAAATGCACATTGTGCGCACGCTGGTGCCCGAAGCGGCCAGCCGCCTGGTGGAAGAGTCAGTGGCCTTTGTGCAGCGCTTGCGCAAAGAGGACCTGGACAAAACGCCCGGCATTGCCGAAACCCTGGACTGGGTGCGCGTGCTCTTCAAACTCGGCTTGCAAGAGCTGCCGCAAGACCCAGCGCTGCTTAGCCATTCGCTGGCCGCACTGCTCAAGACACGCAATGACCGCTGGGGCTTGACGCCCGAGCGCGTGGGCAAGCTGATAGACGGCCCGCGGATCGGCCAGGACGTGGGCGTGGCCGGCGGCTTCAAGTAAATAGGCCCTCGGCCATGCAGCCCACCGCGACCGATCCGCGCCAGCAACTGGCTGATTTCGCGCATTACTTGCGCGAACACGGCTTTGCCTTGGGCTTTGCAGAAATCAATCTGATGCTGCGCGCCGTCAGCGCCCTGCCCTTGGCAGAGTGGAAACGCACTGAGGCCTTGTGGCGGGCGATTGCCAGCGGCAGCCAGGCGCAATGGGCCAAGTACCCCGACTTGCACCAGGCCTTTTGGTTTCCGCACAAGGTGCGCGGCACCACACGCACTTCAGGCTTGCAACACAAACCGCGCCATTTACAGCAACTGGTGCAGCAAATGCACCAGGATATGGCACAGCAAGCGGGCAACACCCCACCGGGCCAGTCGCAAAGCAGTCTGGGCCAGGCCGACGATGCGGCGGTGGACGCGGGCCAGAGCGGCAGCGAAAGCCAGCGCGCCCAAGCCGGTGCCAGCCGCCATGCCGCGCCAGATGAACGCGATTTTGCGGACTGGCTGCCCGGCGATCTGGACCGCTTTGAACCCCTGGTACGCGCACTTAAGCGGCGTATGCACACGCAACTCACGCGCCGTCGCCAGCATGACTTGCACGCGGGTACGGTACAACTACGCCGTTCCATGCGCGCGGCCCTGGCCAGCGGCGGTGAGCTGATCGCTCTGCACCGCAGCCAGCCGCGCCGCCGTACGCCACGGATTGCGGTCTTGGTGGATGTCAGTCGCTCGATGGAAGTGCATGCGCAATTTTTTCTGCGCTTGAGCCGCGCCTTTGTAGAAGTGCTGCAAGCGCGGGCTTTTGTGTTTCATACGCGCTTGGCCGAAGTCACGCCACTCATGCAACAGCGCAGCGATCGGGTGCAGGAAAAAATCAATGCGGTTACCTTTGGTTTTGGCGGCGGCACGCACATTGCCTCCTGCTTGCAGGAAGCGGTGGACTTGCATATGGGCCGCTGGCTGCGCCGGGGCGATGTATTTTTGGTCTTTAGCGATGGCTACGATACCGACCCGCCAGAGGCTCTGGGTGACTTGCTGGCGCGCCTGCATGCGCGCGGCGTGCGCGTTTGCTGGTTGCACCCGACCAAACAATTACCCCAATCCGAGGCTATGCAAGGCGCTCTGCCCTTTATCTACCGCGCCATGCCGGCCCATAATCTGGCTAGCTTGGCGCGCCTTCCTGACTTGCTGCGCAGCACACTTTTTTCCAACCGTACACAAAAGGCCTGACCATGGGATGCTTACTCAAACAAGGTGGCGGACTCTATGCCCGCTTGCGCATTGGCGCCGTGCTGCTGGCCGCCGGTCAGGGCAGCCGCATGGGCGGTGTCGCCAAGTCGCTGATCACGCTGCAAGGCGTGCCCCTGATCAAGCGCCAGTTGATTGCGCTCAGCGGCGCCGGAGTCGATGAGGTGGTGGTGGTCACCGGCTATGCGCGCGATGCGGTAGAAGCCAGTATTGCCTCCTTTCCCGTGACGCTGGCCCACAACCCGGACTTCGCACTGGGCCAGCAAAGCTCGGTGCGCTGCGGTTTGAATGCTTTACGCGGCAATTTCGATGCGGTGCTGGTGGCCCTGGCCGATCAGCCCCTATTGGGCGCTGCGGATTTGACCGAATTGATCGCCGCCTTTAAAAAGCGCACCAGTGGCCATTTGCTGGTGCCTATGGTCGATGGGCAGCGCGGCAACCCCTTGGTGATGGACGATGTGGCGCTGGCCGACATACGCGCCAGCGAGGTCAATCTGGCCTGCCGCAACTTTGTCGAAAACCAGCCGGCTTTGGTCCATCTGCACCACACCAGCAACACACGCTTTGTCACCGACTTGGACACGCTGCAAGACATCGAGTCCCTGGCCACGCGCACCGGCTGGAACCTGGAATTGCCGCAAGCACT
>Ga0136641_1000478_pt1 | contig 17456 bp, 22 predicted proteins | sample EliLak1302023Y_FD_115312 | JGI IMG/M metagenome (GOLD analysis project Ga0136641, IMG submission 115312) | Freshwater microbial communities from Elizabeth Lake, Yosemite National Park, California, USA - 13020-23Y | ecosystem: Environmental > Aquatic > Freshwater > Lake ...
GTATCTAATGTGTCAAGATCAAATTCTACATTTTCCTCAACAAGAATAGTTGCTACTCTAGCAGTAAACTCTGTTTGGTCGGTCTTCTCCACATGAAAGCCCTGGCAACGACTATGCAGAGCAGGAATAATTTTATTTGGATAATTGCAAGTAAGAATAAACCTACTATGGTTACTGTAGGTCTCCATAACTCCTCTAAGGATTGCCTGTGCATTGGGTGTGAGATAATCTGCTTCATCTAATAATACTACCTTAAAAGGACCAAAAGGAATCATCTGTACAAAGTTGATAATCTTATCACGTACCGTATCAACGTTGTTATCGCGTGACGCATTAATTTCTAACACATCATATTCTTCAATGTTTAATTCATTGCATAATACTTTGGCTAATGTAGTTTTACCAATACCTGCCGAGCCGCTTAATAATAGATGTGGTATGCTGCCTTCTTTGATCCAAGATTGTACTTGCCGGCGTTGTGCATCATCTCTAAACACATAATCACTGGCTTTTTTTGGCCGATATTTTTCAACCCACATTTCAATCATACAATTTCCTTAATATTAACCACGTAATGATTCCATGGTGATGATCTTTGCTAAACTACGACCAAGGTCTTCGTCATTGCCTACAATGTGTAGTTGATTTTGACTACGATCCTTCTGACGATCATAAACACGAGTTTCAACAATAGTTCCACCATTAGCACGATATATACTTAGACGCATGGGTTCTGTGCTGAGTGTTTCTCCATCGGTAGTTATACTAATTCCTTTGCTCAGCACCTTATTTTCTTGTTTTACCTTATCGGATGGGAATATAAAATTGTGCATCTTATTTCGTAACCAGTTTTTCATTTCTTTTTTCCTTCTGCTTCTGCCACACGTTTGCGTAGACTGCTTGAACTAAAGGAATGATCTCGCCCATTATAAACAATTTCAATTCCGCGTTTCTTACAGATTTCTTTACCCGTAAAATCTTTGTCTGCATACTCTATACCTAATATTCTAACATCAATAGGCAAAGTGAGCAAGATGTCTTCGAGGTCTTTTTCAGTTTGATAGACAACTATTTCGTCCACATAGCGTGTAGCACTGAGTGTAATTTGCCTTTCTACAATGCTCTGGATTGGCGCATTTTTACTATCTGGCCTATCAATAGTTGGATCAGTTTGTAACCCTGCAATAAGATAATCACAATGATTTTTAACTTCAGCTAGCATGGCAATATGTCCTGCATGAAGTAGATCAAATGTTGAAAATACAATGCCAATCTTTTTTCCGTCGGCTTTTAATTGTTTTACTTTATTGAATATCATACTTAATCAAGTCTTCGATATATATGCTCTGGTTTTTCGTCGGCACTCATCATAATAGCATCAAGATTGACCATTCGTATTTTTGCAGTACTGCCATCTTCTAATTCAACTTCAGTGTACCTAGTCCACTGTCCATGCTCAACTAGAATCCACTCTCCAACTTTGACATCTTGTTGATTATCACCAATTGCCCAAACTTTTCCCCAACGTGGATGAATACCGTCTGCTTTACCATCTGAACTAGGTACGTAGATTCCGCCACTAGTTACTTGTGATCCAAAATCCATATCAATAACAAACACCTTGTCTTTTAATGGTTTAATTTTTCCGGTGACTTTCATTTGTCTGCCTTTTTGGTATTAACATCTGAAGTAGTATCTTTGTAGTATTCGGCTACAATTTCTTCCCGCTTCTTAATAATTTTTCCACCTTCACCTAGTTGATCTCCACGGGCATTAACTCTCATATTTCCTACTGCTGGAACTAACTCGTGTGCTTTGGTTAGTTTTCCCATATCAACTATTTTACCTCTCATTGATCGATGAGTCATTTTATTCTCCTTATTTTAAAAATTCATTTATGTCTAGGTCAAATTTGATACTATCAATTTTGTGTATACCAATTAAGTATAGCACATATGATGCAACACTACTACCCCTGCCTACACCCCAGAGTATATTATTTGTTCGCATAGTATCTACAAGATATTTACAATACCTTAATACATCTATCATGTTATATTGAAAATAAAGTGCTAATTCCTCAATTACTCTATCTTCTTGTTCTTTATTTTGGCAAAGATTCAATAAAAAATCAACTATTTCAAAATCTTTATATTCATTGGGCATAAACCAATTATTTTGATTTAGTTGATCAAATTCTTTAAGTGATGAGGTGTGTTCAATTAATGGGTGTAATTCTGCAATTCTATCAGCATTGACTAATCTTGCAGAATTGTATTTTGAAATTTCTATCTCGTTATCAACAAACACTGATTCTAGTGTGTTTATTTTTCTTGCATATAACGATTGAAATGCTTCGTCAGTTGTTATTGTTACCTGACCATACTCATTGATTTTCACTTAGTCCACCTTGGATAATCCTAGGTTCAAACTTAGCAGCAACTCCAATGTCAAGATCATTCCAGGGAATATCATCGCCTGTTCCTGTATCTAATGTATCTGTATTCCACCAAAAATCGCCATCTAAATCTAATCCAGACTCTTCTGGATCACCTATAGTATATTGTACATGATCGCCGATAGCACTGTCAATGGAAATAAAATCTATTTGAAAATATTCGTGGGTAATGGATAAAAATTTATTGTAAAGTATGCACCCCACAAAATAATCGTATGGTTCAGTTGGAAATATTACTAGATTGTTTCCAATTTTTGATAATGAAGTTGCTAATTCGCTATCTTTACATATAAACACACTATTTTGTAATTTAATATCTACAAAACTTCTTAGTTTCCTAAATCCAGTATTAATATCTAGCTGTGTACCAGATGATGGATCAACACTGACATTAATAATGTATGAAGTTGGTAATACTAAATTTTCTGTAACAATAGTACACACAAAACTAGTAGGCCAAACAAATTGTGTAAGATTAGTCGACATTGATTAAATTATCTAAATCTTTGTTTTTCTTAGTCAATGCAGTTTCCAAAGATTTACGTTGTCGTTCTGACAATTCTGTTTTGTATGCATCTAAAATCATAATGATTTGCTGTCCAGCAGCACCTTGACCTAGTCGCATGGCAATTCCATATTTTTTAGAAAGATCTAGAATTTTGTCTTCTAAATCAGCATCTTTCATTTTTTTAACATCGCCTAATAAAGGATGGTACATTATGCTCCCGTTACTTTCATTATGTAGCAGAGCGCATAAAAAGGTGGAATATTTAATCCTGCACCCGTTGCCGAAGTAGTTTGTCCAGTAACTGTACCAATAGTAATTCCTGTTGGTGCAAAATTGGTAAATTGATTGCCTGGACTTGATCCATTTCCTGTTCCAGAAACTGCTCCAGTTGGACTGGTTGCAGGCGTTCCTGTATATGTTGCTACATTATGAGCATGTCCTGTGCCAGCATTTCCGTGATCGGGTTCAATTATATTATGAGCATGTTCTAATAGTACGCTAGTTGAAGTCCCGCCAATTTGATTTACTGAATAACTTCCGCCAGCCCCCATTATAAATCTACCTCTTAGATCTGGAGTACCATTTGCCCCATTACATAATAGCCAACCTGACGGAATTGCATTGCTAGCACCATACCACATGATAATTGCACCGTATGGCATTACTTGATGCGTGAAGTTTGTGTTAGCTAATTTTGTACTATTATCAGATGCGGTAGTTGCAACTGTCATTGTATCAATTGCAAATGTATTAACTGCTCCCAAATTTGGTTCTGTATAAGTTACTTCCAACCTATTAGCACTAGCATATATTGCTCCAGTATAAACATTTACAGCACCAGTTGTGGTGTTGGCTGGAGTAGCGGACATAAATGTAACTTTTGGAAATGCAGTTGCTTCTCCTTGACTACCAAATGTTGGATTTTTAAATATTATCTGTCCTGATCCAATACCGTTGCCAATAGGCCAAGATTGAACTGATGTTATAACATTGTTACCAAGAGGACTGCCAACTTGTGATACTGTTAATTGAGATGAAGTGGTTTGTAAATAAAATGTAGCACCAACCATTATATCTTGTGCAGATGCTACGGTAAATGTATTGGCGGTGCCAACCTGCGGATTGCTAGTAAACCCAGTTACAATTGTAGTTTTAACAACATTGGGCAATAATGCCTGTAGTCCAGCAACTGGATTACCATTGATATTGCTTGTAACTAGCATAGCATGATTTGAACCTGATACCGTACTAACTCGCGTGACAACATTAGATGATGCGTCACCTGTATATTGAGCAATATAGCTATTTGAAATTTGTCCAGCTACACTAGTATTGTCAAATATAAATTCATTTAATGATCTTACAAAAACTCTATTTGCCGTATCCAATGCTGAATATTCGCTTTGTATTTCAAAAAGATTGTTTGCTCTATATAATACATAGGGATTCTGAGCCGGTCCTAATGGTAGCGTATTTGTAAAAACAATATTGGTTGTATTTGGTGCTAATGCAACCACTGATAATTTTAGGGCAGCAGCCTTACCATTTGTTGGCCAACCAGTGAAACTTATATTATGTACTCCAGTAGTTAATGTAATTTTTTGATAGCTACCGTTGCTGTAATCTATAACAATATCACCTGATTGTGTTCCAAAATCTAACATTGCAACTGATGAATTTTTTAAGTTTACATTTTGCAATGTATGTCCAAAAAATGAAGTAGTTGTATTTGTAACATCCACTGCATATGCAATTAAATGGCTAACATCAGTGTTTAAAGTCGATAATGCCCCTGCAATATTAGACCAATTATTTCGAAAGGTTTGTGTGGCGTTATCTTTTCCAGGACTTGGAAATGTTGTATTAATGTTGCTAATATAATTGGTTACTGTAATTGACACCGTTGAGCTCCGTTATTGTTAATATTTACGCCTAAATTAGGTTAGTTCAATTTTTTCTTAATTTCTGCAAGCTCTAATCCCAGCTCTTTAATAGCTTCAATCAATAGTGGCACTAATTTTTCATAATTGACTGCTAAGTATCCGTTGTCCCTTACTACTACAGCTTCTGGCAATACTTCTTGAATTTGTTGTGCAATTACGCCCGGCTCTCTAACATTAAAATCTTTACCCCCTGCTAAGTTATTCCAATTAAATGTTACGCCATTCAATGCCATAGTTTTTTCTAAAGCATTATTGATGGGTTCAATATTAGTTTTTAATCTAGAATCTGAAGTATAAAATGCAGTTATATCACCAGTGGCATTAATGCCGCCATTAACATATAGATTTGTTCCATCCCAGGTTAGATTTAAACTGCCAGCAGCGGCATTATTACTATTGTATATAATAGCAGTATTACTACCAGCAACTGGACCTGCAGATCCCCAATATCCCATTGGTCCAGTTGGACCAGTTGGCCCTTGCGGTCCAGAAATTCCTTGCGGTCCAGTTGGCCCTGGTGGTCCAGTTGGACCTTGTAATGTACTACGACTACCGTCGTATCCCCTTGGCCCAGACGGACCCGATGGTCCCGTTGGACCTGATGGGCCTGATGGACCAGATGGACCCGATGGCCCTGCAGATCCATAATATCCTAATGGACCTGATGGGCCTGATGGACCCGATGGCCCTGCAGATCCATAATATCCTGATGGTCCTTGTGGACCAGTTGGTCCTGCAGATCCATAATATCCTGATGGTCCTTGTGGACCAGTTGGTCCTACTGAGCCTACGTATCCGTTAATTCCCAAAGACCCGTCATACCCTTTTGGTCCTTGTGGACCAGAAACTCCACTTGGACCAGATGGTCCAGTTGGACCTGGCACAGTGCTACCGGGTCCTGTTGGACCAAGCGGGCCAGTTGGACCTATAGATCCCCAATAGCCCATTGATCCAGTAGGTCCAGTGGGCCCTGGATCACCCTGTGGCCCAGTTGGACCAATAACACCTTGCGGCCCAGTGCATCCAATAGGCCCAGTAGGTCCTATTGATCCAGTAAATCCTTTTAGTCCCTGTGGACCTTGAGGACCGGAAGGTCCTGCAGAACCAGAATATCCAATATTTCCTCGACTGCCAGTATATCCAACAGATCCGTTATAACCTTGGGGGCCTGCGGTACTACTAGCATATCCTTGCGGCCCTCTAGGCCCTTGTGGACCTGTAGGGCCAGGAATCATACTTGCTGACCCGTCATAACCTTTTGCTGCAAATGCTCCAGCAGGACCAGTTGGACCTATTGGCCCGCTTGGTCCTTGTGGGCCAACTGGTCCAGCCACAGTACTTTTTGACCCGGTATAACCGCCGGCATCGCCCTTTGCTCCTACACTACCAGAGTATCCAATTCGTCCAGATGGGCCTGATGGGCCTGGAAATCCTTGCGGTCCTACTGGTCCGGTTGGACCTTGTGTATTCAATAATGCAACTGCTTGTTGAACGGTAATAGTTTCATTTACCCCACTGTCTTGAACTATCAAAAGTGTACCCGCTGATGTGGGATTAGCTAACGCTGGTAAAGAAGTTAAATCGGGTCTTGTTGTCATATCAGTATTTAGCTTTATGTTGATATGCTCAATAAAGTACTTTTATTAAACGGCATATACATAATTTGATTTGTTGCGCCTTGTAAATTGGCAAAACTAGTATATGTGCTAGTTGTGGGATTAGCATAATATGTTTCATTTAACATATTTTTTACGGATACTGAATTTAAAAATTTCAATACATCTGTTGAGGTCATCCAAGGTCTAGCCTGTGCTAACAATGCAGCAACCCCTGCAACTTGCGGGGCAGCTTGACTAGTTCCTGCTACTTTATCCAACCAATAATTGCTATTTCTAGAATCGCGAATCATAGATGTATAGCTTGTTCCAGTCCATGGCCCTAAAATATAAGTTCCTGGACAAAAAATATCCACTCTGGGCCCAGCTGATGAAAAATTTTGCTTGTGTTCCGGTAAAGCAACACTAAGGGCGCCGACACAAATAACACCGTCCACTGTTGCTGGAGTTGACCCTCGATGATAATAATCTAACAAATAATTGCCAGGGGTAATTCCTTTACTAATATCAAAAAACGTAATCCATCGATTATCATAATCAGACCCGCCAGGAACATCTATTTTATGTCGATTATTACCTGCAGCCGCTGTCATAATAACTTCAGCTGACAACATACTGGATATTTCTGCATCTTCTGCTGATGATCTTGATGGATATGTACTATCACCGCCAACAGATTCATTAATTATTCCATATGTGCTGGTAGTGGCAGTTGTGGAATATACCCCACCCCTCCAAACTACATACTGTAAATATCCATATGTACTGGTGTTGGTAGCAGTTGGATATGTACCCAACGCTCCCCATGATGCATTTACTATTGTGGGACGTTTATATCCTGTACTGGTAATGGGTTTGGCTAAATGAAATGCTTTGATTGTACGCCAGGTGTTGATACTATTTACTATTCCTAATTCTCTACCATCCGCCTTGTCATAATATTTGCCGCCACTGTATTCACGTCCATCACCGATACATCTTAAAGAATATATAGATGCTTTTGATGCCCATCCATTTCTATTTCCAGCTGAAATCCCAGCAACATTTGATCCGTGGCCGTCCCAATCTCCCAACCATCCGCCAGTTGGTGTAGTTAAAAACCCATATTGTGACCAATCATGATTTATTACTCTGCTACCACCAGTGCCATCTTCATTAACTGCAAATTCTGGATGATTTGGCAATACCCCAGTATCTGATATAATTACATCAACACCCAACCCGTCTAAGTTAAATGTATAGGGTGTAGACGTTGTAGTAGCTACGCCATAATTTTCTACATTATTAATAACTCTACTCAGTGCCCAATTCCTCATTGAAGTGTCTACTGATGTTGATTTATCAAAAGAACCTGTTCTAAAACCGTGATGACGTTTAACTATGCCCATTTCTTCTGGAATTCTATGTACATCTCTTACCCTAGGATCTTCTTTTAATTTTTCAGCTTCTTCTGGAGTTAATACAAAGACACCGTTGTATTCACTACCGTGCATTGGGTCATGACAATCTACAACTCTATCTGGAATAAATTCACAATTGCAATTGTGATCGGTTTGGAGCTCGGTATGAATATCATCCCTATGATCTGGATGATCTGCAACTACATAATATTTGAACATATTAAACTACCTGTGTTCTACCGTTTACTGTATACCAATGCACCCCATCAAAATAACAAGGTTGGGCACCACCATTTGCATCTGTAACAAATACCATTGCACCTCGTTGCGTAATCCCATTCAATGATGTTAATGTTGATGTAGTGGCAGTTGTTAAAACAAATGGCACATTGACAGTAATTTGTCCTACAGCTCTTAAATTTAAATCATTACCAGATTGTATATTTGCTGCACCTACGGCACCTACAACTAAGTTAGTTACGTTTAATGTACTAATGGTGTAGGTACCTGTTGCTAATGTATTAACTACTCCAGCTGAACCTGTATACCCAGCGCCGCCACCAGTACCAGCACTACCTGTATATCCAGTTAATCCGACCATTGAACTTAAAACATTTATAGTTCCTACCATGCCTCCATGGTACTGACAAATATAATAAAGAGTACTCGGAGCATCAAAAGGCACTGTAAATGTTATGGTGCCGGATTCAACACCGTTGTTGGTAACACCGGTAGAATACGCATTTCCTGTTCCGGTAACTGCTGCTGTTTTAATCCAAAAAGGATGACCGCTTGCTGAAACTGTAAAATAATAAGTGAATCCCTTGATTAAAGTAAGCGCGGGATTATTTGCAGATCCTGCAATGGTATAAGAACTAGCACCAGAATTTATTACAGAATAAGTTATTCCTCCTGCACCTATTGGCCCAGTTGGTCCTGCTGATCCATAATATCCTATTGGCCCAGTAAGTCCAGCTGAACCTGTATACCCAGTTGATCCAACTCCAGCACTGCCAGTATAACCAGTTCCGCCACCAGTTCCAGATATAGTAATTGCAGCAATGTTTGATGTTTGAGTTGATGCGGTTACTGATAGTCCAATAAAATTTAAAGCGGTGTATACACCAATTGATCTATCTTCTTCATAAATTTGTATACCGCCAGTACCAGCACTACCTGTATATCCAGTTAATCCAACGGTACCGGTGCTACCAGTTAATCCCCGTGAGCCAGTGTAACCAATTGTATTGGTACCAGTCCCGCTAGATCCTGGGGGCCCGGCACTTCCTGCATATCCCATCATTCCGGGGATACCAGCACTGCCAGTAAATCCAGTTAATCCAACAGTCCCAGTACTGCCAGTTAGTCCTTGTGAGCCAGTATAACCTGCAAATCTTTGAGTACCAGTAGTATTAGCGCCAGTTGCACTAATAATAATTGCAGTTCCTGTAGTACTAAATGAAATACCAATACCTGCCAGTAATGATGGAGCTCCGCTTCCTGCATACCCCATCATTCCAGGGATACCAGCACTACCTGTGAAACCAGAAAATCCAATTGGTCCTTGTGGCCCCGGCACACCATTACTGCCAGTAAATCCGCGCGCCCCTACACTTCCTGTAAATCCATTTCCATTACCAGTTGTTCCACTGGTAACAAATTGTATAGGTAACCCAGATTGTAAATCTCTAATATTTCCAGTGTTTACATATATTTGATTTACGAATAACGTTCTCCAAGACTTATCAAATGCTCCAAGATCTACCACATCAGAAGTGTATGGTATTATTGGATTTGTAACAGTTGATAGATTTATAGTCAATCCGCCAGCCGCAGATCCAGTGTAGCCTCTTATTCCTTGTAGCCCAGAAGGACCTGTTGCGCCATTTAGACCTGGAGTACCTTGCGCTCCAGTGCTGCCAGTAAATCCAAGAAATCCTTGAGGACCAATTGGACCTATTCCACCGTTACTACCCGTATAACCAACGTTGCCTTTACCTAGTGCAATTACCGTTGATAGAGGAAGTCTATAAGTTGCCCCTGGAGCGCCTTGGCATGTTACTGGAATACACACTCTTGTGGGTACAACATTTGTTAGCAAGGGTAAATTATTAATTGTAGCCATATTTTTTTAAATGGTAAAACCATCAACTCCTGTTACTGTACTATCCGCCGGAATTACATCTGATATATTTTTGCGGTTAATTAATAGATATTTAGCAGTTCTTCCCCTAATACTAACTGGCACTATATTTGGGCCAATGGTATTAGGTAATTCAACATTAGTATTATCTTCCACTATAACTCTATCAATTTCAAAATTAAACTTTTTAAAATCAAATCCAGATCTTTTTATTCGATTGGCAATTTTAGATCCATATCCAGCCTGTACATAACATAATACAACTACAGGTATATAATTTGCTGGACTATAATTAGAACCTTGTGGCGTACGCATAAACAATGGAAGACTGTATTCATTTGTTTTAACAGTTGAATACATATTATTCACTAATAAATTAATTTGTTCAAATTGATTTCTCATGTTGGTTATGCTAGCAGGATGATATGAATTGCCATTTGAATCATAAAATACTGATGTGATATTTGACGTGGTATTACTAAGTGTATCTACAATATCTAAATACACCACTTCGTAGACTACATTGCCTGCATCATTTTTAGCCTCGGCTACTTTTATTTCTCCAAAATATAAATTTGTTCTATAAAAATTATTACGTAATGCCGTTTGATAATAATCCAAACTTACTAATTGTATTCCATATTCTAAAAACATTTTAATATCTTTTTGCACGCCAAAATTTGGATCAAAATATCTATAAATTAATGCTGGATCAAATATATAACGATCATTGGTAAAATTTTGATACAATTCACGATTTGTTTGATTTAAGAAAGGTCTAACATATATTTGAGTAGTTGCAACATTGTTTACTATGTTTACAGTTAGTTTAAAAGTCCTAGATATACTGTTTAAACCATGAATATCGCTGGCTAGTACAGTAAATGTGAAATTACCAGGATTAAAATCTGGCCGCCCAATGATTGTTCCGTCCTGTGCTAGTTCTAATCCTCCTGGCAAACTACCACTAGTAATTTGATATTTGATATTATAATCACTAGATATTTCTCGAGCTTTAACATAAAGTTCACTAGCAACGTTTGCAGTAATAGATCCCAAATCACTATTAGTTAACCATTCAATTTCACTGTATACATTGCCTATAACTTTTAATGTAAACGTGTTAACAACCTTAATAGTAGATGTTGTTTTATAATTTAATTTTGATGCAGCAATGGTAAAATTATAAGTTCGTGTGTATGCAGGTTGATATTGAATGTGTCCGTATATATGACCTTGTGTTTGATCTAATGTTAATCCAACAGGCATCCGTGTTGATTCATCTTGACTAGTAATTAATTCATACGACATAGTGCTAGACAATGGATCAATATTGTAAGCGCTTACGTCTAAATCTATATTATTGTCAGCTCTAACCATACCTAAATCAGAACCATTTAAGAATTTAGGCACTTGTAAATAACTAGAATTTGCACGTAATTGACCAGTGCTAATTACGCTGTCATTATAACTTAAATACACGCTGTCAGCTCTAAACATATCTTCATTGACCACTATGATATTGAACACTCTAGTAGATGATAACTGACTATCACTCACATTAATAGTAAATTGATACGTTTTAGGTTGTGCTACCATTTGTACTATTACGGCAGTTCCACCAAATTGTAATACTGGGTCATAACCAAAAGCATCAAATTTTCCAGTATCATAAGATTGTGGTGTTAGTCCTATGCTATCAAACGTTAACTTGTCTTTGATAAATCCTGATATAACGCCATCTTTGGATAATGATAATCCTGGTGGCAATTTACCTTTGACGATGCTGTATGTAACAGTTGATGAACTAAGGTCGTGAGTTTTTAATTGATAGTTGACCCATTGATTGTTTAATGCATATTTTTTACCACCATCACCTAAGGGCAAATATCCTGCGTCAGTATCCCAAACTGGTGAAGTATTGCCAGTAACATCTATACTAAATGTTCTATCCTTAATACCTGTATCATCTTTAGCTCTTATACAAAATGTATTTGATGTATCTTGTAGTACGTTAATTGCTGCGCCAGATATAGTGCCAGTATTACTAAAAGAAAATCCTGCAGGTAAACTACCAGTCAATAAAGAATATACGACATTTGATCCGTTAGCAATAACTGCAACTGACGTACTAACAGCAGCAGTGGCAGTGAACAAAAATCCTGAGGTGGTAATCCAATTAACCATAATATTTTAATACAGTGCGTTCCAGGTTGATCCATTATAAAACACGGCATATGCATTACCAGATCCTTTAGATGCCGGATCCCATGTAACTCGATCTGCTACTGCAAACATTCCCACAGTCGGACTAGTAGGCGCTGCTGTTGATACTGATAATTGAAATATTTTATTGTTACCGCTTAAATTATTCAAACTTGTTTGGAATAATGCCTGTGTTGCGGAAAAATTAGCAATTGTTGTGCTAAAAGTTTGTATTGTTGCTACCTGAGATGCTACATATGTGGCAGTATTAACAAAACTCTGCACATTTGCAAGGCCAGCATAGACTTCAACAAAGTTATTGTTAACTTTGCTAAATGCGTCTCGGATACTGTCGCCAGTGCCGTCGTTGGGCTGACCGCCGAGATTAACGAATGATTGAGTCATTTTAGTCCTCTATAGATACTTATAGAGGTATTTACCTAAAATGTTTGGTAAATTAGTGCAGGGTGTGATTACTCAATTCGTTAATATCTGTAATTCCAAACAATTTTAGTATGGTTTTTACTTTTTTAGGAACATCGTCCATTAGATTTTCTGGCATCATAAAGTATTTTAAATCGCCATCTTCATCAAGGATAAAGCTAAATTCGTTATCTGAGTAGCCATCGACCTCGTCAATTTCTACATCTGTCGTCTCAATATTATTAGACATTTGCTATCCTTTGAGTTTTCTGCATTGACGGGCATCGTTTTCTGCATGTTAATATTTAGTGATGCTTAAATAAGTATATACTTTTATAAAGGAAACCGATCATGTTCAAAAAGATCAAAGAGTTTTTTGTGGGCAAACCACAAGTTGCTGAAACAGCAGCACCATACAAATTACCTGAACCAGTAATGGTTACACCAGTTGCAGCACCTGCTGTTGTTGAAGTAATTATTCCTGAAACAACCGTTGCTTCAGTAGTAGTAGAAACACCTGCATCATTAGCAGTAGTTAATGCTGCTGAAGGTTCTGCAGTGTCTGAAATTGTTGCTGAACCTGCCAAAAAGACACGTAAACCACGTGCCCCTAAAGCAGCATCAGTAGCTAAAGAAAAAGCCCCAGCAAAAGCCAAGGCTCCTAAATTGACAGTTATTAAGGCTGCTAAATCAAAGAAGGTTTAATTCTTTAGCCTGCTTGTGTAATGCAAAGCTGGCTAAATTTTTACCTTTAGATTCGCACATAATATCGAATCGATCTAAAAAGCTCAAGGCCCATTCATTCACTGCTTTATTCCAGTAGAAGTCAGAATGTGCTCTGAGTTTTTGTTTTTTGTGGCCGGACTCTAAAAGAGCAGCATGATTTGGTATTACATCAGTCCCATGATTGACCAAATAATCCTCTCGACTAAGAGAATAATGAAGTGTAGGGCGCAAACCACGCCAACTGTCCACCACACGATTAACGCGACCATCCACCGGTGTGATATATTCACCTTCTCTAATCCAATTATGATGAATGTCGAGCACAATAGGAACGATATCGCTAATAGTAAGGCAATCATCTAGTCCCCATGCGTTTTCTTCGTTTTCGATTGTGATACAATTACGGGCTTCGGGACTGAGTCGGGCATATGCTCTTCGTATGCCATCAGGGCCTTCTTTACCTGATATGTGGACGTTGATTTTGAGATCTTGGAATGTTTTGCCAAAACCCATCCAACGGGCAAGATCGGTGTGATACTCAAATTCATCTATGCTCCGATCAACAATGTCGGGATTAATACTAGCAAGAACAGTAAACTGCCCAGGATGAAAAGAAAGACGTACATTGTTCCTACGAGCACTATCGCCAATAGCGAGAAAATTGCGCTCGCAATAATCGCGAACATCGACGCGACGCCAAAAATAGCTCCAATCAGCTTGGGTATAAACAGGCAGCAAATCGCTACTAAGGCGAACCATCCTAAGATTCTTATCAAGTTGTCCTACTCTTTCCACCAGCAATCTGGTGCTTTCAATGTTACTTACCATGATGTTCCAGAGTTTTTGTTCTGCAACATCTTTGCTCTGTCTATTTAACCATGCAACAGTGGTACCGCCTGTATTATATTTTTTAGCATCATCCTTAGCATCAATGCCATTAACTTGCTCTGCGTGATCAATCCACTTGCAGGCAAAACCTATACGTTTGGTCATATTTTTAACAATTCTTCAATTGTATACATATTTTTCATATATGTAGAGGGTTTATCTAAAACTGATTTTTCTAAATCACCTAATCTGCGATCTCCGTAGGCTACATCTATTGTAACATCATTCACGGAAGAAAACAAGTCCACTATTTGTTGTACTGAATAACCTACTCCGTGACCTAAATTTTCTAAATTATTTGCGGGCTTATTAATAGCAGTTTGGATAGCATCGCATACTTCGTTAACATGAACATAGTCTCGTATGCAGGTGCCATCTACAGTATTATAATCATTTCCAAAAATTGTAAATTTGCCAGTATCTTTAGCATTTATCAAATTATACATCAAACCATCTGGGTTAGTTGGATCAAACCCATCTGCTCCGATTACATTATAAAATCTAAAGATTGTGTATGTTATATCAGTTTCTTTAAAAAACTGACGTACACAATCTTCAGCAGCCCGTTTACTAACTCCGTAAGGACTATGACAATTTGCGGCAGCGCCTGTAGATGCAAAAATAAAGTTTTTAAATTTAGTATGATGTAATACTTTTAACGTACCATTTAAATTTACATGATAATAGTCAATTGGTTTATGTTCACTTTCGTGTACATTTACCAAAGCCGCTAGATGTATTACTGTATCAAAATCTATGTCAATGGGTTCAATATTACAAACATCTTCTAAGAAGTGTTCGACTACGGGAACGGTATTTTTATTTTCGTCAAGTCCGTAGACATGATAGTTTTTAGACAACAGCTTGGTTAAATGGCAACCAATATAACCAGAATTACCTGTAATTAAAACTTTTTTCACTTTTCAATTTTTGATAGAGTCCATGAACCGTTGTCGCCCTCTTTCCAATCCAACGTGTCGCCTTCTTTCCATCCTTGTGAATCTAGCAAGTCTTGCGGCAAGGGCATGACAAGATCGCCGCTGCCGTCTTCAGCCTCTTCTAATGTAACTGTCCAATTTGTTGCTGTAGTTGTCATAGTTTATTCCTAATCATATTAATAACTGCTAATGCTTCTTTAAAATTACAAATTGGTAACTCAACGGGTTCCCAATTATGATAGTATTGTTGCCATCGAATAGTATAGTTCATGCTATTATTTTATACGATATTGCAAAAATAGTCAATCGTTTTGATTAATCCTTGTTCTAAATTAATCTTTGGCTCCCAATTGAGCATGGCTTTTGCCTCGGTAATATCGGGCCTACGTTGTTTTGGATCGTCTTGTGGTAATGGCATTTGTAAAATTTGACTCTTACTGTCAGTTAATTCAATAATTTTGTGTGCCAATTCCCACATGGTAAACTCGCCTGGGTTACCAATATTAACAGGACCGATGTACATATCATCATGATGATTCATCATAGCTTGCATTGCATCCAATAGATCATCAACATAGCAAAAACTGCGAGTTTGTTGACCCGATCCATAGATAGTAATGTCTTTGCCTTGTAGTGCTTGAACGATGAAATTACTGACAACTCTTCCGTCATTTTCTGCCATTCGAGGACCGTATGTATTAAAAATACGCACAATTTTAGCAGTAACTTCATGAACGCGATAGTAGTCCATAAACAGTGTTTCAGCAGCACGTTTGCCTTCATCGTAACAACTACGGATGCCAATGGGATTTACGTTGCCCCAATATGTTTCTGGTTGTGGATGAACATGCGGATCTCCATATACTTCACTAGTACTGGCCTGCAAAATTTTTGCACCTGTACGCTTAGCCAATCCTAATAAATTATAACTGCCAATAATACTAGTTTTCATAGTTTGAATTGGATCCCATTGATAATAATATGGGCTGGCTGGACATGCTAGATTATAAATTTCATCTACTTCAACATATAAAGGAAAGCAAACATCTTGACGCATAATTTCAAAATTTTTGCAATCTAAAAGATGTTCAATATTCTTTTTACTGCCGGTAAAATAGTTGTCAACACAAAGGACATGATGCCCGTCTTTGACTAATCTATCACATAGGTGGCTACCTAAAAATCCAGCACCGCCAGTTACTAATATTTTTTTCATAAGGGTATATAAATGTTAGACCATTTTTTAAGTTTTTCAATCTTGGCTCTTTTTGCAATTTCAAGATTATCCATATCTACTATATCTAGTTCTAGCATAATGTCAATCATTGCCAACATATCGCCTAATTCTTCTTCGAGATGTTCTCGATTGGTTTTAGGCTTGCCAGGCTTGACATTATCAGCGCCAAAGCGTCTAATCTTACTTACCGCTTGTATAACTTCAGCGCATTCTTCTTGGAGGATATCCAAGACTTCTTTTTCTTTAACGTTCATTTTAATCCTGGAATTCGTTATCTTCACGATGACCTACACGCATGGCCATATTGGCATCTGTTTCACGTACTTGGACTTTGCAGCACCAAACACGTTCCTTTTCACCATAACTTGGCAAAAAGATTGTATTAATGTATTCATACAAGAAATCAGCAATACCTTCACAACCAGTTTTTTCTACTTCTGTAATCTTTGCTAATTTTAATTTCCCCAATTCAAGTAAATGTTCACGCATTGGATCATCTTGTGCCACTAATAGTGTATGATCAAACCAGTCTTCAAGCAAGCCTTTAAGTGGTTTTAGACCACCAAAGTCCATGCACCAGTTACGTGCATCTAGTGTATCACATTCAAATTCTAAATGGAAACTGAGTGCATACCCATGAATTAGATTGCAGTGACTATCAGCACGCCATTGACGGTAAGCCACTGGACCTATCTGATTATAGGTCTTTGTTGAAATATATTTTGCCATTATGTTCTCCTATGTTATTATAGCATAGGCGGCAGAGTTTGTATACCGGGATGAACGCCGAAGACCGGTTTCACTGCTATTTAAGTGCTTTTAATTCTTCCTTAACTTTTTCAAGTTCTTTAGAAATTTCTTCTATCATTTGTATTTCTCTTTTACGACTGCACAATGCACTCAATAATGTATAAACAAATAAACTCCAACCAAAAAACCCGCCAATGAATAAAATAATTAATTGATGATAA
>Ga0136641_1000479_pt1 | contig 17452 bp, 16 predicted proteins | sample EliLak1302023Y_FD_115312 | JGI IMG/M metagenome (GOLD analysis project Ga0136641, IMG submission 115312) | Freshwater microbial communities from Elizabeth Lake, Yosemite National Park, California, USA - 13020-23Y | ecosystem: Environmental > Aquatic > Freshwater > Lake ...
GACGTCGGCTTCTACTACGCCGCCAACGCGCTGGGCCGCTTCTTCGGCACCCTGCTGTCGGGCTGGCTCTACCAAAGCGGCGGGCTGCTGTTTTCGCTGATCGGATCGGCGGCGATGCTGGCCGTCTGCTGGTGCATCACCCTGGCCCTGCCGACGCACAGGGCCCTGCCCCGCCGCCCCTGATGGACGAAGCCACCGCCGTCGCCGCACTGGCCGCACTGGCCCAGCCGCTGCGCCTGCGCGTCTTCCGCGCCCTGGTCGGCGCGGGCCCGCAGGGCCTGCAGCCCGGCGCCCTGTCGGCCCTGCTGGACGTGCCGGCCTCGACCCTGTCCTTCCACTTGAAAGAGCTGCTGCAAGCCGGCCTGGTGGCGCAGGAACGCGAAGGCCGCAAGCTGCACTACCGGCCGTCGATCGGGTCGATGAATGCGCTGCTGGATTACCTGACGGCGCACTGCTGCCTGGCGGCCGACGGCGGCTGCGAGAGCGCTGCGCGGCCGCGCCGCATGAGTTGCTGAGGAACGCGCTTCGAGCGCTATCTCAGCGTGGGGGTCCTGCTGTGCAGCGTCGTCGGCATCGCGCTCGGCAAGCGGGCCGCCAGCCTGCCGCAGCAAGCCGTCGGCCGGGCCAAGCCGAGGACAGCTGCACCGGGCGGCGTTTCAGAGCGCTGCCAGCACCCGGCCCGGTGCGTCGCTGCGCAGCGCCAGTTCATCCGCCAGGATCTGCCAGGCACGGCGGTCCAGCGCTTGCAAGGCCGCCGACCGCGCCGGGTCGTCGCGGGGCAGGAAGGACGCCGCGCCGAAATCGCTGAGCAAGGCCTGGCCCTGCCCGTCGACCAGCAGGTTGTGTGCGTAGAGATCGCCATGCGACAGGCCCCGCTCGTGCAGATGGCCCAGCGCGCTGGCCGCGGCGCGGGCGATGGCCACCGCCTGCGCGGCGGGCAGGTGCAGGCCGGCGCGGTAGACGTCGCGGCTGCAGGTGGCCATGCTGGGCGGGCCGGCCAGCGGCGCCCAGTGCGGCGCCAGGCGCGGCAGCACCAGTCCTTGCGCGCCCTGAGGGTGGCCCGCCAGCACGCCCAGCGCGCCGACCAGGTGCGGGTGGCGGCCGGCCGCCAGGGTGGCGGCCATCTCGCATTGCGGCAGGCCGTCGCTGGTGACCGCGCCCTTGAACAGTTTCAGGGCCACTTCCTGCAGCGGTTCGCCGGCAGCTTGCCAGTCTGCCGCATGGATGTGGCCCGAGGCCCCCTCACCCAGCAGCGCCAGCAGACGCAGTTCCGCCCACGGGATGGCGCTGGCAGCGGTCTGCGCCCGGGCCGCCTGCTCACGCGCCGCGCTGAACGGGTTGCCGGCATGGGCCAGCCAGGCCAGTTGCGGCAGCGCCAGCAGTTCATCGGGCAAAGCGTGGGCCGCGTGTTCGAAGCGGTTGGCCGACAGCCGCAGCAGTTCCAGGCACTGCAGGCGGCCCATGCCGCGGGGCAGCCGGCCCAGCCGGTTGCCGGCCAGCATCAGCTTTTGCAGCCGGCTGCAGTCGGTCAGGCTCGATGGCAGGGCGGCGATGCGGTTGTCCGTCAGGATCAACCAGCGCAAGGTCGGCGCCAGGGCCTCGGCGGGCAGCTGGTCGATCTGGTTGGCCTTGAAACCCAGCGTGTCCAGCCTGGGCAGGCGGCCCAGCACCGGCGGCAGCGTCGCATAGCGGTTGTTCGAGGCGAACAGCGTGTGCAAGCGCGTCAAGCACGCCACGCCATCGGGCAGCGTGCTCAGCGCGTTGCCCGACAGGTCCAGCACCTCGAGGGTGTCGGCCAGCGCCAGCACCTCGGCCGGCAATTCGACCAGGCCGCAACCCCGCAGGTCCAGGTGGATGCTGCCCTGCAGCGTGCCGGCACGCAGTCGGGCCAGCGTGACGGTCGGGGTGTGAGTGAGGGGCATAGAACAACTCGGCAAGGGGCAGCGGCCAAGGATAGGGTCTTCCTCTCAAGCAGCGAGGCGCCGCTTGGCCGCCGGGCTCAGAGACCACCACTTCGACAGAGGCCGCTTGAAAGGATACCGGCGCGCCGCAGACCTCGATGACGCTGCGGGCGCCCCGCCGCGCCGGGATCGAAGAGCGCGATCTGCAGCCCTCGGGCCGCCAGTGCCGCACCGACGCAAGGCCCAGGCGGCCTTTCCAGCGCGGGTGCATCAGGTCGGCGTAGCTCCTGGGCAACGCATCCTTGCCGCAGGCCCTCGCGCTGCAGCGCTGGCATCGGCGGGCGATGCGTTGGCCACGCGGCCCGCCAGTCTGCCCCTGAACGTTCTCCTATGAAGAACGGCGTTCCTGAATTGCGAATTCGGACCTATCATGGGAAGACAAGAGGAGACAAGGATGTTCGGGAAAGCTCGCGTCTGGCGCGCTGCCGTGGCACGCGCTCTGGCCGTTTCGACGCTGGGTCTGGCCGCGTTCGGGGCGGCGGCACAGTCCTTCGCCGACCTCGCCACGCGCAACGACCCCGGACGCCGCGCCCGCCTCACCGAGGCGGCTCGGCGCGAGGGCAGCGTCACGTTCTACTCGTCCATCCCCGAGAAGGACATGACGGTGCTGGCGGCCGACTTCGAAAAGCGCTATGGCGTGAAAGTCAACATCTGGCGGGCCAGCACCGTGAAGGTGCTGCAGCGGCTGCTGGCCGAAAAGCAGGCCAACCGTTGGGACTTCGACGCGGTGGACATCTCGGGTCCCGAGATGGAGATCCTGCACACCGAGAAGTTGCTGCAGGCCGTGGAAAGCGATCTGCACAGCGAGTTGCTGCCCGAGACGCTGATGCCCCACCACGGCTGGGCGCCGCAGTTCCTGAGCGTCTTCGTTCAGGCCTACAACACCAACGCGGTGAAGAAGGCCGAACTGCCCAGGAGCTACGAGGACCTGCTCGCGCCGCGCTGGAAAGGCATGCTCGGCGTGGAGGCCAACGACCACGAGTGGTACTGCGGCCTGCTCAAGCACCTGGGCCGCGACAAGGGCATCAAGCTGTTCGAGGACCTCGTCGCCCGCAACGGCTGGAGCGTGCGCAGCGGCCACACGCTGCTGAACAACATCGTCGCCTCGGGCGAGGTGCCGCTAGGCCTGACGGTCTACAGCTATATGGTCGACCAGGCACGGGCCAAGGGCGCGCCCATCGACTGGTTCGCCATCGACCCGCTGATCGGCCGCAGCAACGGCATCGGCGTGTCGCGCCGGCCGCCGCACCCCCATGCCGCCCTGCTCTTCTACGAGTACATGATCAGCGACGCCCAGTTGCTGATGCAGAAGATGAACTACCTCTCGCCCGTCAAGAAGCTGGCCAGCGACTTGAAGGGCGCCAAGATCCTCTACATCGATCCGGCCGCCCCCCGCGAGGAGGCCGAGAAGTGCGAGGCCGACTTCAACCGTCTGCTCAAGGGGCGCTGAGCGCCCGACCCAGGAAGACCGTCATGCCCTTGCAATTCATACCCCTGAGCCCGGCACTGGGCGCCGAAGTGCGCGGCCTGGACGTGCACCACATCACGCCGGCCGATGCCGATGCGCTGGCCCAGGGCTGGCTGGCGCACCACGTTCTGGTGGTGCGCGGGCAGCCCATGACGGAAGCCGAGCAGATCGCCTTCGCAGCCTGTTTCGGCACCATCGAGATGGCCCGCCGAACGTCGCCCCTGGCCACGCGGCCGGAGATCATGGTCATCAGCAACATCCGGGAGAACGGCCAGACGCTGGGCGCGCTGCCCGACGGCGAGTTGTCCTTCCACTTCGACCGCATCCACCAGAAAGTGCCCAACAAGGCCGGTGTGCTGCATGCGCTGGAAATCCCGAGCAGCGGCGGCGAGACCCTGTTCTCGAACATGTGCCTGGCGCACGACACCCTGCCCGCCGACCTGCAGCAGCGGCTGCAGGGCCTGAGCGCGCTGAACACCTACGAATACGGCCAGACGCACGCGCAGAACAAGACCCTCGACGCCAGCGCACCCACTGCCGTGCACCCGGTGGTGCGAACCCTGCCCGACAGCGGCCGCAAGGCCCTCTTCATCTGCCGGCTGATGACCGACCATGTCCACGGCCTGGCGCCCGCCGAGAGCCGCGCGCTGCTCGACGCACTGTGCGACCACGCCGAGAGCGAGCGCTTCCGCTATGAGCACCGCTGGCAGGTCGGCGACACGCTGATCTGGGACAACCGCTGCACCATCCATGCCCGCAAGGATTTCGACGCCGGCCAGCGCCGCCTGATGAAGCGCGTGACGGTGGGCGACACGGCGGCGCCGGCGCACTGAGACGGGCATGGCGCCCCGCCAGCGAGTCCGGCGGGGTCGGGCTGCCGCCTGAGCCGCTGCGCGGGCAGACGCCCGACCAGGCCGGCTGCAGGCATGATCAGACGATAGACGGCTTCCAAGGGACACGCCCCGTGAACAAGCGCCTGCGCTGCTACTGCCAACTCGGCGACCTGACGGCTTCGGCCGGCTTCCTGTCGGCGACACGCCAGCACATCCACCAGCACCCTGAGCTGTCGTTCCAGGAAGCCGACACGGCGGCACTGGTAGCCGGCCACCTGCAGGACTGGGGCTGGGACGTGGCGCGCGGCGTCGGCGGCCACGGCGTGGTGGCCACGATGCGCGTCGGCCGTTCGACCCGCAGCATCGCGCTGCGGGCCGACATGGACGCCTTGCCCATCCAGGAGGCCACGGGCCAGCCCTACGCCAGCCGCCACGCCGGCGTGATGCACGCCTGCGGCCACGACGGCCACACGGCGATGCTGCTGGGCGCGGCGCAACAGCTGGCGAAGACGCGCCAGTTCGACGGCACGGTGCACCTGGTGTTCCAGCCGGCCGAGGAAGCCGGCCGGGGCAGCGGTGCGCAACGCATGATCGAAGACGGTCTGTTCGAACGTTTCCCCTGCGACGCCATCTTCGGCCTGCACAACACACCGGGCGTGCCCGCTGGCACCTTCGGCTTCGGCAGCGGCCCTTTCATGTCGGCTTCGGACAGCGCCTTCATCACCCTGCACGGCCGCGGCGGCCACGCGGCGCGGCCGCACCAGACGGTGGACCCGGTGCTGATGGCCGGCAGTCTGGTGATGGCGCTGCAGAGCGTGGTGTCGCGCAACGTCGATCCACGACACACGGCCATCGTGACCATCGGCGCGCTGCATGCGGGGTCCGCGGCCAACGTGATACCGGACGAGGCCACGATGGCCCTCAGCATTCGATCGTTCGACCCGGGCGTGCGCGAGCAACTCGAGCAGCGCATCCGTGCCCTGGTGACGGCGCATGTGCAGGGCTACGGCGGCGAAGTGACGATCGAGTACCAGCGCGGCTACCCGGTGGTCGTCAACAGCGAGGCCGAGACGCGCTTCGCCGCGCAGGTGGCCGAGGAACTGGTCGGCCCCGAGCGGGTCGTCGCGCCGTTTCCACCCGTCACCGGCAGCGAGGACTTCGCCTACTACCTCGAAAAGAAGCCGGGTTGCTTCCTGCGCCTGGGCAACGGAGACGGCGCGATGCTGCACCACCCGAAATACGACTTCAACGACGCGATCCTGACCGTCGGCGCAGCCTACTGGACGCGGCTGGCCGAGCGCTTCCTGAGCGACTGAGGCACGCGCACGCGCACGGGCACGGGCACGGGCTAGGGACGGGGATGGGGATGGGGAAGCCTCGAGGGTATGCGCACCGTTTGCGTGGCCAGGTGAACCTCACGCAGAAAGAAGGCGAGGCCGACCACCAACGCCAGCGTGGAACCGGTGAACAGCAGGCCGACGAGCCACTTCAATTCGATCTGCAGCAGCACTTCGACGAAAAGCGATGCAATGACGATGCAGACCGTGAGCGCCGAGAAGGTGCACGCCGTGATGGCGGAACTGGCCAGGTGGCGGCGGCGCTCCAGACTGGGCAGTTCAATATGGACGGCGTTCATGCGTTCCATTTGGGGCGTCAATTCCCGTTCAGTGAGCTGGCGTCCGCGATCGATGATCCGGGCCAAACGTCCCGCCATGACGTTGAGCATGCCGGCGATGCCGGTCAGCAGGAAAACAGGCGCCAATGCGAGCTGAATGGCATGAGCCACATCACCGAGATCCAGAGCGGCTTTGAGCATGGCACTGTTCGCGAGGCCCGCGATCCTGCAAAGGAGATGACTGTAGCGGCGAAGTGCGACGCGCGGCGCAGGGCTGCGCCGCTTAAGGTGCCCGCAACCACCAATCACCGGCCAGCGCCTGCTGCAGGTGGTCGATGTAGCGTGTCACCTTCTGCGGCACGAGTTTCGGCGACGGATAGACGGCGTGCATTTCCTGGGCGGGCAAGCCGTGGTCGGCCATCACGACCCGCACCGCATCGGAAGCCAGCGACTCCCGTGCGACGTACCAAGGCAGGATCGCCAGACCCAGGCCGGCCCGGGCTGCGGCCAGCACCGCCGACAGGTTGTTGGACCGAAACGGCCCCTTGACCGGGGCCGACACGGCGGCGCCGGCAGGCGGCGTCAGCCGCCACCGGTCGTCGCCCTGGACGCTGCTGTAGACGATGCAGGCATGCTGGGCGAGATCGCCCGGCACCTCAGGTTCTCCATGCTGGTCGATGTACGGCCGTGAGGCCACCATGACCCAGGGGTTGGAGCCCAGATACCGGGCCCCGAGGCTCGAGTCGGCCATCTGGCCCATGCGGATGGCCACGTCCATGCCCTGTTCGACCAGGTCGGCATAGCGATCGTCGAAGCTGATGTCGATGTGCACACCGGGGTTGTCTTGCATGTACCCCAAGGCGAGCGGCACCAGCACGCGGCGCCCGAATGCCACCGAAGTGCTGATGCGCAGCAGCCCGCCCGCGCCGCGGTGAACCTGCGACGCCTGGTTCTCGGCTTCGTCGATGGCGCGCTCGATGGCCTTGCAGCGTTCGTAGTACTGGGTCCCGACCTCCGTCGGCGTCACCCCGCGGGTCGATCGGTGCAACAGACGCACGCCCAGGCGTTCTTCGGTGGCGGCGATGGCCTTGGTGGCCGTCGGCTGCGTGATCCCGAGTTCGGCGGCGGCCTTGCTGAAGCTGCAGGTCTCGACGACCCGAATGAAAACCTGAATGGCGTTGACTCTGTCCATGGCCCACTGTATTGCGGCAGGCTGCTGGCCTTGCTCCGGAATACTGCTTATGCGCGCACTGGGCTTCGCAAGAGGCGGTCGAGCAGCCAGTATCAGGAAAATCAGTCCAGGAGACTCACATGGCAAAGATGAAGGCCGCAATGGCCGCGGTTCTGGTGATGGAAAAAGAGGGCATCACGCAGGCCTTCGGCGTGCCGGGCGCGGCGATCAACCCGTTGTATGCGGCGCTGCGCGAGCGCGAGTCCATCTCGCACATCCTGGCGCGCCACGTCGAGGGCGCTTCCCACATGGCCGAGGGTTACACCCGAGCCAAGGCCGGCAACATCGGCGTGTGCATCGGCACCAGCGGGCCGGCGGGCACCGACATGATCACCGGGCTGTACTCGGCCATCGCCGACAGCATCCCCATCCTGTGCATCACCGGCCAGGCGCCGCGCGCCCGCCTGCACAAGGAAGACTTCCAGGCGGTGGACATCGAGTCCATCAGCAAGCCCGTCACCAAATGGAGCGTGACCGTGCGCGAACCGGCCCTGGTGCCGCGCAGCTTTCAGCAGGCCTTCCACCTGATGCGCAGCGGCCGACCGGGCCCGGTGCTGATCGACCTGCCCTTCGACGTGCAGATGGCCGAGATCGAATTCGACATCGACACCTACGAACCGCTGCCGGTCTACAAGCCGCACGCCACGCGCAAGCAGGTCGAGAAGGCGCTGGACATGCTGATGGCGGCAAGCAAGCCGCTGATCGTGGCCGGCGGCGGCATCATCAACGCCGACGCGTCCGACCTGCTGGTCGAGTTCGCCGAACTGACCGGCGTGCCCGTCATTCCCACGCTGATGGGCTGGGGCACGATTCCCGACGACCACCCGCTGATGGCCGGCATGGTCGGTCTGCAGACCAGCCACCGCTATGGCAACGCCACCATGCTGGCCAGCGACTTCGTGCTGGGCATCGGCAACCGCTGGGCCAACCGCCACACCGGGTCGACCGAGGTCTATTGCAAGGGTCGCACCTTCGTGCACGTGGACATCGAACCGACGCAGATCGGCCGCGTCTTCAACCCCGACCTGGGCATCGTCAGCGACGCCAAGGCGGCGCTGGAACTCTTCGTGCAAGTGGCGCGTGAACGCCAGGCCGCCAAGGCGCTGAAGGATTTCAGCGACTGGTCGCGCCGCTGCGCCGAGCGCAAGCAGCTGATGCACCGCAAGACCCATTACACCGAGACGCCGATCAAGCCGATGCGCGTGTACGAAGAGATGAACAAGGTGCTGCCGCGCGACACCATCTACGTCACCACCATCGGTCTGAGCCAGATCGCCGGTGCGCAGTTCCTGAACGTTTTCGGCCCGCGCCAGTGGATCAACTGCGGCCAGGCCGGCCCGCTGGGCTGGACGATTCCCGCCGCTCTCGGCGTGGTAGCGGCAGACCCGACGCGCACGGTGGTGGGCTTGTCGGGCGACTACGACTTCCAGTTCCTCATCGAAGAGCTGGCCGTGGGTGCGCAGTTCCGCCTGCCCTATGTGCAGGTGCTGGTGAACAACAGCTACCTGGGCTTGATCCGGCAGAGCCAGCGCGGCTTCGAGATGGACTTCTGCGTGCAGTTGGCCTTTGAGAACCAGAACGTCGAGGACACCACGCTGAAGAGTTATGGCGTGGACCACCAGGCCGTGGTTCAAGGCCTGGGCTGCAAGAGTTTGCGCGTGACCGACCCCGAGAAGATCCAGGACGCGATGGTCGAAGCGCAAGCCATGGCGCGGAAGTTCCGCGTGCCGGTGGTCGTCGAAGTGATCCTCGAGAAGGTCACCAACATCGCGATGGGCACCGAGATCGACAAGATCAACGAGTTCGAAGACATCGACTGCCGCCACCCCGAAGGCCGGCAGGGCCTGGAGACGGCGGGCTTGCTGGAGTGACCTGACGCCCCCGTCGGAGGCATGCCGCCGGCCTCCCCCCATCCACAAGAACACCGGAGACCGAGATGCCCCGTTTTGCTGCCAATCTCACGATGCTGTTCACCGAGCAGCCTTTTCTGGATCGCTTCGAGCACGCCGCCCAGGCCGGCTTCAAGGCCGTCGAGTTTCTCTTTCCGTATGCCTTCGAAGCCGAAGACATCCGGCGCAAGCTCGACGAGCACGGCCTGAGCTTGGTCCTGCACAACCTGCCCGCCGGCAACTGGGACGGCGGCGAGCGCGGCATCGCCTGCCATCCCGACCGCGTGGACGAGTTCCGCGCCGGTGTGGCCACAGCCATCGAGTACGGCAAGGCGCTAGGCGTGCCGCAGTTGAACTGCCTGGCGGGCAAGGCGCCGGCGGGCATCGACGCGGCCGTGCTGCGCAGCACCTTCGTGGCCAACCTCCGCTTTGCTGCGGCCGAGCTCGAGAAGGCTGGCCTGAGGCTGCTCATCGAGCCCATCAACAACTACGACATCCCCGGGTTCTGGCTCAACGACACGGCACTGGCGATATCGGTGCTGGACGAAGTCGGCGCAGCCAACGCCTTCGTGCAGTACGACATCTACCACGCGCAGCGCTACGAAGGTGAGCTGGCTGCAACAATGACGAAGTACCTCGCGCGCATCGGCCACATCCAGCTGGCCGACAACCCCGGCCGCAACGAACCCGGCACGGGCGAGATCAACTACGCCTTCCTGTTCAAGCACCTCGACCGCATCGGCTACACGGGATGGATAGGCTGCGAATACAAGCCCGCCACCACGACCGAGGCCGGTCTCGGCTGGCGCCAGGCGCTGGGCCATTGACTTCGAACGTCGCAGCGTCCGACCCCACACAGACAGATCAAGGACAGACAGCATGACCTCGACACCCATCAAGATCGGATTCATCGGCCTGGGCATCATGGGTGCGCCCATGGCCGGACACTTGCTCAAGGCCGGCCATCAACTGTTCGTCTACACGCGCGGAAAGACGCCGCCGGAGATTGCCGAAAGCAGTGCCACGAAGTGCCTCGACGCCAAAGGCGTGGCGCAGCGCGCCGACATCATCATCACCATGGTGCCCGACACACCCAACGTGGCCGAGGCGCTGTTCGGCGAGTCCGGCGTGGCCAAGGGCCTGAGTGCGGGCAAGGTCGTGGTCGACATGTCGTCGATCTCACCGGTGGAGACCAAGCAATTTGCGCTCAAGGTCGAAGCCTTGGGCTGCGATTACCTCGACGCCCCGGTGTCGGGCGGTGAGGTGGGCGCGAAGAATGCGACGCTGTCGATCATGGTGGGGGGCAAGTCCGAGGTCTTCGAGCGCGTCAAGCCGGTGTTCGAGCTGATGGGCAAGAACATCACGCTCGTCGGCGGCAGCGGCGACGGGCAGACCTGCAAGGTGGCCAATCAGATCGTCGTCGCGCTGACCATCAACGCCGTGGCCGAGGGCTTGCTCTTTGCCGCCAAGGCCGGCGCCGACCCGGCCAAAGTGCGGGCAGCCCTGATGGGCGGCTTGGCCACGTCCCGCATCCTGGACATCCTGGGCGACCGCATGATCAAGCGGACCTTCGATCCGGGCTTCCGCATCGCCTTGCACCAGAAGGACCTGAATCTGGCGCTGGGCGCAGCCAAGTCGCTCGGCCTGGCCCTGCCCGCCACGTCCAACGCGCAGCAGCTGTTCAGCGCCTGCGTTGCGCACGGCGGCGCGGCCTGGGATCACTCCGGCATGGTGCGGGCGCTGGAGCAACTGTCGAACTTCGAAATCGGCCAGAAGGCCGCCTGAAGCGAGGCGCCGTGACGGGTGCGCGCTGGCTGCGCCAGCCACGCGCCACACGTCGGCGGCGGCAGTGGCTGTGGCCTCAACGCGTCGAGAACGGTGCCTGATAGGGCTGACCGAAGGCGACGCCGGCAATCACGGTGTTGGTCGGCTTGATGAAGACCTTGCCGGGCCGCTTGTTGTTGCGCGTGTCGACAAATTCGACCGGTCCGTTCACCACGTCGAGCAAGGTGGCGTCGGCCGGGGCGCCCAGCTGCAAGGTGCCGTGCTTGGCGATGCGGTTGATGACCTTCGCCGGATTCGCCGTGGCCATCGTCACCACCTGCTCCAGCGAGTAGCCCATGTTCAGGAACTTGCTCATCACGTTGGTCAGGTAGGGCTGACCGGCCGAATTGCCGGAATAGACGTGGATGTCGGAAGACAGGGTGTCGGGCGCGCAGCCCTGCGCGATGGCCGCCTCGGCCACGGTGTAGTCGAAGCTGCCGCCGCCATGGCCGACATCGAACAGCACGCCGCGCTGCTTGGCGTCGAGCGCAGCCGGCAGCAGCTTGCCCTGCTGGACGATGTTGGTGAACTGGCCGCCGTCGTTCGGTGCGCCCGAATAGCAATGCGTGAGGATGTCACCGGGCCGCAGCGTCTGCAGGATCAGCGACATCAGCTCCACCGACTCGACGCCACCGATGTGGCACATCACCCGGCCATTCGTGCCCGCCAGTTCGCAGGCGCGGATGGCGCGCTTGAGCGGCTCGATGCCGTGGCGCGCGATGACGTTCTGCGACATGCGCACCTTGATGCCGATGGCGATGTCGGCGTTTTCGGCCAGGGTTTTCGCCGCAGCCTCGGTTTGCGCGAAGTCGATGTTGAACAGCTCGCCCACCGGGAACGCCGACAGGCCGATGTTGGCGATGTGCACGAAAGCAAAGATCCGCGTGCGCGACTGCGCCGTCGCATAGCGCCGGTAGGTGGCGAAGGTGCTGGCGCCTGCGTCGCCCGCAGAGACGGCGGTGGTGGTGCCCTGGTAGAGCACCAGCTCGTCAGCCGGGATGCCGATGCCGCTGGTGAAGACGTGCGCGTGCAGGTCGATGAGCCCCGGCACGACGATGCGGCCCGCAGCGTTCAACACGCGCTGGGCGCGCGCTGCGGGGATGTCGGCTTCGAGCGCCTCGATGCGCCCGTAGCGCATGCCGATGTCCCGTTTACCGCGCAGGCCCTGACTCGGGTCGACGACTTCGCCACCCTTGATGACGAGGTCGAACTTGTCGTCAGGCCCCATGGCCGCGCGTGCCAGGGGGCCGCAACTGACGCTGGCGACAGCGGCTCCGATGCCGGCCATGAGTTGACGGCGCTGGATCGAAATCATGGTGCTACTCCGAGGGGTGGATGTCGCGGGTGAATCTATAGGGATCCACTCTGCACGGCAACGCCATTCACCATCAGGGATCACCATGAGCGCTTGGGCCTGCAGCTTGTGCCTCAAGCGGTTCAAACACCCACGGTCCAGAAGTCCGTTTGGTGATCTGGGCGCGGACAGCCATTCCTTGGGCGCCCGGGCCCGGCAGCCGGCCGCAGCCTGATCAAGGCGCGCTCAAGGACTGCAGATAGCCGGCCACGTCGCTGATGTTCTGCGGCGTGAGTTCATGCGCCACGGTCTTCATGATGCCGCCCTCGGGCCGCTCATCGGTGCGCTGGAACACGATGAGCTGCTTGACGAGATAGTCGGCATGCTGGCCGGCCAGCCGCGGAAAGGTTGCGTTGCCCTGCCCGTGGGCACCATGGCAGGTGACGCATGGCGGTATGCCCTTGGCGACCACGCCCTGGTCGAAGACTTCCTTGCCCGCTGCGTAGCGGCTGGCGTCGCCCTCCAGGGTCTGAGGCAGCTGTATCTGGCTGGCGTAGTAGGCGGCCAGGCCCTTGATCTGCGCTTCGGTCAGGCTGCGGCTCAAGCCCCACATGTATTCGAAACCCGCCGGGTCGTGCCGGCCGTGGCTCCTGAAGCCGCTCAGCTGTGCTTCGACATAGGCCTCGGTCTGGCCGGCCAGGTTCGGGAAATTCGGCGAGGTCGCATTGCCGGTCAGGCCGTGGCAGTTCGAGCACACCTGCTGCGCCAGCGTGGCTGCGGAAACGGCCGGGTTGGCCAGGTCGCGTGAACGTTCCGGGTTGGCACATCCCGCAGCCAGCACCGCAGCGGCAATCATCAAGGACAAAGTGGCAAGTTTCATCGTGCGGCTCCCGGGCGGCGCTGGCCGTGCACCCACGTTCAGTAGGCCAGCCATGAGTAAAGGAAAAAGGTGTTGTTGTCGCGCGCGTCGCGCCCCAGGCCGTCGTAGTTGGTCGCGGTGCCGTTGTAGCGGTTGTAGGCGGTGTATTGGGCGCCGACGCGAAGGTACTGAATCGGCATCCAGAAGGTCTCCACCGTCCAGCCCCGAGTGGCCGGGCTGCCTGACAGGTTGCTTCCCGCACCAGCCGTCTGAGTCAAGGTGCCCGTGGCGTCATAACCCGCCGTCTGCGCCGCCGTGTTGCTGGTGCCGGTCAGGCTGAACACGCCCAGGCTGGCCCCAAAGCGCGCCTGGTAGCTGTAGCCCAGCTTCGCCCGCAGCAGGTGGTTGGTGTCCGTGGCATTGCTGTCGGGCAGCGTGGCAGTGCCCGTGGCGTCGAAGAAGGCGGCCGGCAAACCCACCTGAGCAGCCGGGTATCGGTGTTGGCTGCGCGCAAAGACCCATTGCGCCGTCACGGCATGCGGGTCCAGTTGGTACTGGTACTGCGTGTCGACGTGCAGATCGGCATAGCGGTGCGTGCTGGCCGGGTCCGAGATATCCAGCGGGTCGTCGTAGACGCGGGCCACCATGCCGGAAGCGCCGACCATCAGGCTGTTGGCCCCCCATTCGGTGTTGAAGGCCAGGCGCCAGTAAGGGTTGACGCCCCGGAGCTGGGTGGTGCTGGCCCTGTCGAGCCCGGCGCTCATGAAGGCACTAAAGCCATGCGACGTGCTGTAGCCGCCTACCTCGACGTAGAGCCGCTGGTTCAGATAGGCATAAGCCGTCAGCCCGGCGATGTTGCCGCCGGCACCGAAACCGGGATAGGGCGCGTTGCCGTCGATGAAGCGATGGCTGGTCGGGCTGGCCACCGGCACATACTGCATCCAGGCCGCAGCGGTGTTCCAGGGATCAGAAACCGATGGGTTGTTGTTGGCGCTGAGGCCGAAGATGAGGTCGCGCTGGCTGCTGATGATGCGGTCCGCAAAGCGCAGGTCGATGTTGTCCGCATGGCTGTGGCCGTGGAAGGCGCCGTTGGCGTCCTGGGTGGCGTAAGGATCGTAAGTGATCTGCGCGAAGCCGCCGATGTTGTCCGTCACCTTGCCGCCAAGCAACAGGCTGGCCGTGGCCAGGATGGCGCGGTTGTTCTTCTGGAAGTCAGCTGCCGGGTCGTCAGACTTGGCGGTGCTGGCAACCTTGGCCATCGACACCACCGCCATGGCAGAAATGGGCAGGGCCCGCTCGCCTATGGTGTAGCCGGTCAGCTTGAAAAGCCGGCCGTAGGGCGTGAGTTCGGGGAACTGCCCGCCCGCATGGCAGGCCACGCAGTTCTGGCCCGTCTGCCGATTGAAGGCAGGGATGGCCTGCGCGCCGTGGGGCCACAGTGTCAACGCCAAGGGCAGGAAGGCCGCCAGAACGGCCCAGAGTCTGGGGAGCGCTGGGCCCCCTTTGCACGTCGACCACCTCATTACTTGCACTCCCTCGGCTGATGGGGGCTAGTTGGCACCTGATCGGCAGGGGCCAGCTTGACGTCGGTCAAATCGCCGCTGTTCCGGCCCATGGCCGGGTTGAATGCCGCGACCTACCTCTTCGTTTTGTTCACCTCATTCCCAACCACGCCGCCCACCACGGCACCGGTGACCGTGCTGCGGTTCATGTTCGAGCAGCCCACCAGGCTGATGGCGGCTGCCAGGCCGATGGCGAAAGCGGTACGTGTACGGGTTGCGTGCATGGGGATGTCCTTGGTTGAACGGGCTGCGTGTGCGCTTCGGTGAACACGAGCAGGGTCCCCACGGACCTACGCTGTCTGTGCGCGGGCGAACCGCCCCCCCCCCCGCTGGCAGGACAGCCCATCGGGGCCACCTGACCCTGCGCAACCTGGGTTACCCCCAGGTGACCCGACGGCTGGGGCCTGCCACTGTCATCCGCCACGCCGTTCCCGGTGGCTGATGCCGGGCACGACCCTGCAGCTCTCTTCCCCTACCCAACCGGAGCCGACGATGAGCATTCAATTGGTATGCACACCCCGTCAACTGCCCGCACACCTGCGCATCGACGCGGCGCAACGGGCCGTCTTGCACAAGCCGGCCCATCGCCCCCATACACGGCTCGTCGCGCAGGCGCTGGGCGCCAACCCGCCCCGCCACCGATCCCACGATGAACCTCGAGGCGTTTTCGCTGAAAACGCCGATCAGCGAATTCCATCGCGTCGTGCGGCACGAGACCAGCCACACGCTGGGCTTCCCGCACGAGCACATGCGGCTCCAGCTGGTGAACCTGATCGATCGCGACAAGGCGACCCGCTTCTTCGGCGCCACGCAGGGCTGGTCGGCGGCAGAAGTGGAAGCCCAGGTGCTGACCCCGCTGGAGCAGTCTTCCATCATCGGCACGCCGCCCGACCAAGTCTCCATCATGTGCTACCAGATACCCGGCAGCATCACCCAGAGCGGCGAGCCGATACCCGGCGGGGTGGACATCGACAAGTCCGACTATGACTTCGCCGGAGCCATCTATCCGAAGTTGCCCAAGGCCCCCGCCGCCAAAAAGGCGCCGGCAAAACGGGTTGCGGCAGCACGACTGCAGCCGCAAGACTCGAACTGACGCTGCCGAGCCAGGCCGGCCACTGTTGCCGGCTGACACCCCGGGATGCGGCGCCGCACAGCGCTAGAGTCGACGGCAACAACTCCGACGATGGCCGCCATGCTCAGCTACCCCTTCGACTCCTTCGGCAAACCGCTGGCCCAGGTGCTGCGCGAGACGCCGCAGCCCCAGGGCGCCGAAGTGCTGCTGCGCGTCGGCCGCTGCGGCCTGTGCCACAGCGATGTGCACCTGCACGAGGGCTACTTCGACCTCGGCAACGGCAACAAGATGGACCTGAGCCGCGGCATCGCGCCGCCGCGCGTGCTGGGCCATGAGATCGCCGGCACCGTGGTTGCCTGCGGCCCCGATGCGCAGGGCGTCGCGGTCGGCGACCGCCGGGTGGTCTATCCGTGGATAGGCTGCACGGGCTGCGGCGCCTGCCGCGCCGGCCACGAGGAACTGTGCATGGCGCCGCGCGCTTTGGGCATCAACCGCGACGGCGGCTTTGCCGACCATGTGCTGGTGCCCGACGCGCGCTACCTCTACGCCTACGACCCGCTGCCCGAGGACCAGGCCTGCACCTACGCCTGTTCGGGCCTGACGGCCTGGGGGGCGCTGAAGAAGTGCGCGCCGCTGGTGCCGGGCGACACGCTGCTGATCATCGGCGCTGGCGGTGTCGGCCTGTCGGGCGTGCGCATGGCCGCGGCCGCGCTGGGCGTGCGGCCCGTGGTGGCCGAGATCGACCGCGGCAAGTGGGACCTGGCCCGCGAGGCCGGCGCCGTGGACTGCATCGACCCCGGTGACGCCCAGGCCACCAAGGCCTTCCTCAAAGTCAGCGGCGGCGCCGCGGCGGCCATCGATTTCGTCGGTGCGGCCAGCACCTTTGCTTATGGCCTGTCGGCACTGCGCAAGGGCGGCAAGCTGGTCTGCGTGGGCCTCTTCGGTGGCGTGACACCGCTGATGCCCGCGACGCTGCCGTTGCGGGCGGTCAGCATCATCGGCTCCTACGTCGGCAGCCCGGCCGAGATGGGCGAGATGATGGCGCTGGCACGCCAGGGCACGCTGCCCGCGCTGCCGCTGAGCACGCGCCCGATGGCCGAGGTCAACCTGGCCCTGCAGGACCTGCGCAGCGGTGCCATCCGCGGTCGTGTCGTGCTGCAACCCTGAACCCGATCGAGAGGAATTGAGGTCATGGAGGAATTGGGGTCAGGTCTCCCATTTACCCCGTAGACCGGGTCGTTCAATCCTGACGCCGCCGACGCGACCAAAGGCCCAGCCCGAGCAAACCGCTGAGCAACATCGCGTAGGTGCCGGGCTCCGGCACCGGGGGCGGCCCACCACCACCGCCGCCACCACCCAAGCACGATGACGTCGTGCAAAACCCGCCGCCGCCAGTCACGATGCCACCGTAGTTCGTACCCGATTGCGCCAGGATCCGCACGCCGGTCGGGACCACGATCTCGGTGAGCCTCACCGTGTTTTCGGCATCGGTGAACGTGCTGCCACTGACATAGGACTGCGCGTTCGAGTCGACATAGACCACGTCGCCGGTGGCGAAGTTGCGGTCGCCGCTGATCGCGCCGGAGAAGCTCGCGCCGTCGCCGGAGGTCAGCGTCAAGCCGCCGGCACCGCCCACCGTCAACATGCCTGAACCGTTGTAGTAATGCCAACCGGCCAGCGCACCCATGCTCAGGTTGGAATACGTTTGCGCCCACCAACTGTCGCTGCCCGCGTCGTAACCCGCAGAAAACTGCGCAATGGTGCTGCCGCTGAAATCACGCTCCGTCCAATAGAAACTGGTGCTGCCGTTCGGCGTTCCGATTCCGCTGGCCCTTGCGCCCAGC
>Ga0136641_1000480_pt1 | contig 17437 bp, 16 predicted proteins | sample EliLak1302023Y_FD_115312 | JGI IMG/M metagenome (GOLD analysis project Ga0136641, IMG submission 115312) | Freshwater microbial communities from Elizabeth Lake, Yosemite National Park, California, USA - 13020-23Y | ecosystem: Environmental > Aquatic > Freshwater > Lake ...
TCCACCCTCGCGCAATCGCTGTGCGAAGCAATAGATCCGCCTGGTTCTGTTCGTGGACTGATCTGATGGTGGTGATACCAGCGTGGAGGGCTGCTTGAGCCCGTTGGGCTGAACGATATGCGGTTAAGGCGGGGTTCTCCTTTTCGTCGGTATCACTAAATGGGAAAACTACCGACAAATGTGTATGGCAGGAGATGATCCCGGGCATTACATACTGGCCACCTAAATCAGTCGTGTTGGCGCTTCTAGAGGGAGCGTCTGGTTGAATCTTTGTGATTATCCCGTCGACTATTTCGAAATGTCGATTTCGATGCACTTCTCCGGATGCAACATCGACAATATGAGCGTTACTGAACCACATTATGAACCCACCTTTCGTAATTCATTATTAAGAAGACACGAACTCCATCGATCATCAGTTAAAGACATCTTCGGTTCCATGATGGTGCATTCTGCAACCGATACGGCACAACGTGGGTGGAAACGACAGCCGGTAGGAGGTGTTCTAGGATCGGGAACATCGCCAGAGAGTTCGAGCGGAATCAACCCCTTGCCATCAGGTCTGGGAATCGCATGAATCAAGGCTTTGGTATATGGATGGCGCGGATCATTCCAAATCTTTTCCGTTTCCGCGATTTCGACAATTTTTCCTAAGTACATCACAGCAGTGCGATCGGAAATTTGGCGCACAACCGACAAATCATGCGATATGAAGACCATACTCATTCCCAGTTCTTGCACCAACTCCACTAACAAATTAGCTACTTGGGCTTGCGCAGATGCATCGAGGGCGCTGATTGGCTCGTCGGCAATTATTACCTGTGGTTGTAGCGTTAATGCGCGAGCAATTGCGATTCGTTGTCGTTGACCGCCACTAAATTGATGTGTGTATTTGGAAAGGGTGCTGCGTGGTAATCCAACACGCTCCAGCAGCTTCGCACTAGTTTCCCGCGCCTCTTCGTTATCAACGTCAGAATTAATGAGCCCATCGATAAGTTGGTTACCAATCTTTCGGCGAGGATTAAGCGAGGAATAAGGATCCTGGAATATCAACTGAAGTTTCAGCAGTTCCTTCGAGCGTACAGATCTACTTAAAGGAATAACGGGTAATCCGTCGAAGGTTATTTTCCCCTCAGAAGTAGGGAGAATGCCCACCGCTGCTTTACCCAAGGTGGATTTTCCACAACCCGATTCTCCGACCAGGCCTAAGATTTCACCACGTTTGAGGGTAAGGTCCACGCCGGAAACCGCAGTTAATCTGGTGCGGTCGGTTCGCTTGTATGTGACGCTCACATTATCAAGCTGCAAAATTGCTTCCGGTTGGATCATAATAAAGTCTCAGCTGCAGCTTGACCATCAAAGGGATCTATGGTGCAAATAAATTTATGTCCATCTGATAAAAAATTGGGCAGGAGTTCTATATCTCTGCACTGTGTTTGCGTAAATGAGCAACGATTGGCAAATGCACAACCACGTGGTTGCTTCCCTAATTCTGGTGGGAATCCAGAGATAGATTTAAGAGTTTTTTCTTTTGACTCCGGTTGTGGGAGTGAATCCAAAAGTCCCCGAGTGTATGGATGGCGCGGATTCTGTAGGATCGTGGCGGTCTTTCCCGATTCCGTTTCTCTGCCGGCATAGAGAACTAATAACCTATCCGTGATTGCAGAGAGCACGCCCAGGTCGTGAGTAATGAAAATTATGGAGAGCTGTCGTTCGATGCGTAGTCGATCGAGCAACGACAAAATTCCGGCTTGTACGGTTACATCCAACGCAGTTGAAGGTTCGTCAGCCAGAAGAAGCTCTGGTTTGCATGCCAGGGCCATGGCGATGCAGATACGCTGGCGCATTCCACCGGAGAACTGTCCAGCGTATGAATCCAGCGCTTTCTTAGGATCCGGAATTCGAACATCGGCCAGTAATTCTTCTGCCTCTAGTAATGCTTTTTGATGGCTAATTCCCAAGTGGGTTTGCATGTGCTCAGTCATTTGAACTTTGATGCTTAACATCGGGTGTAGAGATGTCATCGGATCTTGGAAAACCATAGCAATCTGCGCTCCACGAATCTTCTGCCATTCTTTCGAAGGAATACCTACCAGCTCCTGACCATTAAATTTGACTGACCCAGAAACCTTTGCGTGCGGAGGGAGTAATCCAAGCAGGGTGAGTGCAGTCATTGTTTTGCCACTTCCGCTTTCACCCGCAATACCAAGTATTTCACCCTGGTCAACAGTGAAAGAGAGGCGATCCACGGCCGTAGCAAATCCAGATTTTGTCTGTAACTGGACGCTTAATTCGCGAACATCTAGCAGCGTCATTTTACTCACGCAGCGCTTTCGCGGTTCTGGGATCCAAAATATCGCGCAGCGCGTCTCCCAGGAAGTTAAAAGCCAGTACTGCCGTTAAAATTGCTAAGCCTGGAAAAACTGCCAGCCACCACTTATCAAAATTATTGGCACCTGCAGAAACCATGGTTCCCCATTCTGCCGACGGAGGCCTGGCACCCAATCCTAAAAATGACAGCCCAGATAGCAGAAGCATGCCATTGCCAGCTTCCAGGGCTGCCAGTACAAAGATTGGACCCGAGATATTCGGTCGCAAGTCGACGAAAAGTGCCCGCATGGTTGAAGCCCCTAGGAGACGACTGGAGGTTACATAATCGGCGTTCTTGCTCGAAAGTATCAAACCCCTAACCAAACGAGCATAAGTTGGCCAGGCTACGAGCACGACTGCAAAAACAGCATTGCGCAGTTCTGGTCCTAAAGCTGCTGCTACCGCCATAGCCAAAATAATTCCGGGGAATGCCAACACGACGTCGGTAAATCGCATGAGGATCGAATCCAACCATCCGCCAAAATAGCCAGCGATAGCTCCAATGATGGATCCGATGATCATCGAAAGAATCACAAGCATCATGGAAAGTGGAAGAGTGATACGGGCGCCATAAATGACGCGACTCAAAACGTCTCGCCCTACAGAATCAGTACCAAACCAATTATGGGCATTGGGTGCGAGCAATTCGCCATAATTCTGGGCGATTGGATCTGCAGTAGCGATTAACGGGGCAAAGATCGCAATCAGGATCCAGAGAGAGAGAATAGTGATACCGATAACAGCCAATGGTTGGCGCCATGGAGAGTTTGGATTTTTCTTCATTCGTGCCTCAAGCTGGGATCGATAAAACGGTAGGCGATATCTACCAAGAGGTTCATGGTGATAAAAATGCCTGCGACGACGATGCTGACACCCATGATGCCCGGTAGATCAAGTCCAATTGAGCTCCGATAGGCGTATTGACCAACCCCTGGCCAAGAGAACACATTTTCTACGAGCACCGATCCCGCCAACAAGTTTCCGAAGGCAACTCCCGCAACGGTGACGATAGAAATAAGGGCAGGACGTAGCACGTGGCGACGAATAACTAAAGACTCTGGAAGCCCTTTTGCGCGGGCGGCCCGAACATAGTCGTTGTGCAAGATTTCTAGTATGGAAGCTCTGGTAAAACGAGTGAGTACAGCGATTGTGTAGATAGCTAGGACAATCGCGGGCAACATTAGGTGTCTAAATGCCTGCCAAAAAAGGCTGAACTGTCCGTGCAGTAAAGCGTCGACAGTGAACATTCCGGTAATCGTGATCGGCGTATCTGAGCCTGGATCTAACCGACCATTGGATGGGAACCAGGAAAGTTTGAAGTAGAAGAGATAGAAGAATACGAGCGAGAGCCAGAAAGTGGGAACAGAGACTCCGGTTAGAGTAATAAATCTAATGATCTGGTCTGGCCAGCGATCCCGCGTCATCGCAGCAACAATTCCAAACAGCAAGCCAAAAAGAAGTGAGAAGAAGATCGCGACCGTAGCAAGTTCGAAAGTCGCTGGCAGATATTCTGCTAAATCTGAGGAAACGGGTCTACGGGATTGCTGAGATAACCCCAGATCGCCATGTAACAAATGATTGATGTAGATGATGTATTGCTCCGGGACTGGTTTATCTAGACCATATTTTGCTCGCCAGGTAGCAACTATTGTGGGATTGCTCATGGCGCTCTGGCCTAAGTTGAGAGTGGCTGGATCACCCGGTACCAACTGGGTAACGGAGAATGAGATGAGGGTAATTCCAAGCATAAGCAAGATTCCGATAGCAACACGCCTGAGCAAAAAAGTGCCAAAGGAAGGGCGAAGCACCCCACCAGAATTGACCGGTGGGGTGCTTCGGCGTAACAAATATTTCAATTAACTAACGGAGCCTTACTTGAGTTCGGTTAGGTTAACTTTCCAGATTGGGTTCGATGCAATTCCGACCACATCTTTGGTTGAAACCAAGACCTTAGGCGACTGAATCAAGGGAACAAATGGTGAGTCTTTATTGAGACCTAATTGGAATTGACGATAGAGAGCCTGACGCTTCTTGGCATTTGGCTCAGTAGCGACATCGTCGATGATCTTGGTGATTTCTGGTGCAGCTTTTGCTGCCCAACCAGCGCGTAAACCAACTTTTAGGCCAGGACCGAAGTTCTGGCTATAGTTGCTGGAATCAGGCCAATCTGGACCCCAGAACCATAGTCCCATGGTGTCTGTTCCGTTGCGGTAAGTAGTCAAAGCGTCACCGACCGGAGTAGGCAATAACTTAAGCTTGATACCGACATTTGCTAGTTGTGAAGCGATCTTGGTTGCGAAGTCATCGAAGGAGATACCTTCCCAAGCGCCACCACCCCAGTAGCGGAAGCCGATTTCTTCGCCTTTGTAGGCAGTCTTTGCAAGGCTGGCCTTTGCTGTCGCGACATTTTGCTTGGTGGCATCCGCCGAAGTCAGTGCTCCCTGGAAAGCAGATGGAATAATTCCGGCTGCCTGAATCGTTCCTTTTCCAGCAAACGTGACTAGATCCTGATAGTTGATTGCATAGCGCACTGCATTCTGAAAGTTGGGATCAGAAGTGATCGCAGAGATAGCTGGGTTCGCATTTGCATAGAGGAACCAAACAGTGGTGCTTACGCCAGTTGTAACATTTACTCCGCTCAAACCATCCGCTTGTTTAGGTGAAAGATCGAGCGCGATATTTGCGACACCCTTTTGGACATCTAGAGCCTGTACTTCTTGCTTAACGTTACGAATGACAATCTTTGAATATGCCGGCTTTACACCCCAGTACTTAGGGTTTGCAACAAGTACTACCTCGGTAGTGAGGCTGAATTTAGAAAGCATGTACGGACCACTACCTGCTGAGGTCGTATTCAGGAAACTTTCTGCCGTGTCTTTAGTAGCGGCTCCAGCAAGGGCGTAACCGCCATGTGCAGCAACTACTTTGCTGTTGACAACGCCAAATTCTGGGCCTGCAACTTTGACCGGTACTGACGTATCCGGACGATCTGCTGTGACAATAACTGTCGAAGCATCGGCTGCTGTTGCCGTCAGGCCATCCATGAGAGAAGAGGGGTTGCCTTGAATATTTTTCAATCGAGAGAACGAATACACAACGTCCGCAGCAGTGACAGGGGTTCCATCGGCGAACCGCGCTGACTTGCGTAGCTTAAATGTGAATACGGTTGAATCATCATTTGCTTTGTATGACACGGCTAAGCCTGGAATTGGTCGCGATGCGTCATTTCCTTTGAAGGTTAACAAAGTCTCGTAGATCGCGTGATCCATCATTTGGCCACCATCTTCAAATTCCCGTTGTGGATCCAGGGTCTTGTGATTGAACTCTGAATCGATAACAAGGACTTTTTCGGTAGCAGCGTAGCTTGACGTAGTCTGCAGGATCAAGGAGGAGGACAGAAGGGCTACTGCACCAACAATCGCCGCTACCCGTTTCCCACTTAGTGTGAGGGTTCCCATTTTTATTCTCCATTTCGCTTGCTGTCCAAAATCTTGGACGGGCTAATCATAAAGGTCTGCCATGTAAACAGACAAAAAAACCATTTTCGACCGGATGTCGTTATCAGATCGTCAACTTATCTTCATGATTATGGATGCAGAGCCATGTTCCATTTTTGCGTTGCCAGATCGCTGTATTCCTGATGAATTCGTCGCGCTCTCCTCCAGGTGTTCGCACATGAAGTTCGTATCGAGCAATCGCAATATCGCCATGAATGCTGATGTTGGGCTTGATGTTATCCACTCCCAAGATTTTTGGACCGCCATCACTTTTTGGTCGACGATCGCGCAATTGATTGAGTCCAACCAGCGTGTGAATCAGGTCGCGCTCTTCCGAATCCCACAATGTCACATCAGGACTTATGTAGGAGTCAGCCAGTGCGCGATCCCCCGACATAAATGCATCGAGCATGGTGCGGACATTTCCCCAGATAATCGCGGCATCCTCTGAATTTTTGAGATCCATGATCTCTCTAATGTCGCTGTCATCTCCCAAGAGCTCGTACCGCAACAACGAAATGGGTACATTGCCATTGAGCCATAAGTAGTCATGAAAATCCCGAAGCGAAAATTCCGTACCCTTTGCTTTAACGGTATCGGCGAGCAATTTAACGATCTGCGTTTTACCGATTTGGTACGTCAGGCCTTGACCAGGAAAGCCAGCAAAGAATACCGCCTCTTCCCGAGCGGTTTCCATGTCGACCGGGACTTTTGTTGCTAGATACTGCGTCGCCGTTTCAATATCCATCTGTCCAGTTGCGAGTGAAACGTCGATAATCACCCGCAGTGCCCGCAGTCGCATAAAGTTGTGCATCAACACCTGCGAATGCGGTTTATCGTCGAATAAACCAGCGGCAAGTAGTAGCTCTTCGTTATAGAAAGCTATTCCTTCGTTGGCTCCGGAATCGTAGTAATGACGTCGTATCGCCCGTTCATTTTGCCAAGAAAGGGCTAGTTGCTTGTAGTGGGCGCCTTCGTGAGCGATTCCAGCGCGGGGGTCTCGGGCATTAGCCGCATAGAAATACGGCATATCCGGATGTGGGACCGGTACGTAGCTCACCCCGTCAAGATCTAACCGAGATGGCCCAGTTAAATCATCCGTGACTCCCAGCCAGCGAAGGGGCTCTAAATAAGCGGGTCGCGGCGCATTTAGGTAGCGACCAAGTGTCTCCGGCTGAGTAAGGAGATTGTGGGATTCGTAGAATTCTCTGACTTGCTGCTCCAGACGTTCTTCGTCAGCGCTCTGTGCTTGTGCTGACTCCGGTAAGTCTGGCAGTGGGATCTGGGAGTAACGATTGTGTGAAACTGTTTCTAAGAAAACAGCGCGATCGAATTCCTTCTCGCCAATCCCGATCAACTCCCCTAAAGACAATGGATTCAATGCGACATTTTTAAGGAACCAAGAGAGGTCCGTTGTACCAATGGGGACAAAAATCGGAAAGTTGGATATTTCTGCTCGTAGCCATTCGCGGAACTCCCCAAGCGCTTTACCGCCCGCCTCAAATTCGCTAAGAAAATCAACCTTTTCATTTTCGTTTACATGAGAAAGTAATTGTGTGCCAACTTCGTTCATTTGACTTTCAATTTGAGAAAGTTGTTTGACTGACTCTTCTGCCAACTCACGAAATGCAACGAACGAAAGATTTGATCGAGCAGCGGTCAAGATGGAATCAAAACTCTTTAAGTTGCGGCGAATATTAGAAATTGTTAGGACATTCACCGTAACTGGAGTCAGGTAATCAAAGATCACACCTACCGTTTGGTCTATGTAAAACCCTGGTTGCCGCCGCCAAATTTCTAGGTAGTCAAGCTCCCAGCGAACTCGGGACAAAGCGCTGTGCAATAGAGCCTTGTCGACCCAATCTGAACGATCCTCGTCACAATTGATTTCAGAAAAGTTAAAGAGTTGCGCCAATCGATCGTCAAATTCTTTGAGAGTAACTCGGTAATTTTCGACATCCGCGTTAGACCATTGTGGTACCCAATCAGTGGGACGTTCGATTCGAGGAATGTCGTCATGTGATCTCGGTTGTTGCGCGGATCTCCAATTCCAGAAATCTGAAGCTAGTGATTTCACTTGATTAACGTGGGACATTCTTTCACCGCCTTACTCTGAGGATGGAGCTAATTTTATGTGTCCCGGATCTCACGCAACTACTTTACTGAAGGTAAGGATAGAATAAGGCTAGAACTTTTCATTCAAGGAAGATTTGAGGACACATGAAAACACGTGCTTATGCTGCGATGACTCCCGGCGCTCCGTTTGAGCCCTACGAGTTTTCACGCCGAAAATTGGGTCCACATGATGTTGCTTTGGACATCCACTACTCCGGCATCTGTCATTCTGATATTCACCAAGTGCGCGAGGAATGGGGCGGCTCACACTTTCCTATGGTTCCGGGGCATGAAATTGCTGGAATCGTGACGTCCACCGGTTCTGCGGTAACTAAATTTTCAGTTGGAGAGCACATAGGGGTCGGCGTTTACATTGATTCTTGTCGTAACTGTCCATCGTGTTTGGCGGGACTGGGAAATTATTGTGATGAGGGAATGACCGGAACGTATAATGGATATGAACGAGACGGTAAGACAATAGCTATGGGTGGTTATTCGAACAATTTCGTCATCAACGAAGATTACGCTGTAAAGATTCCTCTTAATTTGGATCTGGCTGCCACGGCACCATTGATGTGCGCTGGCATCACCCTTTACTCTCCGCTGCGATTTTGGAGCGCAGGGCCAGGCAAAAAGGTTGGAATCATTGGCCTGGGGGGTCTCGGGCACATGGGCGTCAAATTTGCGGCAGCGATGGGTGCGGATGTTACGGTTTTTTCACATTCCGCCAGCAAGAAGTCGGATGCACTACGAATGGGAGCACATCATTTTGTTGACACAAGCATTGAAGGATTTGAGCAACCGCTAAAAAATTCTTTTGATTTAATTCTTAACACCGTGTCCGCGGAAATTGATGTCAACACCTACTTATCGACCATGGTTCTGGATTCGCACCTGGTCTTTATTGGGTTATCTGGAAAGCCTTATCCAATCCAAGCTGGTGCGCTATTGGGTAAGCGCCGTTCGATTGCCGGATCCATGATTGGTGGGACCCCAGAACTCCAGGAGATGCTTGATTTCTGTGGTGAACACGATATCGTCAGTGATATCGAATTGATCGATCCAGCGTACATTGACGTGGCCTATGAGCGTGCAGTGAACAGTGATGTGAAATATCGCTTCGTTATTAATGCTTCAAAATTTTAACTTTTGGCATCTCTCATCCGTTAACGCGGATGAGAGATCAGTAAACCTATAGCGAGAACCATTATCCCTATCGCTGATATTGCGGTCAGGGTCTTGCGAACTTTTGGATTTGTTAAATATTTTGATGCTAGGTCTACAACTCTGATCAGAAATACATACCAAGATAATGACACAGTAGTCCACACAAATCCGAGCAAGAAAATTCCCCAACCTAGTGAGAAACTCTTTGGTACGAACTGTGGGACGAAAGCCACAGCAAAGACCGCCGCTTTCACATTTGACAGGTTCGTTATTAGGCCTAGTCTAAAGGCATCTCCCGGGTTACTCTTCGCCACTCCGCCAATATCAAATTTCCCATATTCATTTTTTAAGGAATAGAGAGTCTGGATAGCGAGTCCGGCAAGAAATGCGACTCCTGCGTACTTCAGCAGATTGTAAGCAACTTGTGATCTGGCAAATATTGCGGAAAGCCCGAGCGAGGAAAATGATGACCAAATTATCAATCCAGTTGAGTTTCCGAATACAGAGTAAAGGGCCGCTCTACTTCCTCCCATAAGTGATTGACGTAACACCATGGCGACACCCTGCCCGGGGACGATTGCCAGTATCAGCGTTGTCATGGCAAAGCCCGGCAAAACTTTCATCAACTGCAGAGCTGCGTTCACGATAGAAGCCTAGTAAGGCACATCTGAGTTAGGCCTTGCGATCAGTGAATGTCACACCCGCTTTCCGTCAGTGTAGGTGCGTATTCTTAGGAGCCTTATGGAAAACGTCTCGCTGCAAGAAGCAACTTTCGTAGTTGTTGACCTAGAGACAACAGGCAGTAGTCCACTTAAGGGTGCCAGTATTACTGAAATCGGTGCGGTTAAGGTGCGTGGTGGAGAGGTCATCTCGGAGTTTAAAAGTTTTGTCAATCCACTCTTGCCGATACCCGTTTTCATTACACAATTGACCGGTATTGATAACGATATGGTCAGATTTGCACCCATCATTGACGAAATATTTCCTACCTTTTTGGAATTCTGCGGATCGTCGAATGAATCTATATTGGTGGCACATAATGCACCGTTTGACATGGGATTTCTTCGAATGGCAAGCAAAGAGCTGGAATATGAATGGCCGGCATACAAAGTCGTTGATACCGTGAGGCTAGCGCGTATGGTTCTGAGTAGAGAAGAAGTTGTTAATTGCAAACTAGGTACTTTGGCTAGTTTCTTCAACACCCAAATAAAGCCAACCCACAGAGCGCTTGATGACGCCCAGACAACTGTCGAAGTGCTCCACAAACTCATTGAACGGTTAAGCGGTTATGGAGTTTTTACCGTTGGAGAATTGGAAAAGGTTCTCAGGAAAAGAATTAAGCGCGAATCTCGGCTGCTATAAATCCTTGTGTGTACTGTGCCCATGCATTTAATCCGAAAATCGCGGCACCAGAATCTACTGCCGTCTTAGCATCTGCGTATCCTTCTGCAAATTGGGTTTCGATAGATTTCCAGAAGTGACCTCGATAAGCGGCAATGGTTGCGCCGCATTTAAGAGCACAATCTCCCGTGAAGGAATGTTCTCCCCTTCTAGGATTCGCCGGATGATTGCGGCATTCACGGAGGGATTTCCACCTCGCAAACTTTCGACAGGTGCATATTCGATCCCAAGAGAACGCGGATCAAAAACTGCGATCTTCTCCTTTCCGTGGTTGATTTGGATAATCGTGGTCGTGGTGCTCAATGAAATTTCATCTAAGCCGTCATCGCCACGGAACAGGAAGCCCTGGACATCTCGTTTTAACAGGACATCCGCCATGAGGGTAAGCATTCTCGGTTGCGAAACCCCAATTGCTACCGCGCCCGGTTTAGCTGGATTAGCCCATGACCCAAGAATATTAAAGAGAGACGCTTGACCTAGTTCTTTGCGAGCCTGATCGGCGAAACGAAGTGATGGATGGAAAAGAGGTGTAAAGCAGAAGCCAATCCCTAAATCTTCAACGCAATCGGCAACTTGTCTGCCGTCCAGATTAATGTTGATACCTAGGGCTTCTAACACATCAGCCGCTCCAGAATCGGATTTAGAGGCCCTGGTGCCATGTTTGACGATGCGAACCCCGGAAGCATGAGCAACAATCGCGGCGGTAGTCGAAATGTTTATCGTGTTAGCGCCATCGCCCCCAGTTCCCACGCAATCCGCCACTAATCCAGGCACGGAAATAGGGGCAGATTGCGCGAGCATCGCTGTTAAAAAGGCATCGACTTCTATCGACGTTTCCCCTCTAGCCTGCACACCTAGAAGAAAGGATTTGATATCTTCCGCCGGCGTTTCTCCGCCCAAAATTTGGCTCATAGCCCATTGGGCGTCGTCTGCGGACAACCGTTGACCCTCGGCCAGACCGGCGATTATTCGATTCCAAAAGAAGGTAGCCACGCTCACTCCCCGGTCAAAGCAGTAGTCCCAATCCGCGCAGAGCTATGACATTAACGGGGAAGGGTGTCATCGACCGTTTTGGGAACATTATGACTAAATTTTAGACGACTCAAAAAATCAACTTCGGAAATGTCACAGAAGGAAACGTGAAGGTAACAGTTGTGACTCGCGTGATCAGTTTCACCCAGCTTTACTCCCGGAAAAGGCTCGCGGATGAGGCAAATTCGCAGAAATCGGGAATAATTGGTTCCGTGAGTACAGTCGAAGTCCCGGTAAAAACTAATAGACCCAATTTGGTAGCCGTAGGAACCATAGTGTGGCTTTCTTCCGAATTAATGTTCTTCGCAGCACTTTTTGCGATGTACTTCACCACTAGGGCTGTGCAAGGTCCTAAAATCTGGCTCGAATCTACTGGGATGCTCAATATTCAATTTGCGGCGTTCAATACGACGGTGCTGGTACTTTCTTCTGTCACCTGCCAATTTGGTGTTTTTGCGGCAGAGCGGTTTCAGGGACGTCGTGCCGGTTCACTATTCAACTTTATGCAGTGGGGAATGCGGGAGTGGTTTGCTCTTACATTTTTGATGGGAGCATTTTTTATTGGAGGACAGGTTTATGAATATGCGAACTTAGTTCGCGATGGTCTTTCATTATCGAGTCGACCTTACGGTTCCGTTTTTTATATCACTACGGGATTCCATGGATTGCATGTGACCGGTGGGCTCTTAGCTTTCCTTGTTGTGTTAATCAGGGTGAACAAGGCCCGCAGGTTCGGCCACTCACAAGCAACTACCGCGATTGTTGTCTCATATTATTGGCACTTTGTGGACATTGTTTGGATTGCCCTCTTCTCAACGATTTACCTTATTAAGTAGGAGTCAGCCGTGAAACGAATGTGGACGTACCGACGTAGTAAAATCGCGGCTCCAATCTTGATGGTTGCGGCGCTCTTTACGCTAAGCGCGGCCTTTGGAGTCGCATCGGCCATACCCAACAAACAGACCGTTATGGGAACTGCAACGTCCCCGTTGGTATCGCAAGGAAAAGAAGTATTTTTACGAGGATGTTCTTCTTGTCATGGGTTAAATGCAGAAGGCGGTGGTATCGCCCCATCGTTAATTGGCGTTGGTGCCGCGGCAGTTGATTTCCAGGTAGGCACTGGGAGAATGCCCTTGGCTGATATGAGTCAACAAGCCATGCGAAAGAAGCCGCTGTATTCTCCGGCCGAAACCGCCGTGCTGGCAGCCTATATTTCTTCATTAGCCCCAGGTCCAGCTGCTGTTACCAATGCATCCTTGACCTTTGAAAGAGATGGCAATTCAGCAGAGGGTGGACAGTTGTTCCGAACCAACTGCGCAATGTGTCACAACTTTGCAGGACAAGGTGGCGCGCTAACGGGTGGCAAGTACGCACCCTCTTTGATGGGCGTGGAACCAAAATATATTTACGAAGCCATGGTTACCGGACCGCAATCAATGCCGAAATTTACTAACGCCACTATTAGTGCAAAAGAGAAGCTCTCGGTCATTAAGTGGATACAAGATGCCAATCATGAACAAAATCAAGGCGGAGCATCTCTTGGTCGTACCGGTCCCGTGACCGAAGGCTTGTTGGTATGGACACTAGGAATAGGACTTCTTATAGGCATAGCCGTATGGCTGACAACGAAGGCGAAATAAAATGAGTAATCAGATAGAGCGCTTCCAGGATCCGGGTCTACCAAAGCACGTCCATCGCACCTCTGATACAGATATTGCAGCAGAAAAACGGGCAGAGCGCCAAGTTGCTGCCATGTTTCTGCTCTCTGCTTTTGGAACCGTACTAACGATTTATTCCTACATTTTCCTTAAATCTGATACCTATGTGTTCCTCCCGGTGATGGGAAGCACGAATATTCAACAACTCTTCATCGGCTTGGGAATTACGCTGGCAACCCTGTGTATAGGGCTTGGCTTAGTTCAATGGGCAAAGCGATTGATGCCCGACGAAGAAGTTATTGCGGATCGTCATGAGATGCGATCGGAAGAAGTGGACAGGGCAGACTTGGTTGAAACTTTTCACGAGCGAGCCGACCAGGCTGGGCTGGGTCGCCGATCTTTGATCAAGCGTTCGCTGGGTCTAGCGGTCGGATTAGTTGGCTTGTCCCCCATCGTGTTATTACGTGATCTGGGCCCAAAGCCGGGCAAGGCGTTACGTACCACAAATTGGGAATCTGGTACGAGATTAGTACTAGATCCGGCGGGAACCCCGATTAAGCCAGAAGATTTAGAGGTAGGTGCAGTGGCTCAGGTTCTACCAGAGTTGCGGGCCGGGACTGAACGCACCCTTGAAAATATAGGTGTTGATGCTGTTCTGTTGATTCGGTTACGTCCAGAGGATTTCAATCTGAACGCGGAACGGCTCTCTTGGACCTATCAAGGAATCATTGCCTTTTCAAAAATTTGCTCGCACATGGGCTGCGCCGTCGCGCTGTACGAACAGCAGACCCGCCATCTCCTCTGTCCTTGCCACCAATCCACGTTCGACGTGACTCGTGCTGCCAAAGTTATATTTGGTCCTGCGGCTAGACCACTTCCTCAGCTAGCCTTAGCCATTAATTCGGAAGGATACCTAGTGGCAAAACAGCCATTCACGGTTCCCGTAGGGCCTAGCTTCTGGGAGCGGGATTCTTCACGTGGATAAGAATATTTGTCGAAATACGAGCGAAACGTTGGAACAGGGTGGAATAAAATGAAGCAGAGCCAAAGAATCAGCGGCACAGTAGCCAATTACGTCGATGAAAGAACCGGCGCGGCTAAATGGCTTAAGAAGAATTTAACGAAGGTCTTCCCCGATCATTGGTCCTTCATGTTGGGCGAAATTTGCCTGTACTCTTTCATCATTTTGCTATTAACTGGCACTTTCTTAACTTTTTGGTTTGATCCATCCCAACGCGAGGTAATCTACGACGGTTCGTATGTGCCGCTGTCCGGCGTACATATGTCCGCTTCCTACGCGTCGGCGTTGCACATCTCCTTTGATGTCCGTGGTGGATTACTTATGCGACAGATCCATCACTGGGCTGCTCTTATTTTCATGGTAGCCATCGTTGCCCACTTGCTCCGCGTTTTCTTCACTGGTGCTTTCCGTAAGCCTCGCGAATTCAATTGGTTGATTGGCGTCGGGCTATTGACCTTTGGGATCGTCGAAGGTTTCTTGGGTTATTCGCTTCCTGACGATTTGCTCTCGGGCACCGGTATTAGAATTGCCGAAGCTATTTTGCAAGCAATCCCAGTGGCGGGATCGTATTTGGCCTTCTTTGCCTTTGGCGGTGCATTCCCCGGCGTTTCCTTTTTACCGCGCATCTACACCGTTCACGTCCTACTGCTACCAGGACTATTCCTGGCACTGATAACTGTGCATCTGATGCTGGTTTGGTATCAAAAACACACGCAGTACCCAGGTCCTGGCAGGACTGAAAAGAACGTTGTCGGCTACCCACTTATGCCGGTTTATATGGCTAAAGCTGGTGGTTTCTTCTTTATCGTCTTTGGTGTTACCGCGTTCCTTGGAGCAGTAGCATCTATTAACCCGATCTGGCTTTACGGACCGTACACTCCAGGGCAGATTTCTGCCGGGTCCCAACCCGACTGGTACATGGGGTGGCTGGACGGTTTGGTTCGAATGGCTCCGCCATTGGAGACTCACGCTTTCGGACACACAATATCTTGGAACATTCTGATTCCCGGCCTGATCCTCCCTGGCATTCTATTTACCGGCATGGCTCTTTACCCGTTTATCGAATCCTGGATTTCTGGTGATAAGCGTGAACATCATTTGTTAGATCGTCCTAGAAACGCTCCAAACCGCACCGCGCTCGGCGCAATGTCGTTATCGTTCATGATCATATCGTTAGTAAATGGTGGAAATGACATTATCGCCACTCATTTCCACTTAACGATCAATGGCATCATGTGGTTTACTCGCTTTGGGTTAATCATTGTTCCGCCCATCGTTTTCGTTATCACGAAACGAATCTGCTTATCGTTACAGCGCGCTGACCGCGATCTAGTTCTGCATGGGCGAGAAACCGGTAGATTGGTCATGATGCCGAATGGTGAAATGCTCGAGGTTCATGAGCCCATTTCTGCTGAACGTAAGTGGACTTTGACCCAACACCAAGCGCCTGGCGCTTTGCCACCCCCATTACCAGAGTCCGCTAAGAGAGGTTTAAAGGGAAAGCTGCGTACCCGTATGAACCAAGCGAATGCGATCCAGGTACCTGCTCCCACACTAACCGAGGTGAAACAGATAGAGGATAGTCACCACTAATATCTCGTTAACGTAAAGCGCTTATTTGCTCGATTACTTCTCTATTCGTGGGGTCGTCCACCAGAATCAGTTCAAGATCTTTTTTGGCTAGCTCTGTTTTCCCCATTTTCTGGTAGGTAAAAGATCTCTCGAAGCGTGCTCTGTGGAGCACCTCTTTTGAACGCTTTTTCTGTGAAAGTGCCTGGTGGTAGCATTCTAATGATGCGTCTAGCAGTGATTTTTCACGGAACGCTATTCCCCGAAGTGATAGCAAAATGACTGTGGCATCATCTTCGTTGGTGATCTCATTCGTCGTTTCTAGCGCTGAATCGTAATCCTTCAAGCTCAATTGAAGGTCAGCTAACGCAATAGCCACGGTTTGGGTAGCGTCCAGGTCGTGCAAGACCGTCAGCGCTTCATTGAATTTTTCGTGCACCTGAAGGACTTCTGCCCAAATAAATCCAAACTGTTGTTGATTAAGGATCTCGGTCACAGATATTCCCTTAGTTATTTGAGTAACTGGCCGTATCGCCCCAAAGTACTTAACCAACATTGGATCGCTAAAAATAGTGCTACGTGACGACCACAGATGTTCGCCCATCTGCAATAATCTGCCTTCGTAAGCTTCGTCATTAAGAATATACAAAAAGGTCAAAACATTAAGCGGATGGATCAGAGCAGTATATTTTTCAGTGAGTGCTTTGGCTTTTGCCACTATTTCAGATGGCGAGTATTTTTCAGCGCTACTGTAGATGTCTATCAAGAACGCCGAAAACTCCTTCTCTGCCCTACTTGAAAACAAGGAAGGCCTGGGAGTTGGTCCAGGAAATGCTAAGGGGGCTGATCTGTCATGATTGCGTACTGCACCTTTACGAGAACTGCTTTTGGGGTTAATTGTCTGATAGGCATAGATTCCAGTACCTGGTATCCCAGCGGAGATGGTCCGTCTACCTGATGAGCTAACCGTGTAATGAGCGCCCCGCGAGCCGATTGAAAGACTGGTCGAATTCTTATTGAAATTTATATGAAGACCAGGAGCAATCTTTACCGTTCTACGAAACCGGATAGTCACGCTAGTGTTCGACCGATGCCCCAGGCTTTTCGTATTCGAGTGAAAAGCCGATTACGCCAACAAAGAGGGCTCCCAGGGCGATAACTGTCAACCACCAACCAAGAACTAGACCTAAACCTGTTGCACATGCCCCCAAGGCAACCACGAGTGGCCACCAAGAATGAGGGGAGAAAAATCCCAGCTCTCCGGCTAAATCAGAGATTTCGCCTTCTTCATTATCCGATGGAAGTGTCCCTAGGCGCCGATGGTTAAACCACAGGTAGAAAGCAATAATCGCTGCAAACCCGGTACTCAGCGCAAGCGCTGTAACACCAAGAGGCTCTCCCCCGATAAGCCAATAAACAAAGCAGAGAATTCCGTAGAAAATTGATAATCCCAAAAAGAGTCGATAGCTAGATTTCATTTAATGACCGCCATCCTCATGCGCCATATGTGGGTAGTGAAGGTCGAAGGCCGGGCGTTCCGAACGGATCCGAGGTAAAGAGGTGAAGTTGTGTCGAGGCGGCGGACAAGAAGTTGCCCACTCCAACGA
>Ga0136641_1000481_pt1 | contig 17433 bp, 34 predicted proteins | sample EliLak1302023Y_FD_115312 | JGI IMG/M metagenome (GOLD analysis project Ga0136641, IMG submission 115312) | Freshwater microbial communities from Elizabeth Lake, Yosemite National Park, California, USA - 13020-23Y | ecosystem: Environmental > Aquatic > Freshwater > Lake ...
CGTTGGTCCTGAAAAGATTGCTGCGTCTATTGGAGTTACTCCTATGGAAGCACGTAAACTTTTAGACGGCTTCTCTCGTAAGTTTCCTGCGGTAGATAAGTACAAGCGCAAAGTAGTTGCTGAAAGCCGTAAACGTGGGCCGGTTCCTTACGCCCTAACATATATGAATCGTCGTAGGTACTTACCGGACCTGTTGTCTGCAGATATGGGTCGCAGATCAAGCGCAGAACGTCAGGCTTTTAATACAGTTATCCAAGGATCCGCAGCAGATCTTATTAAACTTGCTATGGTACGCGCTCATAGCTTGTTGCCTGAGGGTGCCAGCCTACTGCTAACTATTCACGATGAATTAGTTACTGTTGCTCCTACAGAAATAATCAATGAGACAGCAGCCGCTATCCGTGAAGCTATGGAGGGCATCAAAGCCCTGCAAATCCCACTCCTAGCAGATGTTAAAATAGTATCTAAATGGGGAGAGGCAAAAGATTGAGTTTTTTATGTAAAATATTTGGCCATAAAATGTATAACATTTCTTGGAGTCAGAGTACATTCACAGTTATGTGTACACGCTGCGACGCACGATGGGAGAAACTCAGTGATCTTTAAGCGCAAGAAGAAACCAAAAAAAGTGCAGATTACTCACATACCTCTGCCTATTCTAATTCGTCAAGCTATTTATGACACTATGCTAGAGCCTGCTGAAGGTATTGCTGATGTTATGGGTCTACCACCTATCTCAGATGAGGTAGCTGACATGGAAGCTGACGCTAGCCAGGAACGCTTAGAGCGGTTTGCAAACTTAATACCGTTTATTGACTCACATTCAGACATTGCTTCTCGTATTGCAGCTGCTGCTTACGCACTCGACGATGACAACGATGACACAAATGTGTTTAATATTTCAGACGATGACTATGATAAGATCTATAGTTTGTTTAAGATCGTAGCGCTTTCATCTTCAATCTCTTGTATATCAACGCTTTTTAATCTTAACTTAATACAATCAAAGGTGGATAACTAATGGCAAATAATGACTGGTGGTCTAAAAAGTTGGGTTCCCCCGCTCCTAGACAGTCCACTCCTCCTACAGCTCCAGCACCTAGCGTGCCCTATGCACCACAACGTCAGCAACCAAATGTGAACGTTAACTATGATCCAGACGCTGATCAATTGGTAACCAAAGCTCAGAGTGCTAAACGTTTCGATGTTTGCCCTGATTGTAGTTCAGGAAACTATTTTGCACCGCAAGGTACTCAGCGTATGCGTTGCTATGATTGTGGTTATCCAATAACTCAAACTGGATCCGGAGTTGCAGGTACTGGAGGCAGTAGCTCAGGGCCTACTCAAAAGGCTATTCAAGTAGGACAAAATGGCGGGTTTAATCCAAATGTAATCGTAGATAGGATGGGCTAATGACAATGACAATTAATTCAGACGCGCTAAAGATTGTTGCGCAGCTTAATAAAAAGCTTGGTGCTAACACTGTTGTGGCAGCTAGCCAAGTAGTGGTTAACCCACGTATTACTTCAGGTTCTTTGACACTTGATGTGGTGCTTGGAGGAGGTTGGGCAATGAATCGTTGGGTAGAGCTTATTGGTGAGGCTTCTCACGGTAAGACTGCTATTGCTCTTCGCACAATCGCTGCTAACCAAAAGATTAATCCAAACTTTACTGCGGTTTGGATTGCTGCTGAAGATTTTGATGCTAAGTACGCCGAGCTTTGTGGCGTAGACACTGATCGTGTAATTCTTGTAGAGACTAATAATATGGAGGATGCTTATGGGGCGGTTATCCAGTTCATGGAAAGCAAAGCTGTTGATATGGTCGTTATTGATTCTCTTCCTGCCCTCGTACCTGGAGCAGAGGATGAGAAAGAAATGGATGAGTTTACCGTTGGACGAGGAGCTTTAATTACTAACAAGTTCTTCCGCAAGGTTGCCTCAGCAACTAAACGTGACTTGATCGATTCAGAACGTCCGGTACTAGGCATGATGATCAACCAGTATCGTATGAAAATTGGCGTAATGCACGGAGATCCTCGCACCACACCTGGAGGTCTTGGTAAAGACTATGCTTATAGTATCCGTTGCGAAGTAAAGCGTGATGACTGGCTTGAAGTTGGTGTAGGACAAGAAAAGCGTCGTGTAGGGCAGACAATCCGTGTTCGCACTATTAAAAACAAGACTTTCCCACCACAGCAAACCGCTTACCTGGACTTTTATTTTGCTGATGGGGGTCCTATTGACGCAGGTAGCTATGATTCCGGTAAAGAAATCGTAGCCCTGTCTATTCTCAACGGTATCGTTGATCGACGTGGTGGTTGGATGTACTATAATGATCGTAAGTGGCAAGGAGCCCAAGCTCTTATCGACTCTATTCGTGAAGAGGTTGATCTTAAAGAAGAACTCACAGTAGCTGTGATGGATACTTTAAAGTCAACTCCAGTACTAATGTTGAGTTCTGATGAAGAGTGAGGGACAGAAACAATCTCTAAAGCATGAAAAGCGTTTAGAGAAAGTCGCGGGTGGCAAGCGCAGTGCCGCCTCCGGTGCTTTTTGGTCTCGTAAGGGGGACGTCAGATCAGACGACCTCCTTATTGAGCACAAATGGACTGGTAAGAAATCGGTAACTATCAAGTCAGAAGTACTTGAGAAGATTACCAAAGAAGCAATACTTGATAGCAGAACACCTGTACTCGGGCTGCATCTTGATGGTGAAAACTATGTGGTATTACTAGAGGAGGATTTTTTTGAGTTGCGTAATGCAATAAGAGGTGAGTAATGCCAAACAACTATGAGCCTACCTGGGCTTGGAGATATGAAGCTAAGTGCCGTGGTGAAGATACCGAGATATTTTTTCCACCAAGAGACAAAGCTTTATATAGGCCAATAGCAGACAAGGCTAAAGCAATTTGTTGGGGTAAGGACGGAAGACCACCGTGCCCTGTACGTAAAGAGTGTCTTAAAGAAGCAATATTAAACGATGAGTTGCATGGAATCTTTGGTGGACTATCCCACAGAGAAAGAAACGCAGCACAACGCAAAATGAAAAAGCACGGTCTAACCCTAGACCAGTGGCTAGATATGGAGGGTAAGTATGGCAAAGCCAACGACGATACCAAGCAAGGACCTGAAAGCATTTCTTAATACTAATAAAAGAGAGACTCGTTTGATGGGTGCGTTAGAACGTCACGTTCTAGCACAACCTTTTGATGAGCGTGATCAGTCTTATATCCACCCTTCAGATATTATTAAGTCAGAGTGGTGTGCGCTTGCTCAGTACAACGCTCTCAAAGGAAATTATGTAGAGACTAGGGATAAGACCACACTACGCCTAGCCTCTATCTTTGCTGAGGGCCATACCATCCACGCTAAGTGGCAGAAGTGGTTTGAAGATATGGGTGTGCTATATGGTAAGTGGTATAACCCAGTAAACAATGACTATACGTGGGCTACATCTAAAGACTTAGCAGGTCTTCTTAACAACGAGTATGCTGAAGTTCCCTTACGTAGTGATAAGCATATGATGCGTGGTCATGCTGATGGGTGGATTAAAGGCCTAGGAGAAGACTGTCTTATTGAGATCAAGTCTATTGGTACAGGCACAATCCGTATGGAGATGCCTGCACTTATGGCTCAATACAATAACGATATTGAAGTAGTTTGGAAGAATATTCGTACACCTCTTCGTTCTCACCAGCTACAAGGCCAGGTTTACCTACACCTTTGTCATTTAATGCTTGCAGAAGGTTTGCTTTCTAGTGCTCCAGATGAGATTGTATTTATCTATGAGCTTAAAGCCAATCAGGAGTATAAAGAATTTGTAGTAAAGTACAACTCAGAATATACAGCTGAGATCTTTGATAAAGCTCGTGATGTAGCGTGGGCAGCAGAAAATAACCGACCACCAGTATGTAACATAGATCCTGAAAAAGGTTGTAAGCGTTGTGCTCCTTTCAGAGAGGAAACAAAATGAGTATAAGCACACAAGTTGTAGCTACTTTAGAAGACCTTGGGTTTGGCCTCACACCAAAACCAGAAGAAAGTATCCCATCTCTACCTAGAGACATAACTGAGCTTGATGATGAAGGTCTAATGGATCTTTTTGTTCACTTCACTCAGTGGAATGATCACTTGGCAGGTGCTTTAGCAGTATCTATTATCAATGAGCGTGAAGCTCAACGTGCTGTAGATCAGTACGAAGCTAGTGGAATGCTAAAAGGGTGGACCGGAGGCAAGAACGATAGAGTTGCTTTAGCTAAAGCAACTATCGCTGCTACTGACGAGATGCAAGATCTTGTACATGATCTAGATATTAAGTATGCTTTTCGTAAGCTTTTAGAGACTAGAACTCTTAATGTTGAAAGAGACTCAAACGTAGTTTCTAGAGAGCTTACTCGCCGCACATCAAACCATGAAGGTTTACGATCAAGACAGAGGAAATTCAACACATGACCGATTTTGTATGGAAACAATTATCATTATTTACCGACGAAGAATTGGGACTACAAGGTCCAAAAGAAATTGAAAAAACAGTGGCCATCCAACTGTCAGAACTACGTGAGTCTATTGCTAAACGTATTGAGGAAGCAATGAACGTATACATAGAGGGCACTCCTGTTGCTGACCGACAAGAGTCTTTTTTATGTGGGCTGGGTGTGTTTGTTACCTCCGCTGCTATTGCTAGGGGAATCTATGCCTAGCCAAAGCAGAAAACATCGAGGGTATCGTTCGCAGAAGGTAGTGGCCAACTACCTAGCTGAACATGGGTTTCCTTTTGCAGAATCTACGGGTGCAGGTAGGCCCGGTACAGATATTACGGGAACAATCGGAATTGATTGGGAAGTAAAAGCGCGTAAGGATTTCAACCCCAGTGCCGTTATAAAGCAGTTAAAGGATAGGTCTAATGGAAAAGACCTACCTGTAGCTGTACTGCGCTTAAACGGGCAGGGAGAGGTCAATATAGGGGAATGGGTGACCATCCTTAGACTAGAAGATTTTGTATCCTTACTTAGGGCAGCGGGATATGGAGATACACCGTAATATTGTCTATAGGTGGGCGACTAATAATCGAACCTAAAGGACTACAAATCGTGACCGACTCAACAGAAGAAAAGTTTTTGCGTGTAAGCGCAAGCTCAAATGCTCAATCAGTAGGCTCAGCTATAGCGCATGCGCTCTATGAAAAGCCTCAGGTGTACCTACGCGCTGTAGGTGCCTCAGCAGTTAACCAGGCCGTTAAAGCAATTGCTATAGCTAGTGGTTATGTGGCACCTCGTGGTATGAACCTAACCTGCCGTCCAGGATTTACTACAGTAGATTCTAGAGATGGTCAAATAAGCGCGATTGTCTTTACAATTACAGTAAGTTAATATATCATTTGCAGTGAGCTCTCACTAACAGTTAGGTACCAAAATGACAAAGTCAGATATGGATGTCGCATTAGCGGCAGAAAATACACAAGGACGTCAAGCATCTGGTCGTGCAGGAACCGCGTTCTCAGCACCATCAGCTACCCCTGCTAAAGGCAAACTCATGCCTAAAGGCAACACAGCTGCTGGAGATCCAGCAATGTCGGGTAAAGCAAACCGTCCGAATCGTCCTATTTCCGCAGCTGAACGTAATGGTGCAGCATATACCATTATTACAAATATCGTAAAGCAAACCGCACCAGAAGCAGGCATGACTATGATGAATGCTCATATTATCCCCGCAGCTACTAAGCGCGGTGGGTTTTCAGACGGTGTTGATTCTTCATACTAATCTAGAGTATAATATCTAATAGGGGCCTATTTACTTAGGCCCCTCATTAGAGATGGGGGCATCATGGCTTTAACAAATTTATATAAAGAAGCAAAAGAAGTAAACACTTATGTAGCGGGCAAATGTGTTGTTGGTCAGTGGGCGCATTTTTTACCAGAACCTGATAAAGAAGCTTTTATTGCCTCATTAAATGACGAAGACTTTTCTACTAGAAGTCTACATACGCTTTATCAATCTGCAGGTGCAACATTCGGTATAACGTCGCTCAAAGAGCACAGAAATGGGAACTGTTTATGTCACTAGAAGATGCATACAACTCAGCTAAAGCGGATGGAGCTTTAAGCTCTATTGATAAGCTACTTAAAGCTAACGGACTTACTGCAGACGATGTAGGTAAGATCAGTAAGGTTAGTTTATCTACTAATCCTGATGATACAAAAATTATTTTATCGCCAAAGTGGGGCGAAGGTCCCGCGTGGCAACCAGTACAGCATGCGGAACCTGTTGTAATTCAACCTAAGATTCAAACCGCTGCGCTTATTAGTAGTGATTGGAAAGTTGCGGTAGCACTTCCTGATCCACAAATTGGTTATCGCAAGTATGAAGACGGAACAGTTGATACGTTCCATGATGAGGCTGCAATGGATGTAGCTTTACAGGTCGTTGGTTTAGACCACGGTCACAAACTAGATCAGATTATTAACTTGGGAGATTTCCTAGATCTTCCTATGTACGGAACTTACGAACAGGAGACTAATTTTGCTCACACTGCCCAGCTTGCTATTAATCGTGGCCATCGTTTTCTTGCTGAGCAACGCGCTAATGCCGGGGTGGATGCAAGAATTATCCTTCTTGAAGGTAATCATGACAAGCGCCTCAACCGTTTTATTAATACTAACGCTGCTGCTGCTTACGGTGTTAAAGTAGCAAACATGCCAGAAGCTTGGCCAGTGCTAAGCCTACAGAACCTATTACGTTGTGATGAACTAGGGGTGGAGTTTATTGATGGTTACCCAGCTGCTGCACATTGGATTAATAAGCGTCTCCGCGCTATGCATGGTGATCGTGCTAACGCAAGCGGTTCAACTGCAGCGCAATATGCGAATTCGAATCCAAATATCTCTACGTTATTTGGTCATACTCATCGCATGGAACAGCAATCAAAGACAGTATTTGATCGTGACCAAGCAATTAAAAGTGTTTCGTTTAGCCCCGGCTGCTTATGCCGCGTTGACGGGGCCGTTCCATCCGTTAAAGGTGGTGTGGATGTCAAAGGGCAAGCGTTACAGTATTTCGAGAACTGGCAGCAAGGCGTAAGTGTTATTTTCTTCAAAGATGGAAATGATGATAGCTTTCACTTTGATCAAGTTCATATTCATAAAGGAAAGACCATGTATCGTGGTCAAGAAATCCACTCTACGGTAGACACGGTGGGCAACCCACTGTAATAAAAAAGCCCCCCGTAACTGGGGGGCTTTCTTATTTACTTAGCTTTTCGTTCTTCTACTGCTACTTCGTCTACTGTCTTTGCTCGCTTATCAATCTGAGAAAAAGCTGCGTTAATCTCATCATTATCTAGTTTCCCATCGTCTAGGAATGAACGGGCAAGTCTTTCAACAACTGTGGCAACTCCGGTAATGCCAGCAATTGAAATAGCTTTGATAGTAGAGATGCCTGCAAGTGCTCCGGCACCAATTACTGATAGACCACTAGCTGCAAACACAGCAATGATGCGCATCAAGGTATTATTTATCTTCTGCATTTTTACTCCATCTTCCACTACGTAGTGGGTATGTTGTAATCCATAAAAATACGGATATTAAAATTGCATAGCCAACAACTGTTTTTGCTGACCCGGTAAGTACAAGCCATGCAGAAAATAGACCTACAAAGGTCCAGATCTGATTAGCTAGGTCTTGTAGTAAACCTTTCATTATGGTAATCTCCTTCTAAAGACAGCAACAATAACTGTTGCTATAAGTATTTTTTTAGCTTTTTTACGGGTTATGGGAGACATGTCGTTGCCGATATTCGCAAGAGCTACATAGGCCTGATTAACGGCCTGGGCTGCGGCTCCTACGCCTGGTATAACATTTAGTGCGGCGGGTATATCAATTGGTACTAATTCTACAGGGACTGCAATATCTGGGGCGTTAAACGCTGTGCCTCCAGGCTGCCCAATAAAGGTATCTGTAGTTGTAATAGCCTCGGCAGGAATTGGTAACCCAGATCCTGGAGGTGGTGGAGGTGGTGTAAGTTTTCCATTTTCTTGGACAACCTGTGGCTGTGACTGAGTTCCAAAGAATTCAATACCGCCATTTTCTACACCTTTCTTGTCCTCTTGTATGTGTGGGACAAGAACTTCTTTAGGTGCTTCTTTGGGAACATCTGTTGGCAATTGATCTGGACTATTAGGCTTGGCTCCAATAACGTCCTGTCTTGCTTTATCAGAAGCGGCTTTATCAGCATCTGCTTTAGCTTGAGCATCTTTTTCAGCTTGGATACTTGCATCCTGTGCGGCCTTATCATCTTTAGCTTGTTGTTCTTTTGCTGCTTGTTCTGCAGCAATTTGATCTTCTTCTGCTTGTTGCTTGTCTTTTTCTGCTTTAGCGTTTGCTTCTTCTTGAGCTTTTTGTGCTGCTTCATCTGCTGCACGTTTTTCTTCATCAGCTTTCTTTTGAGCTTCTAAGGCTGCATCAGCTTCTGCTTTAGCTGTTGCCTCCGCTTCTGCTTTAACCCTATCTGCTTCAGCTTTAGCTGCATCTGCTGCGGCCTGTGCGTCCTTCTCTGCTTGTATACGAGCCTCTTCTTCAGCCTTTGCTGCTGCAGCTTCGGCTTCTTTAGCGGCTTGCTCTGCAGCAATACGTGCTTTTTCTGCTGCCTTTGCTTCAGCAGCAGCTTGTGCATTTGCTGTTTCTTGCGCAGCACGGGCTGCATCGTCTTTACGTTTTTGTTCTGCTAATGCTGCATCTGCCGCTGCCTTATCAGCTGCTGCTTTATCTGCCGCTGCCTTATCAGCTGCTGCCTTATCAGCTGCAGTTTTTTCAGCAGCCGCTTTATCTGCCGCAGCTTTAGCAGCATCTGCCTCTGCTTTGACTTTGAAGGCAGCGGCATCTGCTGCAGCTTTTTCGGCAGCAATACGTGCAGCCTCTTGTTCTGATGCTAATTTTGCCGCAGCTTCTTTTTCAAGACGTGCTTTCTCTGCTGCAGCCGCAAATTTTGCGGCAGCTGCTTGCGCTGCCTCTTGTTGTGCTGCAATTTCTGCTACAGTTGGTCCAATTGGCACAGATCCAGTTGCTTTATTAGATACATTTGAGTATAGGTGAAGCGTGTCGTTATCTGAACGAACTGAAAAGAGCCATTCGGTTCCAGCAGGTTTAAGACTGTTTAGGATAGTATTAGGAATTACCACAAATGTCTTTAATGCATTTGCATCTCCAACATTCCCAGTTGCTATGCCCCAACCGCCACCGGTACCGGTACTAAAGCTAATTGCATACCTTTCTGGTTGGTTAGCTCCACAAGTAGGGGCTTGCCAACTTAAGACGGTAGCTGTATCTGTCGTATTGACAGTTAAATTTGTGGGTGCACAAATAGACTCCCCATCGGCATGGGCTTGTGTTACGAATAGTATCGGGGAAAAAACAACGGATAATGCTACAGATAATGCTGCAAATATTCGCAGGTTTTTTATAGTATCTCCTTAAATCAGTACACAGTTTAGCACTACAGTAATCACATTTATGGGCATAATATCTTTATTGTCACTACATTTATTGGAGATTGCATGAGCACAGCAGAGTGGGCAACAACACTTGCAGGGTTTACGGCTACAGCCGCATTTCTTGGGGCTATTGGATCTTGGTTTATGAAGGTTTGGATGAAGGGTTTTCTTAACGAATTACGCCCTAACGGTGGATCATCAATCCATGATAAAATTAACCTACAAATAATTCCAATGCTAGAAAATCTAACTGAAAAGCAAATTGAAATTAATGAAAAAGTTGCTAAGCTTGAGGGAAGATTTGAACAGCATGTTGACGAAGGAGAATAAAATGACAGTAGCAGTAGCAAAACCAGTACCACCAGTTACAGCAAATCCAGTGGGTTCAGCAGCTCGTTTTTTAGAAGTAGCTGCATCTCAAGTTGGGGTCATTGAAGGCCCTAAAGATAATGAGACTGTTTATGGTGCTTTTACCAAATCTAACTTTGCCCCATGGTGTGGAAGTTTTTGCATGTGGGTAGCGCATCAATCTGGAGTAACAATTCCTAATACAGTTTATACACCAGCAGGCGCAGCAGCATTTAAAACCAATAAGAGCTGGTCTGATGCCGCAACAGCCAAACCACAACCTGGGGATATTGTCTACTTTGACTTTGTAAAGGGCGGAGATGCAGTAGAGCATGTCGGTATTGTTGTAAAAGACAACGGGGATGGAACAATTACTACTATTGAAGGAAACACTTCTCCTGAGCATAAGGCTGCAGGTAGCCAAGCAAATGGTGGGGAATGCGCCCAGCGTATCCGTGCGTTTAAAACGAATAAGCGTGGTTTATTGCCATTCGTAGTTGGTTTCGGCCATCCTAAGTACGTATCTTAACTCTTTTTGTAGTATAATATTGAATAGGAGCCCTAAGAGGTTCCACTTCAATCGAAAGAGGAAACATGAACGCAAAAGCACTTCAAGCAATTGTCGCATCTTATGCTCGTACAGCAGTTTCAGCAGTTCTTGCCATGTATTTGGCAGGAAACACAGACGCTAAATCACTAGGAAGCGCAGCACTTGCTGCAGTAGCTGGTCCGCTTCTTCGTGCGCTTAACCCAAAGGATGGCGCATTTGGTATCGGAGCTTCAAAGTAACTTAATTTAATAGCAACAGGCCGGAGGTTAAACCCTCCGGTCTTTTGCATTTAACGGTATTATGTGGTCATGAGTTCATCACATCAAAACTGGCAATATCTAGGAGCCAGCGGTTACATCGGTGCTTATACGACCACCGGTGGTGGAGGCACGCCTATTGTGCCTAGAAGCGCAATGGACTTTCAACGTATTGGTGTAGGTCGTGCACCTCAAGCAGAATATCCAGATGGATATTTAGGAACCATTCGGTCTCGTCGTGACGATAAGGGTAAGCCCTATGCTATGTCCGACACCGTACTTGATTCATTAAAAAATCGTCAAAACCAACGTGCATACCAACGAGGTGTTCACAAAGGTGAGCGCATTGATCCAGCTCAGTACATGTGGCCAGAAAATCTTGAACCAGATAGAAGTCTTAATCCTAAAAACTACCGCCTTACAAATGTTGAAGGAGCAGTGGTGTACATGCGTAACAGGGTTGCCCCAGAGACTGAGCTTGCTCCAGCACCGCACCTTGTTAATGATGGTAAAGCAAATATTTCTTCAAATGTACCGGCAGAGTTTAATCCTAGAGTTAATCAAAGTTTCCAGCACATGAGACCACGGTGGAATTAATGGATAAACAAGACGGAGTCTATGACCATAGTAAAGGTCGCTCCATCACTAATGAAGAACCAGATGCGTCATTACTTAGATATGATTTTATGGGGCCATTTGCAAATGCTCAAGAAGCTTTCATGGCCCGCGCTCTTAAGGCCGCAACTATGCCTAGAGACTTATTGCAAGACATCGTTCGCCCTCCTCTTCCCCAAATTCAATTATTTCCACCACGTTTTGGGTACCGTACTCGTGAAATAGGTATCTTAGATGTAATGGATGTAAACGAAGAGTTCCAACCAACTCGTGTAGACTTTACCGGAGAGAAGGGTTCCTACACGGGATCAGCTCGCAATATTTCAGAGTCGGTGTGGTAATATGGCAATTGATAAAAAAGCTTGGTATCGCAGACTTCATTTAGAAAATGCAATGAAACAAATGGAGATGCGGCAAAAACACGGTATACCGCCTTTAGAAGGACCTGCATTTATGGAGCATGATGATGAGTGTGAAGAATGCGCGTTGGTTAGGGCTAACGGTGAACAGAGTAAAACATGGGTAAAAGCACATTTACCCGAACCTACAACTGCACCAAATAATTTAAACCATGGAAATAAATGCCCATATTGCAATACTGCATCTCTTAACGAAATGACACGAAATGATCATTTTGGTACAGGTAGAGAAGAGGGTAGGTAATGGCTGAAAACATGTCAATAGTAACTATCTATGATGCTAGTCTTGCCTGCAAAAAGTGTGATTATCCTATGACCCCATTGGAAGGATTATACAGCGATGACGGGCTGTGCCCCCACTGCCGTAATCAGAAGTATGAAAAACACGCAAAGAGTTTTAAAGCCGATGAAAGGTAAACAGTTCACTTCGGTAGACTCCTGGGAAAAAAAATCATCAGGAAAATGGTCAGGCGGCGTTTCTTCTAGTTTAGAACCTGGGTCAAGAATGGCTTCTACTAAAAGACGTCAAAAGACTAGCCACGCAAGGGGCAAAAAAGTTATCCGCCCCAGGGTTAAAAAACAGCATAACCCTGACAAAGACTAAAAATAGAGGGATACTTACACCATGGCAAAGCATAAAATCAAAGACCCAAGTGGCAAGGATATGGACTATAAAGTTGAAAAACTTAAACCAATGACTCCTGAGCGTAAGGCTGAGATTGAAGCTAAAGCTAAAGCTAAGGCTAAACCGGCAGATAAAAAGAAAGCGAAGAAAAAATGAAATTTTTACCTCGTAAAGAAAATCGTGCTGAACGCAAATCTAAAGCATTTAAGGCCACAGAAAATAGTACTGGTAAACACCAATCTGCAATGGATGCTATTGCTAAAGCTTCCGGAAATACTAAGGAGAAAATGTAATGCGTATTGAAAATAAGTCACTAAATCAGAGCATGAACGAAGGCTCAACTGATGGCAAGTACCGCAAGGTACGCCCAAATACAACTGTAGCTCCAGGTACAGGCGACGAGATCATGTTGGCTAACCGCCGTGCTCTTAATCCATATTGGAACTATGATTTTATTGATCAAGAGTCTGCAAGCAAGGTTAATCCCCTATCGGATGAGGCTAACTCAAAGCCACGTCCATCTATTCCTGTAGCTCACACATACAACGATCAAATGGGTGCTAACTACTAAAATGGCTAAAGATCCATGGCATAAGGGACGTATTGGAAAGATTAAAAACTCCCCCGCAGCAAATAAATTACGTGGTTTAAAAGACAATGTAATGGATGCTGTTTTTCCATTGGATAATACACACATGCAAACCCGTGTAGATCATTTTAATCAAGGCGCAACAGAACATCAAACAAATATGACTGTTCGTGGTGAAGATGTTGAGCATGCCGGCAATATTATTGACCAGCATCATGATCAAGGTTTACTTCCGCAACCTTTTAAAGAAGGTAATGTTAGTTCTATTATGAATGGCTTTGAAATTAGAAACCGTAAAACACCACCAGAGGGGTACTAATGGCATCATCAATTCCAAATCGCGCAGAAAAACGTAAAGTTATCCGTGTTGGGCAACGTCCAGAACGTCGCTCTGGTGTTGTATCTTCCGCAGATATTGAGGCTTCTGTTGCCGCTAGTGGTATTCCTGATGACACAGAGTTTACTGGTCCAATGGGTATTCGTAAGAAGCCGGTACTTGAAGGCGAAAAAGATTCTAAGGTTAAGAAGCTTTACGGTAAGGAGTAGTTCTTATGGCTAAAAAAGATAGAAAGCCATTACCGGACGTATCTGCTGTAGATGCTACTGACGCAGGAGCATTAAGTAGTACTTATGTACCTAACCCTAATCAAAAACCTGTTCAACGTTCTCGTCGTTTAATTCCCCCACGTACCGAAGTTAAAACAGATTCTGAAAACAACACTCTTATTGTAAATCACCCTCCTTCAGTTGTGGGAACTATTGACCATCTTACTAACCCGCTATTAAATCGCACTACTAATATGTTTTGCCAATATAAAGGCGGACACAATGTAGGCGGCACATCAAGCTCTAATTGCCCCTATCCTGCCACACATCACATTAGAGATACTGCACGCCCTAGAGGATCTGTTTTAGGTCTTTGCCCTTCCCACAAAGCTAAAGTAGAGCAAGAAGCTATCCATGCAGGACGTGAGCTAGAAGTAGGTAAGCTTACCCCTAAAAACACAGAACAAATTAAAAAAGTTCAAGCTATAGATGCAGAAAAAACAAATTGGAAGGTAGCAGCTACTTTTGCTGAACAAGGTGTCCCAACAGAGGACGCTTTAGCATTTAATATGCCTAAAACTCCAGGTCGTCCTGCTCATAACAGAGGTGGGGAACAACCAGGCGTTTCCACAGCTCCACAGATGACTGATCAAGAAGCTGCTGATTATAACGCTACACGTATGCGTGAAAATAAAGGTAGAGTATCTCCTATGGAAGGTATAGACCTATTCTTAGAACGACGTGGAGGACCAGGGTCAGAAACTGAAGTAAAGCCTGGAAGTAAAACTACTCCGGTTGTTGAAACAAAAGATACTTTAGATGATAGTTCCAGAGTTTTTACACCTGTACCAGCTAAACATAATATAAATTTTATGGATAAACTTCTTTATACTGCAGCCCCAGAACGTATTGATAAGGCTATTGCAAACGTTTCTGAGGATCACGCAGAAAAAGTAACCGTAGCTGCAGCACAAAATGCTTTAGCTAACAAACAGCGTTCTATTGAAACATTTCGACGAGGCATACCTGGTGTTAAGCCTGGTGGTCTTCCTATGCGTAGAAACTCAAACTTTGAGCTTGGCGGTAACGAAACTAAAAGTATTGAACCACCCAAGTAATCTTGTGGTATAGTATTGTATAGAGGGATATTTGGGGGTTAATAATGGGAGTTCCTATTTTAGGGCAAGGTGGGCCAGGTCCTGCTGACGAAGGCACGTACACAGAGATCAAGGATGAAGGTCCTAAGATTCGTCTATTGTACTGCTACAGCTGTAAAACTATTGAAGAGCTTCCAGACTATGCCGGTCACCCAGACGATGATGTGCTTTTACAGGTTTTAGTTGAAAAGCATGAATCAGCCGGTATTCCTCACAGCGGATTTCTATCTAAGATCGGAGTTAAACTTTACTCTCGTCCAGAAGTTCGCAAACAAGTTATCGAGAATCTTCGTAACAAAGTAGGTGGAGGTCTGGCAGATATTGATCCGGACTATTACACAACAAAAGCTACTTTTGGTGAAGATGCTATGAAGTGTTTCAATCTGCACCTTCGTCCTGTAGAGGGATGCTATGATTGGAAAATAGAAAGCAAGCGTCTTGTGCCTAAAGGTACAGACGATATTAGAAAAGAATTAGGTTTAGATAGCGCAGCAAAGTCAGCTAGCACGAAGGTATACCTTTGTGACTTCTGCCCTGCTAAAACCTATGTAGTAGAACAAAACCGTAAAAAAATGGGCCTATACGAATAAGGAGACATAATATGTCAGAAGAAACAACAGATCACACGCACGATCACGCACACACATCGCCTGATCCTTCAGCTTTGCCTGAAGGTGTTAAGTTTAAGGCTGGATTTGCAGTGCTTATTGGAGAAGAAGGTGCAGTCTTTATTGAAAAAGACCTAGCACAGTTCAATATTCCAGTAGATCGTGAATCAACTCTTTTAGAAATTCGTCGATATACCTCTGAAATCCTCATGGATCTTCAAGCTCAGGCAGCCGCAGAGTACACATCTCTTCGTATTGCAGCAGAGAAGAACGCAGTTCCAGAAGCCTAATATTCGTTGCTTCAAGCCGAGACGTAACTACGTAATGGATGGAAGAATACGCATATGGGAAAATATGATTACGCAGCAGCTCCAGGTATCACACCTGGGGCTACTTCGTATTTTAGCGCCCCAGCAAACGAGCTAGATCCAAACTTATTTATAGGTAGTCAATTAAAGATAACTATGCGGGAGGGTATACTCACAGTATTGTTTGATTACTTAAGCCGTAACTTTAATAATCCCTATCGTTGGACAAAAGCTTGGTTAGCAGGATCCGGTATATCATATCAATGGTATGCAGCCCGTCAACCTGGAGATCTTGATTGCCTGGTAGGCATTGAATACGTAACTTTTCGTCAGACTAATCCTGAGTACGCCGGGTTTTCTAATAACGAAATTGCAGCTATGTTTAATGAGGGTTTCAACGCAAAAGTAATTCCCAATACTCGTAATTGGAATGGCTACGAACTTACATTCTATGTAAACCCAGCTACGGATATTAGAGATATTAATCCATATGCAGCTTACGATCTGATTGCAGATGCGTGGACTGTAGAACCAGATAAAAATCCTAGCCCACCATATAGCCGGGACTGGGAACAAAAATCTCAACGAGATCATGACATGGCTGTAGAGATTCTTACTCGTCATAACTCAGCTATTGAAGAGTTGCGAAGTGCTAAGAACACACCTTATCAGGTTAACGCAGAACGTAAGATTAAGTTAGCACAGGAGCAAGCTTCAGCTTTGTTTGATGAGATACATCATGGACGTAAGCTAGCTTTCAGTCAGCTTGGTGCTGGATATGCTGATTACCATAACTATCGTTGGCAAGCTGGTAAAAAATCTGGGGCTGTACAAGCTCTAAGAACTCTTAAAGATCAAAGAGATTCAGCACAATCTAAGCAACAGCTTGAGACTTATGGTGTAGAGCTACCTACAGCTTCAACACTAATCAGGAGAAGTTTGCGATAAACTTAGTAAGTACGTGATAATTATTCGGACAACAACGAAGAGGAACAATGTCAGCTATTATATCTTTAGAGGGTGTATTAAAAACTGAGGTCGGTGATCCGATCCCAGAAGGTATCAAGCTGTTTAGAATCCTGTCCGAATTTTATCGAGTGATTATTAGCTCAGATATGGACACTAAGAAGTCAGAGCATTGGCTGAGAAGTCATATGGTTGTTGGTTACGGTGAGCTTTATGACAGCTCTATGTTCTTTGAAGGACAAGATTTACGACTACGTCATTTAGATGTAGCTAAAGCCAAAGGCAAGCTAGAGCTATTTGTTGACTCTGACGCCGATTATTGCGCCGCAGCTCTAGCTATCGGCATTCCTGTACTTAACTTTGCTTCTCCTATCTTTGTTAGAACAATTAGAGATATACGCCCTTGGGAAGATCTTCAGGACGAAGTTACGCGTCAAAAAGAAGCTTTACTTGATGTCCATTTGGGTAGTAGGGTAAATAACTTCGAATGAACATTGTATTCATGGGGGCTGAAGTCCCGTCCCACCGCATTCTTCTTACCGATATGGGTGTAAAGCATGTATCTCTTAATTATTATAGATTAGCCAAGCGTGGCCTACCTAAAACTAAAGACTACCTGATCCAGGGAAGATTCCCGGATGATGTTGCCGTTTATGTAGATGGTGGGGGCTATCAGCTCAACGACCTAAATATGACTGAACGTGAACTACAGGAATACGGTGACGCCTACTTGGACTTTCTAGCGGTCAATGCAGAAAGAATATCCGGCGCAACTGAGCTGGATGTTAAAGCTATGGGTAACTCCTGGAACAACTACCACAGGTCTCAGATGTATGAGATTATGGGAGATAAGCTTTGGGTCGTATGGCACCAGGAGACGGGCCATACGGGCCTCTACAGCCTCTGTGAGCGCTTTACAAACGTTGCCTTACTAGGAGAGACCCTAGAAGACGACACTA
>Ga0136641_1000482_pt1 | contig 17424 bp, 6 predicted proteins | sample EliLak1302023Y_FD_115312 | JGI IMG/M metagenome (GOLD analysis project Ga0136641, IMG submission 115312) | Freshwater microbial communities from Elizabeth Lake, Yosemite National Park, California, USA - 13020-23Y | ecosystem: Environmental > Aquatic > Freshwater > Lake ...
ATGTGGGCTAGACCGGGTCGTATTAGAGTAGCAGGTAGTCATCAACTAGCTCAGACAACACCTTCATATTTGCCGGGAATTTACCGTCGAACCTACGGTACATATTATAATGGCACTAAAATATATTTTAACACAGCAAGTGTTACAGGAACGGCCGTTGCTACCGACTTTCAAGTTAGTACAGCATCGACACAATTTAGCTATCAATATAAAGGCTATTTTAGGGCAGACTATTCGGGCATCTGGACATTTAATGTAACCAGTGACGATTATAGTCATGTTTGGATAGGACCCGATGCAGTTCCGCCGCCCGAAATTGCCGGAGCAGAAAATGGAGCAAGCGCCATTGGTTCTTACTCGTTCACTGTAAATCTTGTGGCCAACAGATATTATCCTGTGCGTGTTATGTATGGAAATGGTCCGGGTCCAGGCAATTTAACAATGAGCTATTCACACACCGGACAATCATCGAGTATTGATTATACTGGCAAACTATTTTACAATCCAGTAACTAACGGATTCTAATAAATAACAGTATAGGAAGCAAAATGAGAGCCAAGGAATTTGTTGTTAATGTAAATGTACCTGTTACTATAAGGATCAATGGCGACGGCGAGCCCGAAATCGATATGGGTAACAATGATGCTCCTATAGATCCAAGCCTGCCTAAACAAGATCCAGTTATGGTTCCACCGTTGCAGCAGCAAATTGAACTTCAGAAAGCTGATGTTGGCAAAGTAAGCCCAATCATCAAAGATCTCACACAAGACGAAGTAGATCCCGAAACGAAGCAACTGCCTTAAGGGCCTCTAGGGAGCAAGACCCAGATGCCTATTAAAAAGATAGAAGCTGGTCGGGTAATAACCGAAACCATTGACACGTTTATTGGTACCTATGGTACCATTTGGTACGACGAAATAACCGGCGAGATGCGTCTGCATGACGGAAACCCGGGTGGTATTCCGTTAGGTGGTGGTGGAGGTGGTCGCGGTCCTAGAGGTTATACCGGTAGTCGTGGTCAAGATGGAACTATAGGCCGTGATGGATATACTGGTAGTCAAGGCGCAAGGGGTTATGACGGTAGCGGTGGCACACAGACTGTTATTTCGGATACTCCGCCAACATCCTATTCAACTGGCACACTATGGTGGGACACCGCTGGTGGCAATTTATTTGTAAGTTACGAAAATACATGGGTCCCTGCTGTAACAACTACAATAGGACCTATAGGTAGTCGAGGCTACAATGGTAGTATTGGATACACAGGTAGCCAGGGAGATAATGGTTATGTAGGTAGTACAGGTGATTTGGGTTATACTGGAAGTCAAGGTTACACTGGTAGTATAGGTTACACAGGTAGTCAGGGATATGACGGTAGTCAAGGATATACTGGTAGTATAGGTTATACTGGTAGTGTTGGATATTCGGGTAGCCAAGGATACGACGGATCACAAGGTTATACTGGTTCAATTGGATATACAGGTAGTGAAGGTTATACTGGTTCAATTGGATATACAGGTAGCGAAGGTTATACTGGTTCATTAGGATATACCGGATCATTAGGATATACTGGTAGCGAAGGTTATACTGGTAGCCAGGGTGAAAAAGGTGATCAGGGTATCCCCGTTACACTAAAAAGTTCTGTACCTACAATAGGTGATTTACCGCCCGATGGTAACACACTAAATGATGCCTACATTGTAGATGCTGATGGCGACTTGTATATTTGGGACGGAGCCCGTTGGTATAATGCTGGCCGTATTGTTGGGCCGCAGGGTTTAATTGGTTGGACAGGCAGTCAAGGTTATGCTGGCAGTGTTGGTTACACAGGTAGTGCAGGTTATACAGGTAGTGCAGGATACACGGGATCTTTAGGATACACTGGTAGTCAAGGATATGATGGTAGTCAAGGTTACACAGGTAGCCAAGGTTACACAGGTAGCATTGGTTATACTGGCTCATTAGGTTTTACAGGTAGCCAAGGTTACACAGGTAGCCAAGGTTACACAGGTAGCATTGGTTATACTGGCTCATTAGGTTTTACAGGTAGTCAAGGCTATGATGGATCACAGGGATATACTGGTTCATTGGGCTATACAGGAAGTTTTGGATTAGGATTAACTACCAATCAAATTGATACCGTTACATTAAGCACAGGATTTAAATTTATTCCTGAAACAGATGGATTACAGGACCTAGGATCGTTAACTAACAGATTTGGTAAAATATTCCTAGCAGGTCAAACAATTGATCTAGGTGGAACAACCTTATCCGTTGATCCAAATGGTGGCGGGTTGGTTATTAAAACCGCCGGAGGTGCGTTAGAAACGGTTAGTTTTGGTACAATTTCTGTAGGTGGCGCATTAACATTAGCAACCACTGGTACATCTGTATCATTAATAGCATCTGGCACTAATTTATTAATAAAAGCATCTGTAGTAGAAGTCAATAACGTTCAAGCAACAGGTACAGTTACCGCTACTAATATTGTAATACCAGGTACTTCTACAGCCGTATCAACTGCTAGTGGAGCATTGCAAATAACTGGCGGCGCTGGTATAGGTGGAGACGTATGGATTGGTGGTAATCTATATGTAAATGGTACTGAACTATCTACAGCACAGGATGGAACTTTAACGGTAACTGATACCACCGGTACTTTAAAACGTGTAACCCTTGATTCGATAAAAGTAGGATCTACTTCTACTACCAGCGGTGTTACAATCACTGTTGACCAGTACAATAATATACTCTTTACTTCTGCCAATGGTACTATTTTAAATGGTTACACCGGTAGTCGAGGTCAGGACGGTGTAATTGGACGAGATGGTTATACAGGTAGCATAGGTAGTCTAGGTTATACAGGTAGCATAGGTAGTCTAGGTTATACAGGTAGCAAAGGTGATCAAGGTAATCCCGGAACATCAGTTACTATTCAAGGTTCTACATCGTCATATGCACTATTACCTAGTCCGTATACAGGTAATATAGGTGATGGATACATTACCAGTGATAACGGACACTTAAATGTTTGGAACGGAGTCAACTGGTCTGACGTTGGGCAAATTGTTGGTTTCACCGGTAGTGCCGGCCGTGATGGTGTTATTGGTTATAACGGTTCAATTGGATACACAGGTAGTTCAGGATATGACGGATCAATTGGATATACTGGTAGTGCAGGCACAAATGGTTATACTGGTAGCCAAGGGGTTGGATACACTGGTAGTAAAGGTCAAGACGGTGTAATTGGACGAGATGGTTATACTGGTAGTATTGGATCATTGGGTTATACAGGTAGTGCCGGACCGGGTGCTGACCAAGATTTAAACACAACTAGCAGTGTTACGTTTGCTAATATACAACTAGGAGCCAGTGGTGTTATAACATTTGCCAACGGAGCGACCCAACGTGGTCGTGCTCCGAGAATGGTAGTTGATAATGACTTTATCAATGCTCCGGATTATGATAAATTCTTTGCTTCTCTACTACCTGGTGATTTTTATTGGAGTGTTACATATTCGCAGATTAAAATCTTAGTAGATTATGGCGGTTATTATGACTGGCAAGATTTAACGGTGTATGCAGTCTAATAAATATTAAGTCATGGCAATCCTCTTTTATCCGTTCCCCACCGCGCAACCTAATTCTGCATTACCTCAATATGCTGCGGGCGATTTCTATGTTAGTCAAAACGGTGCTCCTGTACAGTTAACCTACAATGCGATCACTAAAAAGAACGCATGGACCAAATATACATCGTCACCGGCAGTAGGTGGCATCAGTGCAAGTATTAATGGCGGTCCTCCTGTAATAGCATCTACACTAGTAGCTTCAACTACTGTAACAGGTGGACAGAGCGTTAATTTTACTCCGGTTACAGCCCACGGCGGAGCCGCTACTGCTACATCTTATACTACAATTGGAACTATCACTACCTATCAGGTTAGTGTTAGCCCTTCCCTGCCTACAGGATTAAGTTTAAGTTATGCAGCTAGTGTTAAAACAATCACAGGTGCAGATAGTGTTCCTAGATTATATAATGCTATGGATGTTTCCGTTACAGGAACACCAACAGGATCATTAGCCAACACTACATTCACAGTTACATTCACAGATGCTGGAGGACAAACAGCTACAGCATCATTTAACTTAACAGTACAAGCTGGTGCCGCTCCGTTATCAACAGTGCAGGCTGTGACCTCTACTTCGTTAACACAAGGTATAGCAGCTACACCATTTACTCCAGTAACAGCCAGCGGCGGTGATGCTCCTTTAACATTTAGTGTATCACCTACATTACCTACTGGACTATCCATTGGCTCAACAACTGGCGCTATATCAGGTACTCCAACAGTTGCATCTGCTACTACAGTTTACACAGTAACAGTAACTGATGCTGGTGGAAAAACCAGTAGTCAAACATTTACATTAACTGTAACAGCTCCTGCGGTTAACACTACACTAGCACAGGCAGCTTATTCGTTTACTAGAACTATACCATTCACAGCATTTAAACCAGTTAGTGGTAGCAGTGGAATTGGTACCTTAACTTATTCTATATCTCCTGCATTGCCAGCAGGTATGAGTCTTAACAGCAGCACCGGTAACATTTCTGGTCCTGCAACAGTAACTTCCCCAGTTATTTCATATACTGTAACTGTAACAGATTCTAACTCGCCTGCTCAATCTAGTAGCAAGTCTTTTACAATTACAGTAGCAGAACTGCCAGCATTGAATTCTACACTGCTAATCCCTGCAAGTACACTGACTAAAAACTCGCAGAGTTATTCTTTTATTCCAGTTAGTGCTAGTGGTGGTTACGGAACATTGACATACGGTATTAGTCCTGCTCTACCCGCCGGACTGTCTTTTAATACTAATAATGGACAGATCACAGGTATAGCTACTGCTTTAAAGTCAATTACTAATTACACGGTAACAGTAACAGATCAAGCTAGCCAAAGTACTAATAAGAGTTTTACCATTGAAGTAGTACCCGGTGCATTGTTAACAGTGCAGGCTGTATCAAACAAAGTTGCTATTCAGAATGTTGCAATTACTGCCTTTACTCCTGTAACTGCAAGTGGCGGGGATGGCACACTATCATATGCTGTTGTTCCTAGTTTACCAACAGGTTTATTGTTTAACACATCAACTGGGGCAGTATCTGGTACTCCAACAGTAGTTAGTGCTGCTACAGTTTATACTGTCACCGTTACTGATCAAGCCCTACAGAATAGCAGTAAAACATTTACATTAAGTGTAGAAGCTCCTCCTGTAATTACCATACAGTCTATACCTAGTAAGATACTAACACAGTATGATACAGTTACACCATTTACTCCTGTAACCGCTACAGGTGGTTATGGAGCATTAGCATATACCATTAGTCCTACATTGCCTAATGGATTGTCATTTGCATCTAGCACTGGTGCTATATCGGGTGCTCCAACACAGTATCTTGTAACAGCTACAACATTTACTGTTACCGTACGAGACACAGCATTACAAGTTAGCACAGCAACATTCTTATTGACAGTCAATACAAGACCGTTGATAGTAACAAGTCCGGTAGCAAACAAAACATTAATACGTAGTGTTGCCGCTACTCCGTATATACCTGTAACTGCTACAGGTGGTTCAGAAACATATGCTTATTCGTTAAACGGTAGTTTGCCAACTGGATTAAGTTTTAATACCAGTACTGGTGCTATTTCTGGAACACCTACAGTTACAAGCAATACCACTACCTATGCGGTTACAGTAGTTGATACTCTAAATGTAATCGGAACTAGCACATTCAATTTAAATGTGGTAGATCCTCCGCCGTTGACTACAACATTGGTAGTTACTAGCAGCACATTTTACAGACAAGTAGATACTGTCAGTGTTACGCCAGTAACAGCTAGTGGCGGTTATGGTTCTATATCGTTTGCCATTACACCTAGCTTGCCTTCTGGATTATCATTCAACCCAAGTAATGGTAAGATTACAGGTGTTGCTACACAGTTAAGTAGCCAAACATATACAATATCTGCTACTGACAGTATTGGACAGACCAGTAGCAAGAGTTATTTATTAACCATTACCTACACGCCACTGACTACAACTTTGGCAGTAAGTAGTTCTACTGTAACTAGAAGTAAGGCTATAACACCTTTCATTCCTGTAACTGCTAGTGGTGGTAATGGATTAGTTACATTTGCCATAAGCCCAACACTGCCTACGGGATTGGCATTTAACGTATCAACTGGGCAAGTTTCTGGGACACCTTCTACTACCAGCACAACTACAGCCTACACAGTAACAGCTACAGATAGCTCTAGCAATATTAGTAGCAAGGCATTTAATCTAACAGTAAATGATCCGCCTGCACTAGTAACCACCGCAACTACTGCATCAGTTACACTAACTGTTAACACTGCGGTTACATCGTTTACTCCGGTAACGGCGTTCGGTGGTGATGGCCAAATTACATTTGTCATTGGACCAGTGTTGCCCACAGGGCTGGTGTTTGATACTAGCACAGGTGCTGTCCGCGGAACACCTACTACCTTATCATCTATAGCTACTTACACTGTAACAGCAACAGATGCACTGTTCCAAATTAGCAGTAAGAGTTTTAATCTTAATGTTAAAGCAAAACCTGTTGCAGTAACAGTTAATAATGCTACACTAATTTTTATCAAGTATAGTGCAATTACTCCTACTACTCCAATTACAGCAACTGGCGGTTATGGACAGATTACCTATGCACTGAATACTCCTCTACCTAGTGGGCTATCGTTCAATAGTAGTACGGGTGAAATTACAGGAACACCGACTGCGGTATCGGTTGCAACAACTTACACAGTTACAGCTACTGACAGTCTAGGACAACAAAACATTGCTTCATTCTCATTAACAGTTAATGATTTTGTTCCCCCTCCTCTAGTAGCAGTAGCACCAAGCAATTCTTATGTACTAGATATTAATACTACTGCTACATTTGTTCCAGTTACAGCAAGTGGTGGTTTTGGTACATATACGTTTAGTATTAATCCTCTAGCATTGCCTACTGGCCTAACATTTAACACAGTTACTGGTGAAGTAGCAGGTATTCCTACAGTAGCAACTACAGCACAGAATTATACTATTACTGTTACAGATGGAGTTCCACAGTCTGCCAATGCCGCTGTTGCTATATCGGTTGTAATACCAGTTGTTACCAGTGGTAAAGGTTATACTGGTAGTCGCGGTTACACAGGTAGTCAAGGCTATTCAGGTAGCAAAGGCTATTCAGGTAGTGTTGGTTTTGTTGGTAGTTTAGGTTACACCGGATCAGCGGGTGCAGGCTACACTGGTAGTCAAGGAACTACTGGTTATGTTGGATCCACAGGTTACACAGGTAGCATTGGTTATGATGGCAGTGCAGGTTTCACAGGTAGCCGTGGCGATACAGGATATATAGGTTCTGTAGGCTTTGTTGGTAGTCGTGGTTATGATGGTAGTATTGGCTACACTGGCAGTCAAGGGGTCACCGGATATGTTGGATCTGTTGGTTTTGTTGGTTCAGTCGGTTATACTGGATCTATAGGCTACACTGGTAGTCAAGGTATTACTGGTTTCACAGGTAGTAAGGGTGATCTTGGATATATTGGTAGTCAGGGTTATACCGGTAGTCAAGGATCGACTGGTTATACTGGTTCTTTAGGTGGAACAGGTTATATTGGTAGCAAGGGAGATTTGGGTTACACGGGATCTAAAGGTGATCAAGGTACTCCGGGCACATCGGTTACTATTGTTGGTTCAACTTCTACATTTACGTTGTTGCCTGTTCCTTACTTGGGCAGTATCGGTGATGGTTACATTACTACAGACAATGGACATTTAAATATTTGGACAGGGTCTGCATGGAATGATGTAGGGGCCATCAGGGGTTATACCGGTAGTCAAGGCGATACAGGTTATCTTGGTAGTATTGGTTATACCGGTAGTCAAGGTAGTGCAGGTTATACTGGTAGTCGGGGTGATATTGGTTTTGTTGGGTCAGTTGGTTATACTGGAAGTACTGGTTATAGTGGCAGTCAAGGCTATGATGGTAGTGCTGGATTTACGGGCAGTGTAGGCGCTACGGGGTATGTGGGATCAACTGGTTATACAGGTAGCATCGGTTACACCGGATCAACTGGATTTACAGGCAGTCAGGGTATTACTGGTTTTATTGGATCAGTTGGTTACACTGGATCTATAGGCTATACAGGTAGTGTAGGTTATACAGGATCGCAAGGATCTACGGGATTTGTTGGATCTACAGGATATGCTGGATCAACTGGATTTACAGGAAGTCTTGGTTACACAGGATCGCAGGGCAATACTGGCTACGTAGGTAGTCAAGGTAATACGGGCTATATAGGTTCAACTGGCTATGTTGGTAGTCAAGGCGACTTGGGTTATACTGGTAGCAAGGGCACTGACGGATATGCAGGCCCAACTGGTTATGCTGGTAGTCAAGGTATTGTGGGTTTTGTTGGATCACAGGGTGTTGTTGGATATGCTGGATCTAAAGGCTATGCAGGTAGTCAAGGTATACAAGGCTTTGACGGTAGTCAGGGCGAAAGAGGTTATGACGGTAGTGCCGGCTACACTGGTAGCAAGGGCGATATTGGTTATCTAGGTTCACAAGGAAATATTGGCTATACTGGATCAGTTGGTTACACTGGTAGCAACGGCGACAAAGGTGATATTGGATATTCTGGCAGTCGGGGTGATCTAGGATATACTGGTTCATTGGGTTATACTGGTAGCAAAGGCAATCAAGGCGACACCGGGTTTGCCGGAAGCCGGGGTGATTTAGGATACACCGGATCAACAGGCTATATAGGAAGCCAAGGCGACAAAGGTGATATCGGTTACACTGGTAGCATAGGTGATCTAGGTTTTACAGGTAGTGTAGGTTATATTGGTAGCAAAGGTGATCAAGGCAATACGGGCTACACTGGTAGCTACGGCGATATTGGCTACACTGGTTCAAAGGGTTATGTTGGATCGCAGGGTATTCAAGGTACTACTGGTTATATTGGTAGCAAGGGAGATTTGGGTTACACGGGATCATCCGGATACGCTGGTAGTAAAGGTGATCTAGGCTACACTGGTAGCAAAGGTGATTTAGGTTACACTGGATCTAAAGGAACAGACGGAACCAGTGTTAAAATTGTAGGAACTGTTACTAGCTCTACAAATCTTGTAACTCCGTATTTGGGCAATATAGGTGACGGTTACATTGTAGCTGAAGATGGACATTTATGGGTATGGACTAATCCATCGTGGACTGATGTTGGTCTAATCAAAGGCCCGCAGGGCGAAATTGGTTATACGGGCAGTATTGGTTTTACAGGTAGTCAAGGCATTATCGGATACTCTGGATCTAAAGGTGATTTAGGTTACACAGGTAGTAAAGGCGATATCGGCTATGTAGGATCACAAGGTACCATAGGTTATACCGGTAGCCAGGGAGATGCAGGTTATACTGGTAGCAGAGGACTTCAGGGCTATGCGGGTAGTCGGGGCGATCTAGGCTACACTGGTAGTAAAGGTGATTTAGGTTACACTGGATCTAAAGGCAATATTGGTTATGTGGGTTCACAGGGCAACATTGGTTATACAGGATCTAAAGGCGATCTAGGTTACACTGGTTCAAAAGGCGATATTGGTTACACAGGTAGCCGGGGCAATGTAGGATATGTTGGATCTAAAGGTGATGTAGGCTACACTGGATCTAAAGGCGATATTGGATATGCTGGTTCTAAAGGCGATATTGGATATGCTGGTTCTAAAGGCGATATTGGATATGTAGGTAGTCGAGGTATTATTGGATTTACAGGATCTGCGGGTTATACAGGTAGTAAGGGCGATCTTGGTTACACAGGTAGCCAAGGAAATGTAGGGTATGCTGGTAGTAAAGGTGATCAAGGAGCTATTGGCTACTCGGGTAGTCAAGGTATTACTGGACTTACTGGTTACGCTGGATCTCAAGGTATACACGGTGATATTGGCTACACAGGTAGTCAAGGTGTTACAGGATATGTTGGATCTACCGGATACACTGGATCAAAAGGTAACACCGGATTTACAGGCAGTCAGGGCACTACAGGCTATGTAGGTAGCAAAGGGTATACCGGTAGCGTAGGTTTTGTAGGTAGTTTTGGATATACTGGTAGCAAAGGTGACGGATCAACTATATCAGTAATTGATCACTACACTACAATAACAAACACACTTACCAGTATTACATTTATGGGCAATGGAGTAAGTGCAGTTGCAGACGGCACAAAGGTAGTAGTAACTGTTACAGCGGGCAGCGCAGGCGGCGCATTTGGTAATTTGGATGGAGGACAACCTGATTCTAACTACGGTGGAATTAACAGCATAGATGCTGGCGGAGTTTCTGGATAAATATCAAAACGCTGCAATAAAGGTAAAAAATGGCAATTCAAATCCAATTTAGAAGGGGTACTGCATACGAATGGAGTCACGTTAATCCCATTCTGGCCCTGGCTGAAATGGGCATTGAAACTGATACTAAACTATTTAAAATTGGTACCGGAGCCCTGCATTGGAATGATTTAGATTATGGCGGCGTCCGAGGTTATGTAGGTAGCCAGGGTAATACTGGTTACGTTGGTAGTGCAGGATCTATCGCAGTTGACAACGTTTTATATGTAAGTAAAAGTGGCAATGACTCTTTTGACGGTAGATCACTTTCTACCTCTAAATTAACAATCAAGGCAGCGCTCGCTATTGCCACAAGAGGCACCACTATCTTCGTTAAAAGCGGCGATTATACCGAGCTAAACCCCATAACTGTGCCTGATTTTGTGTCGGTTATAGGCGATAATTTACGTTCTGTAACAGTTAGACCTAGCACAGTTACCAGTGACTTATTCTATGTAAACAACGGTTGTTATATTGCACACATGACGTTCAAAGATCACGTGTCACCAGCCGCAGCAGTTGCGTTCCCTCCAGATGGCAGTGCAGGTGTTATTTCTACCAGCCCATATGTACAAAACTGCACAAGTCTAACCAGCAGTGGCACCGGTATGAGAGTAGACGGTAGTCACGCTCTGGGCACAAAGAGTATGATGGTTGATGCATTTACACAGTATAATCAAGGCGGCATTGGTATACACATGTTGAACAGCGGATACACTTCGTTAGTATCAGTGTTTACTATATGTTGTGATATAGGATTTTTATGTGAGACTGGCGGTTTTTGTTCCATTACCAATAGTAATAGTAGTTTTGGTAATTATGCCTTGTACGCAGATGGTGTTGGAGAAACGTTATACACTGCTAAACTCAACGGATCTCAAAGTGGACGGACATTAATTTTAGACAACTTAACTACTAAACCTTCTATAGGTGATGCAATAAGTTTAGGCGACGGAAATTATTACACTATTGCAACTAGTACAGCCCTAAATCCGGGAACTGCAATTACCTATCCTTATTTGTTGGCGGAAGATGCAGCACTTCGAAATGCAAGACAAGATATATTAGATGCAAAGACTAGATTTCAAGTAGAAGTTATTAACCATCTACAAGATACATATCCTGGATTTGATTTTAATCATTTTAAATGCAGCAGAGATGTTGGTACTATAATTGATAGTATATCTTATGATATGGTATTGAACACTAACTATCAAACAATCCAGGCAGGTACAAGTTATTATCGTGCAACAAGTACTGTAGTAATTAACGGGCAATTGACAGAAACAGTAAATGCTATAGCTTTCTTAAAATCTAAAACATTAAGTGTATTAACTCCTAGTACAACAGCGTATGCTAGAGTATCTAACCTATTTGATTTATTGTTGGATATTCTGGCCAACGGATTTGGAGTTGTTCCTGCATATACTTTTAATCCTCCTACAGGTGCAGATGCCAATGTTGTTAATGCCGGATTAAGATTGCAAGCTAATAAAAATTTTATTGCCGAAGAAACAGTTGCTTATACTAGTAATTTTACCTACAACACATCGACCTGTGCTAGAGATACTGGACTTATAGTTGATAGTATTGCATTTGATTTACTTTATGGCGGCACAAGTCAAAGCGTATTTGCTGGATTGCAATATTGGAATCAATCAGGACTAGTAGATGGAGTAGGGGCTGAATTTATTATAATTAACAATTCATTCCTTCATTTAAAAAATGCAATATTAGATATAACGGCCGGTGCCGGAGGTACTACTGCATCAAATAGTTATTCAAGTAAGTTTGATTCTTTATTAGATATATTTAATAATGGTATTACGGGAGCAACTGACAAAATTCAGCCTAACGGGTTCGTTAGTACCAATACTGATATTATAGCAGGATATAATGCAGTCATTGCAGCAAAAACAACATTACAAACTGACACGATTAATTGGATTAATACTACCAATCCGGGATTTAGCTATAATACAGCAACCTGTTATAGAGATTTAGGATATATTATTGATAGCACATCCTTTGATGTACTACATGGTGGTAATAGACAAAGTATTATGAGTGGGGTCTATTATTATAGTTATAACAGTACATCTACTGCAATTCCTAGAGAAGTTCCGCAAGTAATTGCTGCTTATGATTTCATTAATACTATTTCTGCTGATATTGTTAAAGGTAATTTAATAACTGCAACTTATCAAACATTAGTTATGCAGACTATTAGTACCAGTACCGCTACCAATGCAGAAGTTAGGATAATTGATAAAGAAATCCTTACTATTACTAATATTATTGTCAATGGTCCAAGTGTTGCCCCTTCGCGTGTTCCGATAGGATTAACAGCTAGTACTAGCACATCTGTAATTAATGCGTTTAACTTATTATTGGCCAATAGAGACTTTATCAAATCTGAAACAATTGCATATATCAACACTAGTTATGTTGGATTAGTGTATAGCACTGCAACCTGCAAGAGGGATGTTGGTTACATAATTGATTCAGTTACTTATGATTTGTTATATCAAGGAAATAGCCAATCAATACAAGCGGCAAAGGCATATTATGACGGTGCCGTATTTAGAATCTCTGACACTGAAAAAAATGCCACTGTAGCCGCTTATGACTTTATCAAAACAATTATAGGTGATATTATTGTTGACAATCCTATAACACCATTACAAAATGCTGTAGCACAGGATCTTGCATTAATTCCTGCAACTTCTGTAGAAGCTATTCGAGCTCAATCACTAGTTTATATTATAGAAAATGTTGTCAAGAATGCATTTTCCAGCACAATCACAATACAAGAAAATATAGCTAGTGCAATCAACGACAATACTGTTGTAACTTTCCACAAGTACAGTCAAATTCAAAGTTCTTCACATAACTTTGAATGGATTGGCGCCGGTACAAATATCAACTCCGCACTGCCATATTTAGGTGGCACACCCGTTAGTGATAATCAAGCTGTTGCGGTAAACGGTGGTAAGGTTTACTTTACGGGAACAGACCAACAAGGTGACTTCCGCATCGGTAATGGGCTGGTAATAAATAACAACATAGGAACAATCTCTGGAAGAACTTTTACTAAAAGTTTATTTGCAGTTATGACACCATACATACTAGCAATTGGAAGATAAAACATGGCAGCATTACCATTAAATTCGTTTAAAACCAAAGCGTTTGAGTTAACCACTGCGACTCAAACAATTTACACAACACCTGATCTTCTTACTACAATTGTTCTAGGTGCGCAGGCTACTAACATAGGCACTACTCCTGTTACTGTAAAATTCACATTGGTTAAAAATGCTACGGATTTTGTCATGTTAAAAGATTTTGAGATCCCAGTGAATGATGCCTGCGAAGTTACTACAGGCAAGCTGGTTCTAGAAACTGGTGCTTCTGTTACCGCCAGCGCGGGCGCTAATAACAGTGTAAATTTAGTATTAAGTATTCTAGAAACAAGTAATGAGTAAAAGTAGGCTATTCAGCGGCAAGATTAAAAAATTATCCGGTGATAAACTCACCGTCGATCGCTACGAATATCTTGACCCCAGCCAAGCTGAACCAGATTTAGGTCTAGCTGCCCGAACTGGTTCTGTATTGGTCAGCACAACCTCTAGTGTTAGGGATTGGACTACTACTCTTACTAATTTTACTTTTGTTTCTCCTACATTAACTGGATACATAACTGTAACCAGCACAGCAAGCACCAGTACTAGTATTTTAGGAAATGCATTACAGGTTGCTGGCGGCATTGGCGCTAGTAATTTATATATTTCTGATACAGCTTATATTAATAATGCTCAGATTCTAACAACACAAAGTGGATTATCTAGTGTATTAGGTACTTCTGTTATTAATCAGAAGTTATTTGTTGCATCAACTTCAAGTTCAACTTCTACCACTACAGGTGCTCTGGTAGTAACTGGTGGTGTTGGCATTGGTCAAGATTTATACATTGGCGGAATAGCCTATGCCAGTGGAGCAATGGTAATTACCACTGCTACTGTTAATCAGTACGCTAGTCAAACCGCCATATTTGCAGGTACTGATACTGCTGTTAGTACCAGCACTGGTAACATTACTATATGGAATACAAGTACATTCCAAACTGTAAGTAATAGGGGCAATAGCACTACTAATGCTATATCAATTCTTAATGCTACCGCTAGCACATCAACTAATACCGGTGCGTTAACCGTTGCAGGCGGTCTTGGCATCGGCGGCAATTTATATATCGACGGCGAAATTGTTGCACAGAAATTAACCATTCAATACACTACAGTTACTACAACTTTTGTTGTTACTGATGATGTAATTTCTACCTACAATACTACAAATAGTACATCTACTAATAGTGGTGCATTAATTGTTGCAGGTGGTGTTGGTGTTGGTGGAGATATGTATGTCGGCGGAAGTATTACTGCCAATAGATTTATAGGTACAAGTACATATGCTGAAGTAGCCGGTACCTCAACATATGCATCTATAGCATTCACTGCCACATATGCAAATACCTCAAACTATGCAATAGTAGCCGGAACTAGCACATTTGCAACTACATCAACTTATATTGATTCCGCATTTACATCAACTACACAAGTTGGATATGCTACTAATATACTAGGTGGGTCTTCTACTCAAATTCCGTTCCAGAGCGCAACTGACACAACTGTATTTGATGTTAATCTAACATTTAACGGTAGCACATTATCAGTCAGTACAACAACTGCATCTACTTCAACCACTACTGGCGCTCTAACTGTAGCAGGCGGTGTTGGAATTATCGGCGATGTATGGGTCGGCGGTATTATTCATAGTCGTGGGGAGTTAGTACTTACTCCGTCAAATGTTAATGAATATACAAACAAGACTATTATTAACGCAGGCACTGATACTGCTATCAATACCAACACTGGTATTATTTCTATTTGGAATACCAGCACATTACAATCAGTAACTGGTAGAGGCAACAGTACTACCAATGCTATCTTTATATTAAACACTGATAATGCAGTATCCACTAACAGTGGTGCCCTACAGGTTGTTGGTGGTCTCGGAGTTGGTGGAGATGTATGGACCGGTGGCAAGATATATGCTGCTGATTTTATCTATAGCAATGGTCAGCAGGTAATTACTACAGCTACAATTAATCAGTTTGCCAATCAAACAAGTATCATTGCCGGAACTGACACCGCAGTTAGTACTAGCACTGGTAATATCACTATTTGGAATACTAGTACTTTCCAGACTGTAAGTGATAGAGGAAATAGCACCACTAACGCAATATCGATTACTAATGGAACTACTGCTACATCAACTACTACCGGTGCATTAACAATAGTAGGCGGCGCTGGCTTTGGTGGTGATTTATATATCGGTGGGAATTTAGATGTAAAAGGTGCTATTGTAGGTGGTGCAATTGTAGTTACTACAGCTACCATCTACACCCAAGCGGCAACTAGTATTACCGCTGGAACTGATACAGCAGTTAGCACATCAACTGGCGCTATTACAATATGGAATACTAGCACCCTACAGTCAGTAACTAGCCGTGGTAACAGCACCACTAATGCAATTTCAATCACTAATACCACTTCTGCTACATCAACTGTAACCGGTGCATTAACAGTAGCCGGTGGTGCTGGTATTGGTGGCGATTTGTATGTTAGTGGTAAAATTGTAGCACAAGAATTAGATATTCAATACACTACAATTACTACAACACTAGTCGTTACTGATGATATAATTTCTACATACAATACTACTAACAGTACATCGACTAATAGCGGCGCATTGATTGTTGCAGGCGGTGTTGGTGTTGGTGGAGATATGCGTGTTGGAGGGAAGATATATAGCACAGTTACCAACGCTGAAAAAATACTCAACAATACAGCAACAGACAACACATCTTACTACCTGGGACTGTTAGATAAAGTAGGTCAACAAAGTTCGGTAAATAGTGATAATGCATTAAAATATATTACCAGTTCCACTACTACAGCTACTTCCTGGACATCAGGAACTAATGTTTTAAGTGTTCCTGGTAGCGTATATAGCGTCGATGGAAATTCAGATTTAGGTAATCTATTATATACACCCAAAGTTACTGTTGGTCCTATTCCGCATACCAGAGCAAGGCCAAGTGATTTTTGGGTAGACCCTAGCACTAGTGCTATATATCAATGGATTCTTGATGCTGGTAATGGATATTGGCTGCAGATAGCCGTAATTTAATGAAAGTATTATGCCAGTTTTAAATTTTCCAACTAATCCAAATGTAAACGACCTGTTTACATCAACCAATAAGACCTATATTTGGAACGGATATGGCTGGGCAATTCAATCATCGAATCAAACTACAAATAATTTAGTTGCTAATAATATTACTGCAACCAACATTACCGCCGGTACTGCTACCATTGGTATATTCACTGCTACAGATATTAATGCACGGACGTTAGAAGTATCTGCCACAGCAACTATCAATACATTAATCGTAACCACTACATCCTATGTAAATGGTGCGATGATATTGACCACGGCCACTGTTAATCAGTATGCCAATCAAACTGCTATATTGGCGGGAACTGATACAGCAGTCAGTACCAGTACTGGTAATATTACAATTTGGAATACCAGTACGCTACAATCAGTGACTGGTAGAGGTAACAGCACTACTAACGCAATATCAATTACTAACTTAACTGCTAGTACAAGTACTACTACAGGTGCATTGACTGTAACAGGTGGTGTTGGCATTAGAGGTGATCTATACCTAGGTGGTATCTTATATCAAAATGGTCAGCAGTTGTTATCCACTGCTACCATCAATCAATATGCTAACCAAACTGCAATCTTTGCAGGAACTGATACAGCGGTTAGTACCAGCACTGGTAATATTACAATCTGGAATACCAGTACGCTACAATCAGTAAC
>Ga0136641_1000483_pt1 | contig 17385 bp, 25 predicted proteins | sample EliLak1302023Y_FD_115312 | JGI IMG/M metagenome (GOLD analysis project Ga0136641, IMG submission 115312) | Freshwater microbial communities from Elizabeth Lake, Yosemite National Park, California, USA - 13020-23Y | ecosystem: Environmental > Aquatic > Freshwater > Lake ...
CGACACACAGTTTGCGGATGGGAGACGTACGACTACCAGTCTGCCCATACACGCTGTTGGCGACGACCTTGTAAGCAAGCTGAAGACCATTATAGACAGAGCGAGCAGCATCATCGTATTTGGTATCCTCCATCATTTGTTTGTACTCCTTCCGTTTTGCGAGGAGAATCTCCAGTGTCTTGGGAAGAACACCCGTCAACATCTCGTTGCTCCCTGGTTGGACGAACGTGCACACCACCTTGCCCGTCACCACACCTTCGTCGTCCTTGAGCTCGTAGCTCACCTCGTCTAGCTTGTACGTCTCCTCCAGGCCCCGAACCGTTTCCATGGAGAGTCCGAAGTGTCCGAGCTTGCGTCCCTCCGTATCAAAGTGCCTCTCGCAGACCAGCGTGTCGGGCGACAGGTTGTAGGCAATCATGTTCGTGGGATACAGAGAGTTGAAGTCCAGCACCGACACGGGCTGGTCAAGGTACATACCAATCTTGGGGCTGATGACGACTGCACCCTCGTAGGTCTGGTCGCCCACGACATTCTCCAGCGTCCGCAGAATCTGGTCCCGCTGGGCCGCATAGTACGCCACGGCTGAGAAGATTTTGATACCCTGACCACGAGTCAGGACATACTGCATCGGGACCTTGCACACATCCGCCATTCCGCGGGTATTAACCAGCGTGTCCAGCTTGGACATCAGCGTTAGGACCAGGTCGCAGTCTTGGACGCAGTACTTGGCGATGCGCGCCCTGCCGTCGGGTCCACCTTCGCGGTGAAGACGGAACAGCTCGTGCGGCTCCACGTCGTCCTTGGTGAAGGTCCACTCAATCTGCTTCTTTTGGATTGAGCTTAGGTCAGCGAACAAGTCCGCAGGGGCATCTACCGTAAAGGTTGTCGGCGTCAGTGCGAGGACCTTGAACTTTTCGCCATCTCGATACGTATCCGTACTATTTCCAACAAGGTCAAAGCGGGCAAAGTTACCCACGCATAGCCCCCGAGTGCTCTTAGTCGTGACCACATTGTTTGTATAGCTGAGAACCTTGTCGCGCAGGAACACGGAGGCCACCGAGTCCAGCTTGAAGGAGTCCAAGGAGTGCTCGCGGCGCATGTTGAGCAGGAGGTCCACCGACATGCGTCCACGAAGACACATGATGCGGAGGTCGTACTTGCCCGACGCCAGCTCAAACTTCTTGGTCTCTGCGAACTTGGTCACCCAGCCATCGCCACGCTTGCTCTTGGCCGCAGGGCCGCGGCTCAGGTTGATTTCGTCGGTCAGCCCCAGCTGTTTGCAGCGCTCCTCCACATACCCATCATCAAAGCCGAATGTGTTGTAGCCGCAGATGACGTCGGGGTTCTCGTCAAGCACACAGTTGAGGAATGCCCGCAGGACATCGGACTCGGTGCGGCAGCCCATGAAGGTCGTGTTTGGGTCATCGGACTTGGACACGGTCCCCAGCACGAACACGTACTTGCTCGTGGGCGTCATCATGTCGTCGGACATACGGAAGGACACGCCAATCTGAATGATGGGGTCCTTGGTGGCGACGGGGAACTGCTGGCCCACCAGCGGACAGACCTCCAAATCGTAAGACGCCACCTTTAGCGGAATGTGGGCGGTGGCAGGCGACACCTTGCTGTAGTGACACGTGTACATCACGTCCACCACCATATCCTCCGGAGACTCCACTCGCGTGCCCTCAAATTGGAGGGGAGACCCAGGACCCAGGTGGCGCTCGTGGATGAGTCGCAGAAAGGGCGGCAAATCGGACTCGTAGAGCACACGGTCCCCACTCTTTCCTGGACGGTCGCTAAATTCTGATTCATATTTGTTCTCATTGTCGCCGCGCCCACCAAGGGACCGCTTCTTCTCGTGGAAGACATTCAGCGTCGGGCACGACACCTTCCATACGGCCGTCTTTGCAAGGTCGTTGAACCCGGCAAAGACGTCATACTTCTTGACCTGTGTGGCCCCGCCCGGGTCGGACCCACCGCAGTAGAAGTACGGATTGAAGCCGGTCATTCGCAGGCACACCACCTGGTCGTCGTCTGTGCGGCCGTAGACGTCCACCACATACTCTTGAACCCGCTGCTTGCCGCTCTTGAAGGAAACATCGTGCTCGTGCCAATCACAGGGCTGGAGAAGGACCATTGAAGTTGTGTTGCCTTTAGTCTTACTGTCCGTTTTGCGTGAAACTTTCTGGGTTTGATGATAAGCATGTCGTCAAACCCAATCGACTTTTTCTACGCCTTGACGCGAGGCAAGAACGATACGGCCCGTGCGGATGCGGATGCCGTGGCCAACCAGTCAGCGGCGTCTCGCTCTCAGACGATAAACGATGGCTGTTCGGATTCTCTGAACCCCGCACTGGCCATGGCGGACCAGCCCGGTATGATTGCGACCAGCGGGTTCTTTATGCCCGGTAACGGCTGCAAGGTGGACACCAACTCCGAGCTTCGCTGGGGCGACCCCGAGGCATGGCGCGTCAAGGGACCCAAGCAGCTGTGGGCGCGCCCCTTTGCCACAACGCCCAACATGGGTGGAGGCGCTCCCGCGGAGGTGGATACTGAATCTGGATTGATTCGTTCCCAGTTGCAGCGGGGCACGAAGGACAACTCCACAATCATGGACAAGGCTATTCCCAACTACTACCAGCCGCTCATCCCAGTCAAGCAGGCAGAGTACAGCAACCCCGACAACTGGTTGCTGGACAAGTGGGCGCGCGGAGGGGACCCGACACGCTTAATCCAAGCAAAACGTGTGGATACAACAACATAATGCGAGTGTTGTTCTTTGCGACGCGAATGCCCGACTTGTGCGGTGCGTTCCTGCACGATATTGACTTAGCCATCGAACTTCAGAAACGTGGCCATCAGGTCACGTTTATGACGACCGAGAAACCGAAGGAAGGATACAATGGCGGCACGTACCGCGGATTTCGCTTCATGCATTACACTTCAGGAAGCGACCTACTTGAAGCCAGCCAGGTGTGGATATGCCCACACGCACCCGCCCTGCCGATTGTTCGCAAAATCAACAGCCGTGGTCTGGACCGACCCATGATTGCGACCTGCCACTTTGATGGGCGATACAAGGCCATCACGGACAACATTACAGGTCAATGGAATGAGATGCTATTCTTCATCAACCGCAAGATGGAGTCCAATTTCCGTGGGGCCGCCGTTCCGTGGCCGCGGTCAATTGTCCGAACAGACGTCATCCGCCCCATCATGCACGAGGACAAGATTCGGATGGACCCGTACCCTTCGGGCGACATGATTACGTTGGTCAATGCCAACGTAAACAAGGGAGTCCATCAGTTTATTGAACTGGCGAAGCGTATGCCCGACCGCAGGTTCCTCGGTGTCGTTCCATATTACGGAGAGCTGTGGGTTCCACCTGCGCCTGCCAATATTGAGTGGACCAGGTTTGATGACGATGTGCGGAACATTCTTGCGCGGACCCGCATCTTGCTGATGCCGAGCAAATATGAGAGTTTTGGTCGCATCGCGGTGGAAGCCATGTACAACAAGATTCCCGTCATTTACTCCAAGCCCAATCCCAATGCAGAGTCGCCTGGAACCACGGAAGGCGTAGAGGAGTGGATTCTCCCTGCAGGCATTGCTTGTGAGCGCGACCGCCCCGAACAGTGGATGGCCGCAATTACGTCGCTGGACGACCCCGAAGTGTACGCAGCTCGGCAAGAGGCGTGCAAGGAGTGTGTGACGAACATGGATTTGTTCACAGAGGCGCCTCGGATTGCAGAGAAGGTGGAGGCGTTCGTGAAGGAGAACCCTGTTGTGGTGAAGACACTGGAGGAGCGGGCAGCGGCAGGACAGCCTCAGATGCCGCGGGTGCCTCAGATGCCTGTGGGGTCTGCTCTAGGATTTTCCGGTGGCCGCCTGAAAATACGAAGGTAAGCTTGTCCATCAGGTCGCGTCCCGCAGCACACCGCGCCTTCTGTTCCTCGTCCTGTCCTGTCTCCACCTTGCGAGGCGGCGGGATGTGTTTCTCTCCCGAGACTACGGGCTTCTTGAAAAGGGCGTCAAGCGCGAGCAAGACGTCACCCCCGTGAAGAGCAAGCGCGTCTTCGGCCTCTTGGCGGGTGCACCCAGTCAAGGACATAACGGTCTCCATTACTTTTCTTGAAAGAAGTGTAATAGCTGAAGATGCGTTTTGTTGAAGAGCTCTGTCCACCTGCGCTGCTCTACCTTATTTTCTTGGTCGTCCAGCTCGGACTGGACCTTGGACTCGGCTTGTGGGTCACATTCGCAGTCAAGCTGGTCTTTGGTCTGTTCTTCGTCTACCTGCTGAACACCTTCTGCGGCATCGGTCTGTCGCCTGTATCGTGGTTCATCGTGGCCGCGCCGTTCGTGATTACAGCCCTTGCGACAGCCATGTCCATGCAGCTGAACTTGGACGAGGTCATTCTCATCCAGAATGTGCCGAGTCGCGAAACATTCGCCAGTGGAGAGGGCACCTCGGTGTCCATTGACACTCTGCCTCAGAACACCAGCGACCCCAGCCTGCAGGCAAAAACGGATTCTTCGTACAAGAGGTTTAGGAACTCATCGTAAAAGATGACCTCCTGCTTCTGTCTTCGCCTTCGCCGTGCCCTTGCTGCCTTCTTCGCTCCGTTCGAGATTGCGAACCGCAAGTACCTTCTCTCCGATTACGATGAGTATGACGAGACCATGACCCATGTTCCCGAGGACTCCATCTACGTAGAGGAGTGGGAGCGCGATGGCGACTTCCGCCGCCGCCTGCTCTACGAGTGCGAGGAGATTACGCCGTACACAGGCAATCCGTTCAAGGCCTACAAGAGTCCATGGATTTGGATTGGTGACGTGACTACAGACGTTGACCTGACGGATGCAGTGAGTCGCTACCTCATGCCTGGGAACACGATTGCGCTGGACCTCCTGTTCCGCTTCATTCGCTGCACGAGCGAGACACGCCTGATGTTCGTGGACCCGCGCACGATGGAGCTTGTGAAGTTTCCCGCAGAGGGAGTAAGGATTGAGGCGAATGGCTCCTAAGCCCAAGACCGCCTTTCAAACCGCTGAGAGGTACATTCAGTTAACCAAGGTGTGGGAAACCGACGAGTGGGTCCCTAGTATCAAGCATATCAACGAGATGATTCTCATGCCGTTGATAGCCTTCTTTTCATATTGTGTTGGGTATTCAGATATCATGTTTTGCTTGTCAACCTTCGTGGGCGCAATGTCTGCATGGACAGAGTATGCTGAGTTTATTGACCTGACGTTCGTGATGCAGCGAATGGAGCTTCAAGCCCGACGTGTAGGGGGCCCCTTCATCTCCACCAACGACCCGACCTACATGCCGTACGTGTGGGCAGATGCCGTTACGCGGGAGTCAGTCCGCCAGCCCCGTTCTGGTAATACCCACCGTCATTGACGCCGGGTAGGGACATGACGTTGTTAGAAACAGGGTGGGCACCAGCAAACTGACTGGGCAATCCAGCACTGCCCGTGCCGACGTATCCTCCATACGGTGTCCCAGTGACCATGCCACCACCCTTCATCGGAATGCGCGCCTTGCGAGCACGGGCTGTGAGCGCACGACGAGACCCAGAAACCTTCAGGCCCTTTGCTTTCAGAAGACGCTTAATCGTCGCGACGGACTTTTTTTTTACGACCCGACGGGTCTTCCTGGAGCCGCGACGACGGCGTCCACCCGTGGCATTACCACCGCGGCTGGAGTCAACAAACTCTCCAGCCCCATGGGGTCCGCCAGGCGCGGGAGCGGTCGCACTGTCGCCGCTGCGCAGTGCATTTCCAACGCCAAGTCCAGAGTTCGCCTGATTGGCAGAGAACGCAAATCCACCGCCACGCACCGTACGCCTGCGACGACCACCCTCGTGCATGGCTCCGCAATTGCCGCCACGCATTTTCTTGGAATGTTTAGCCATTTACTCTTCGTCGGGAAGATGTTCTGGAACGAGAGGTGGTTGCTCCGTAAACAGTCCCATTGTTCCAGGCATGTCGTCGTAGGACTCGTAGCCGCGAAGTAACGCATTGGCTGGGGCGTCTCCAATCGTCGTCAAAGCCGTCAGGTCGGGGCGATGGAACTCTGCGAGCAGCGATGCCAGTATCTCCTGCCTCTTTGCGAAGGACACCTTGTTGTGGACACACTCTCCATTCACTGTCCACACATCGTAGGCAACAATCTGCTTGGGACCAAGACGCACACAGCGAAGCACAGTGTCAAAGCAGATTCGCTCGTCCATCACGATGGGCAGCTGCTCCTCTGCCCTACCGTCGGTCCACATCGCCTTAGGAATCCCATCCATGTCGTGGCCGAACACGACCCAGCCAGGTAGTCCATTATACTGCGGAACCACCTTACAAGTCCGCGATGTTGGTTGCCCCTTCTTGACTAGAGGGTGCCATGGGTAGAGTGACCGAATTCGCTTCAGCATTCTCCTTCTTGACCGGCTGCGTGTAATACTCAGGCAGCGGCGGCTCGGCGGGCGGCGGGGGCGCGACCACCGTGGGCGGTGGAGCAGGGGCAGGGGCAAATGCAGGCGCTGGAGTCGGCAACACCATCGGTGCGGGCATCACGGTCGGGGGATACATCCAACGGACCAGCAAAAAGATGGCCATGTGGAGAACCACGAATACGCAGACAGACCCGAATGCAAGACCAAGCGTTTCCCAGATGTCCATTGTGTTGGACTTACTTTTTCTCGGACACGATTCTACGCACTTCCTCAAAGTAAAAGGCTGTAGTCGGGTCAGTGCGCTCACACCACCTGCGAGGTGCGTCCGAGTAATCCGTGTAGATAACATGCTCCACGTGGTAGACGCGCGACAGCAGTCCGATAGAGTACGGGCGCTCCGTAAGCAAAAGTGTGTCCCCTGTTCGCTGGAGCAGCTGGAAGGTCTGAGCGTGGACGTTGATGCGGCCTAAGCCAGTGTAGAGGTACTGAGTCTCTACTGTTTTTCCTTGGGCCGAGGCCCATGTAGGTGGGGTATCACTGCATCGCACCTCCATTCCTTACTGTATTAGCACGCACGACTCGCTCTAGGTCGCTCGGCGACTCGAGAATCTGGTTCATCTTGGCGACTGCAGCCGTAATGGAGTTTTCAATAACCGCCCACTGCGCGGGGTCATTGAGGAACTTGGTGGTCCTCGTGGGGTGGTTGGGAAAGCGCTCAATCAGCTCAGCCTCCGTGGCACCCGACATCCGCATGTAGACCCGAAGCTGAATCTCGTCGTAGATGGGCACCTCAGGAAAGAAGCGCGTGCGGTCCTTGCTGTCCACGATGCGGTTGTGCGCCGCCACCCAGCCATCCGTGCGACCCACCAGCTTGAAGGTTGGAAAGTCCATCTTCAGGTTCTTGGTGTTGCGCTCCACCACCTGCACGTTATTGTCGGTCTCGTACGTGTTCAGAATCTTGTCCTCGTTATTGAGGCCGCGCTTCTTGGACACCTCGCCGCGTGCCTCGGACACCAGCTGGTTCACCACCGTCTCGCCGAGATGAGCATATCGCATATTCAGCACCATCCGAGACTGGACCTCCACGTCCTCCAGAGCCGCGGCCACGTTTCCCGACTTGGCGGCATCGAGCGCTGAATACACAACCTGCCGAACATTGCCATCCTTGAAGACCTCGTCCTTGAGGGCAGCGAATGAGCGGAGACCGAGGCGCATCTCAACCTCCCGAATCTTGGGTGCAACAGCCTTATCCTTGCAGTAGAGCTCGTAGAAGACCTCATCAACCTTCTGGTACTTGTGGAGACCGCAGACACCAGCGACACGAGTGGCGGAGATAGAGGGGATAAAGGTCGCCATTGGTATCCTTCAACTTCAACTTCATCATTCCGTTTTTGCGGCTCACGAAGTGGAGAAGGACTGCTGCATGCGCTGAATGGCGTCAATCCACCGAGGCATACCCTCCAGCAGTTGGGATATCGCCAGCGTGTTGCCCGCTACGGGCGTGGTGTCCAAATTTGACTCACACACAATCACCACGGCGGCAAGCAGTAGCGGGCGCTTCGCCTTGTCGGAAGGAGACCATCGGAGACAGTGCATCTTGTACAGGATATCCACATAGGGCCGCGCCTGGGGGCTCGCCTGTTTTCGCACGGCTTCCCAGAAAATCCAGATTGAATGAGTCCCGTGGTCCACCGACACGAACTCGTCTGCGCGGTTGGCAAAGGGTAGCACCATCTTGGATGCCTTCTTATGCTCTCGGCAAAAGGTGAAGACCCACGACATCCAATACAGGGCCCGTGTCAAGTCACGCACATCCTGCCGAATGCAGTAGCAGAATTCGTTCATCGGGACCACGACAGGCATGGGGTCATTGGGGCGCAGCACAAGCTTGCCGTACATGGACGACGGCGCCTTGATGCTCTCCTGAATGGTCACCGGGTCAAAGTCGTGAACGGGCTTCAGAGTGGGCAGCGACGGCAGCTTGTTCTTGCGACACGTGGACATGGCCGCAGCCACTTCGCAGACCACACGCCGAACGTCCATGTTGTTACGGATGCTCGTCATGGAGGACAGCGTGTATCCAGATTCAAGAGGCATGTAGTTCTCGTAGGCATTCGCCAAGTACGTGAAGACGGCTGGATTGGCGCGGTTGATGTGAAGAGCCGCTGCCTCAAAGAAGGCATCCCACAAGGAATGCACCAGCCCCGAACACAATAACTCCAATGTCCAGTAGCACGCGTAATCCGCGTGACCCAACTGCACATTCTGTAAGAGGACCTTGCGGACGTGTGCCCGAGGATGCCCGCAAAACGTCTTTTTCTGAAACTCAAGGACACTGCGGGGGTCGGTAATCTCCATTAGTATGGATACTGGAATTGAGGAAAGGCAGGACGAACGTACATCAGCTTGCTGACGAGGACGTATATCGCATACAGCAGAACCAAGACCAGCATCACATTCAAGAACATGTCCAACCAAGGATACCACGTAGGGGAGGCAATCTTGCGGTTCGTAATATTGATTTCGTTCTGGAGGTCGGCAATGTTCTTTGTGAATTCATCCACCGAATAGTGCAGGTCATCGGAGACACCCGAGTACAGTCCCTTTGCCTCCATCATCAACTCTAGAGTCTTCTGCATCTGGTCCTTCTGGCCCTGCAACGCCGTGAACGAGAGCGTGTACCGGTCCACAGAGGCCTGTGCGCTTGCAGTTGCAGCCGCTATGGCTTGTTGTTGGGCTGCGGATGTGGTGGCAGGGTCTGATGCGGGAGCAGGTGTTACCGTTGTACCGGGGATTGCTATACACGTATTATTAAACATGTAGAAGTATCCGGTTGGGCACGTGGGAGGTCCGCGTGGGACAGGAAGTCCGAATGGACCCTCCGATACCGCGCACTGCATAAGTGAAGGGACATACTCCGAAGGTGGTGGACACGTGGGCGTGGGTGCGCTCATTATATCTGGGAAAGATAGATTGCGGCTGCGATACCCGTTGCGAGAATCAAGACCACGGACATCTGTGCAGCCCACATAGGCATCACCAAGAACGCAAGGATGGACAACAACAGCGTGAGTAGCGCCGCCTGAATCACGTAGAGATGCTTAGCCTGAATGGTAAGTATCTTCTTCCGCTGTTCGGCTTCCTTTGAATCAGGGGTACCACTCGTTGGCGGCCTAGGAGACGGCGTGGCGCTCATGAAGTCGTCAATCATCTTAGACATGTCTTGACGTAATCTAGAGGATTGGTACATGGTCTGGGTGTTCACCACCTTTGACTCCACCTTGGCTCCGTCTACCTGTTCGTTCGCGGCCACTTTCTTGGCTGCAGCATCGACAGCGTCGCTGATTGGTGGCGGCGCGAGTTGGTCCACAAAATACGCTTTCAATAGCGCCACAATGGCATCTCGTACTTCAGGCGTGTCGTACTTCTTCACAAGGGTTCGGGCCTTCTCTGCGTATTCGGTTATCTTGGTATTGAGTTCGGCTACTTCTGCGCTGGACGCATTGGGTGGTGGACGGAAGGGTGGGACCGCGTCATTGATGTGTTGGGTCACCGTAGTATAGATGGGGTCAATTGTCGCGTGAAGAGACGTCTCTGTGATGGCTCCACCCTTTCGTTTCACCTCGTTTCCCGTCGCGAGAAGTCCAAAGACCACTGCAGTTTTGGACAACATTACGATGTTATCGGAGTTCTTGGCGAAATTAATCGCCAAGGAAAGGTCCGCGTTGTCTGGGTACTTGGCTGCAAGCGCCTTGGCGTCTACGAACGTGGATTGGGCAAATGCAAGCGCCTCTGCATACGCCCCTTGCAGGACGGGTTTCGCCATCGACATAATTTGGTCAAAAATCTCATTTACCTGAGCAGGTTCGGGTATCGTATTGCTGGCATCAAACACACCCGTCGCCATTCCTTCACGGCGTTGAAACCACAAGATGACCAATACCAGAACCCCGAGCAAGAGTTCAGCTTCCATTATCCTCTGTTAGGAAGAAAAGACCGAACTGCGCCGTAGATGGGCGCAATGAGACGGGCGTCGCGGCTTGCGTCCATGCTCCGCCATCCGAGGGCGTTGGGAACGGGGGATACACCGTTCTTGATATACGGCGCAATCGTGGCGGCCATGCGAATGTAGCGAGTGTGTTCAGATGCGTCGGATGTCAGTCCCACGTGGCGAACGCCGTTGTTACCGAGTTCAATGAAGGAGCGAACGGGCATTTTGTTTACTAGCCAAGAGATAATGCTCGAGTGGCTCGTCCTTCTCGCCGGTACGCTTCTGTTTATTATCAACCTGTCGGCACGAGAACACGCAACGAATCCACCTGGCGGAGGGAGCGGAACGGTTACGCTTCCCGCTGACCTTCGGGCAGCGCTGGATAGCTACAAGACGCTGTTGATTGCGTCTACAACCAATCCGTCAAACACTGGGGCCGCAGAGGCCACGTCCAATGCAAAGACGCAGCTGGATATGGAGCTCTCCAACTGGCAGAATGATGTGGCGACTGCACAAACCAATATTGAGACGACATCGAACGCCGACGCGGGATTGGGCTCCGATGTGGCAGCGCTTCACCAGCAGGTGTCGTCGTATGAAAAGACGCTGCCCGAGCTCAAGGACACCCTGACCAAGTCCAAGGTGAATACTGGAGAACGGGTGGAGGACACGACTATGATGGTCGCCAAGGCAGTTGCCGTCTTCACGATTGGGTTGTTTGCGGTGTTTGTCAGCGGTGTCTTCTAGATGGCCTTCATGAGCATGGCACCTACAAGACCCAGACACCCGAGGATGAAAAGCCCGGAGTATACCAGAAACGGACCTTCAAATTTTTCCTCTTCGCGGTCCCGAATGCGTTGGAGTGTCTTGAGTTTATCATCGCTAGCAGACAAACGATTGTATTGCCGTTCCAAGTCGTGGAGACGGTCCAGCAGTTCCTGCCGTTTCTTCTCCAAATCCGCATTTGGAACCTGTGTGGTGATGGCCACCATCTGGTTCAGAATGTCCATCATCTTCTGCTTTGCCGCCAAGACTCCGACCATCGCCGCGGCTATCTCTGCCGCAGTTGTGAGTTGGATGGCCGCCGATACCTTCGTGTCATAGTCTGCCTTGGCGGTTTGGTATTGGGTCTCCAAATCCGCCATTTGCCCGTCTGCGACCTGTCCGGGGGTGCTCATTGTGTTCACACAATATTTGCGTCGGTGACACAGTAGCGCCACACCTTGGACTGCCCCGCCGTATCGCTGTGCCGAATGACCTCCACCACGTCGCCTGGGATAGCACCGATAATACGGGCCTGAATGTCTTGGGAGTCAATAGAGAGCAATTGGACCTCGGGCTTCGTGATGTTCTTCTCCTTGAGCAGGACCGTCACCTCATCAGGCTTCAGAATGCGATGGGGCATAGACCAGCGCGACTGCGTGATGTCGTACTGCAGCTCGGGGAGGTAGAAGAACTGCACCCTGTCCTTGGCCACTGCCTTCATGGCAAGCAGCGCATTGTCCGAAGGCTTGGAGCGCGAAACCACGACCATTCCTTGGGCATATGCATTCTCGGCTGCGAACTTGCGGTAGTTCCCAATATCTGGAATGGACGTGGTCTGTTTCTGATTGAAGATGACCAGCACCTTGCCGATTGTGTACAAATTTGCCTTTTCCACATCATCCGTCGTGATACGAGCGGTATCGGTCGGGAGACCACGGCGGGAGAGAAAGAGACGCAGAGTGTCAAGTGCAGTTTCTTCAGTTGGCGCCATGCTTGTTGTTGAGCAAGAGACGAAACAATCCCTTTTTTTCGGGGTCTCTAAACAATGACTGAACTCCTTGTGCTTCTCGTAGGCATGGTGGCCGTTGGGCTGGCATGGTCTACGTTCTTCTCCTCGGAGGCCAAGCGCCCCGACCCGCCGTTTGAGGATATGCGTGGAATCCAGCGGACGGATGCCACGATTGATTCCAGCTACGCGCAGCGCACGAACCACATGCCCGCGCCCGTGGTCACGAGCCCACCGCTTGAGGGCATTGAAACGGCCTTTCAAGTCAACGCATATAGAGCCTACGTGAAGTAAACCACAATGGCTCATAAGCAGAAAATACCCGGTGCCCTGCGAGAACAAGTGTGGATATACCGATGTGGACATGTCTTCTCTCGTCCCTGCACGATTGTGTGGTGCCAGAACCGCATGAACGTGTTTGACTTTGAGTGCGGGCATGACGTGCCTGAGAGCAAGGGTGGCAAGACGACTCTTGACAACCTGTATCCCATTTGTCGTAGATGTAACGGAAGCATGGGGAATCGGTTCACCATCAAGGAGTGGAATGCAAAGTTCGCCGACCGCAGACCATGGTACTCAAAGGTCTATCGTTACTGTTGTGGACGGCGGTGATGCGGGCTTCGTCCCTGCCGCACGGTGCTGAACCACCTCATCCCAGAAGGCCTTCATGTCGGCAAAGTGCTTGGGCAGCCACTCGGGGTCCTTGGGCACAAAGTCCTTCTTCACGGACTGCAGAATCCAATGCACCTTCTGGTGCTCGTTCCCCCAGGACGCGTCCTTCGTATAACTGACTGTATCGTCCTCAAATATCACAAAGATACCTTTGCGACCTTGGAAGGCCACCCATTCTGCATAGAAGACCTGCTTGAAGCGAAACTCCACATACTCACATTCGTCAATGCCCGTGCACTCCATCTGCATTTGCATCTGATGGATGTACGCCGCAGGCACGCCGTCCTTGGCCACACGCGAGAAGGGGCACTTGAACTCCACCAACCGTCCGTAGCGGGTACTCCTTGACTCTTCGTTCGTAGGGAACACAATGCCGTCGGGCGAGGCACCGAGAAAGGCGTGGACGGGGTGCTGGACACAGGAGACGTCCGTGATGGAACAGCTGGTCTCTTCCTCATATATCTTCTTGGCCACGGGCTCAAAGCGCGTGCCCCAAATCAGTGGCGCACAGGGTGGACCCGTGGATGGTGCAGGAGGCTCCAGCTTGCGAACCATGACCGAGCGCCGCGTCTCACCGCCCGTGAAGATTGCGCCCAACTCCGAGGCCGTAATCATCTGTCCCCGCTTGCTGTGCCACGCAGCCGTTCGCTGGTCGTCTTGTCCGTAGACTCGGATAACCCTGCGCACGTTGCGGTCGCGAGACCACCTGCGCCCAAGCTCGCCCTTCATCAGCTCGTGAACTCGCAGCAGAACGTGTTTGCGCATCGTACGATGCGACAAGGGGGCAAGAGTCACGCAGAAGTTCACAAAGTGCCGAATCCGTGTTTGGAGATGCGTGAACGGTCCATCCCACAGCCACTCCTTGAGGGCGTCATCCATTGCGTTTGGTATGCGTTGAACTCCTAAACTCATTTTCACTGGTGAAACACAGATTGGGTATGACGGACACTGTGATTCAAAGCAAGGAGCAGTGGGTGCTGCACCGCCTGGAGGGATTCTACGCCAACCCCGTGACCTTTGCGCGCGTCCAATCCATACTGCAGGGCGAGTCCAAGCTGAGCCTGCGCCTGATTGACTGGTTCGTGACCAACTACTCCAAGAAGCAAAACGTGTCGTTTCTGACTAAGGACAATAAGCACGTTATCGTGTACCTGGTCTACAAGGCGCACCTCAAGGCGTACAACAAGAAGATGTTCGACCCCTTCTGCAGGTGGAAGCGAATCCAGTTTCGGGGGCTGGATACGACAGTTGGACAGCTCAACTTCTTTGAGTGGGCCGTGCAGGATGAGGTCCTTGATTATCTGGAGGCGCACTACGACGAAATCCACGCAGACATGGAGGCGTGTTCGCAGGTGGTGACGAATACGGAAGAGGGACGTCGCAAGCGCCACGAGCTGTCCCGTTCAGCTACCAAGTCCGTCCGCCGCCACGATGTCCGCGTTGTGGTCTCGTTTGATTAAGTGCGACGGGCTAACAATGCAGTCTGCCATTGACCGCCGCGTGGTGTACCCTGTCTCCACCGACATTACAGAACACGACATTGACGTGGTGTCGGACTTGTGGACCATGGATGGCCGGGAGGTGTACCGCGGACGCCGCGACCCCGCCTACAAGCACGCCAACGTCTACTGGTTGTACGATGAGGACCTAGACCGCGTGGGGTTAGCCGAGCATGACTTGGTAGACCACGCAGATGTCCACCTTCGCTGGTACTACGAGAGCCCCTTTGCCACGCTCTTACAGGAAAAGGGATGGGAGGTTGGAGACAGTCTGTGGTCTGTGCTTCCCGAATCTGTATATGAACAGTTCATGTCGGAGGGGTGGACCACACCGGAAAAGATACTGGAACGCTGTCTCAAGAGCTCGGTCCGTGTGTACAGCCCCAACATGGTCTTGAACCCGCCCAAGATGTACGCATGTGAAAAGTGTGCATGGGCTTCTCTTGAGCCACTCCATGCTGGGTGTGTGTCGTCTCACCTGGATGTGCCTAATTTATCCAAGGTGTTCTTTGTTGATGAATCCTTAACTCTTCACAAGCCTCCATCTGGCTCCAAGGTCTTTACTGCGCTGCAGCCACCGCCGCACGCTTCCGACCAGGCTTAGCCGCAGTGACCGTGCCGCCGCCTGCACCACCCGTATTCGCACGGTTCATCTGTGGAGGCGGCGCACGCTCCTCCTCCTCGGGCTCCGCAACGGGAACCTGGACCGAGTCCTCGCCGTCAAGCTCCTCCTCCGCTGCATTGTCCTCGGGCTCCTTGATATCCGCGAAGGCCGCCTTGGCCGACACGCGCGAGGGCGGGAAGATTTTGGCCAGCACGACACGCCACGTCACACCGAAGCCAGTGCCCGTCACGTAGATGCTCGGCGCAATCACCATGCGGCCCTCCATACGCTTGGCGAACACCTGCTCAATGTTGTCCAGCGTCACCGCGATAGACTCGCCGTTCGGGTCCATCGCATCCAGGCTGACCGCGCCATCCCACACTGAAATCTTCATGCGGAGGCTAGGCGGGTACTTGCCGCTCGGCACCCACTCGCCATTCACCTTCTCCACGCTAGGATTCAGGATTGGCTTCATCGTCTCACGGAGAACAGCCTCCGACTTGGACTTGCCGAACCACTTACCGCCGTTCAGAACAGCATGCTGGATAATCTTCTCCTGAAGGTCGAGCATGAAGTTGTAGAGGCCACCAATCTCGCCCGCATCAGAACCCGCGCGGTCCTTGACGTAGGTGTCGCAGCCCTTGAGGGACGCAAGCAGGCTGTAGCTGCTCTTGCCCTGGTCGTCCGTGCGGGTGACCACGCCCGCGGGGTAGAAGATACGCGGAATGCGAATCTGGAAGTTCTGTCCATTGTAGCGGATAGGAACAGTCTTGCCACCGGCCTTGTTGGCACGGATGTCGCCGATGGTGACGCGGGAGATGTCGAGAGTCTCGGAAGGAACGATGGCGGAGGCAGACATTTTAGCAGGTTGTAAGACTGGTTGGCTCATCCGGCGCCGTTTCCGTTTTTAGCGCATGAATCCAACTTTCAAGAAACTCTTCCAGTCAATCAAGGGATGCCGCAGTGTGTGTCTACGCGGAACGTAAGGTCTACAGACCAATGCTTAGCACCTGCACTGATTGGACATACCATGTGTGGAACGCATCGCAAAGCCAAGGTACCTCGTTTGTGGGTGGATGTCAACCAGAACCGCAAGCAACCTGCAGCCAAGATACAGTCGGTGTTCCGTGGGTGGAGGATACGCAAGTACCTTGCATTGTGTGGCCCTGGGGTATTGGACCGCAGGGAGTGTGTGAACGACGAAGACGTGATTACGTGCGTGGAGAAGGGAAAGCAACACCCGCTCGACTACTTTGGTATGGAAGAGGCGGGCAAGCTGTGGTGGTTTGACTTTGGGTCCATATGGAATTGGTCTATTCGGTCCATTGAGCCCTTGAACCCGTACACCAACGTGCCGTTGGACCACGAGGCCAAGCAGCGCATCAAACGGATATGGATTGCCCGTCGCCGGCTTGGGATGTCCGTGCCTTCAGAAGCCGGTGTCCCAACCCCTGACCGCATCTTCCGACGCTGGACGTCCTTGTGTCAAATCTTCCGTTTCTACGGGTTTGAAGACGTGCACCCCAACATGTTCGTGGACTTGACGAAGCAGAACCTTCTCGCGATGTTCCGATTATTGGCTGTTGACCTTGGCGACATGCCGAAGAAGCCTTACCGAGCAATTGGTTTCTGCACACGGGGAATACAGAATGCAAACAGCATACCGCCAAACGCGTACATCATGACAAGCCTGAATGCACTGATGTTCATGCTGTCGGGAGCGAATAGTTACGACTTTGTATTTTTGGTCCTGTCGGCATTATATCGCTGCTGAAAACGGGTTTAGTCGTAGCAGGTAACGGATACCTGCCACCATGAACATCTTCTTCCTCTCCCTTGACCCCGCGGAAGCGGCTCGCCTTCACTGCGACAAACACGTCGTGAAGATGATTCTTGAATCCTGCCAACTCCTGTACTGCGCCCATTGGATGTGTGGGACCACCATGCCGTCAACTGCATACAAGAAGACCCACCCCAACCACCCAACTGCAAAGTGGGTCCGCGAATCTCAGTCCAATTACCGCTGGCTCTGTCGTCTCGGGTTAGAGCTGTGCGAGGAGTACACGTTCCGATACAGCAAGCACCACAAGTGCGAGGAGCACCTCGTGTGGCTCTGCATGAACACCCCGCAAGGCCTGCCCGAAGCGTGGACGCCTCCCAAGCCAGCCATGCCCGACGAATACAAGAACCCAGACCCCGTGGTTGCCTACAGGACGTACTACGTGTGCACCAAGCAGCGCATGCTGCAGTACACAAAGCGACCCTCCCCCGAATTCCTGACGCAAGCGATTTACATGACCGCCGTAGGGTAAGAGTATACCAACGCGTTCAAAATGTCTGCCTCTTCCTCTGTCGTTAAGGCAAACAAGATGCCTGCCAAGAAGTCCGATGCCAAG
>Ga0136641_1000484_pt1 | contig 17350 bp, 15 predicted proteins | sample EliLak1302023Y_FD_115312 | JGI IMG/M metagenome (GOLD analysis project Ga0136641, IMG submission 115312) | Freshwater microbial communities from Elizabeth Lake, Yosemite National Park, California, USA - 13020-23Y | ecosystem: Environmental > Aquatic > Freshwater > Lake ...
GACACGCGCGACAGCAGCGGCGCCGAAGCGGTGTTCACATCGACGCCCACCGAATTCACGCAGTCTTCGATCACCGCGTTCAGGCTCTTGGCCAGATCGCTCTGGTTGACGTCGTGCTGGTACTGGCCCACGCCGATGCTCTTGGGGTCGATCTTCACCAGCTCGGCCAGCGGGTCTTGCAGGCGCCGCGCGATGCTGACCGCGCCGCGCAGGCTGACGTCCATGTCGGGCAGTTCCTTGCTGGCGAATTCGCTGGCCGAATAGATCGACGCGCCGGCTTCGCTGACGACCACCTTTTCCAGCTTCACGTCGGGCGCCATCGTCTGGATGCGCTTGATCAGGTCGGCCGCCAGCTTGTCGGTCTCGCGGCTGGCCGTGCCGTTGCCGATGGCGATCAGGTTCACGCCGTGCGTGGCCACCAGACGGCCCAGGCTGTGCAGCGAACCTTCCCAGTCCATGCGCGGTTCGTGCGGGAAGACGGCGGTGGTGTCCAGCACCTTGCCGGTTTCGCTGACCACCGCCACCTTCACGCCGGTGCGGATGCCGGGGTCCAGGCCCATCACGACGCGTCTGCCGGCGGGGGCGGCCAGCAGCAGGTCACGCAGGTTGTCGGCGAAGACCTTGATGGCCACCGTCTCGGCGTCTTCGCGCAGGCGGCCGAAGAGGTCGCGCTCCAGGCTCAGGCTGAGCTTGACCTTCCAGGTCCAGGCGACGGTCTTGCGGATCAATTCGTCGGCGGCGCGCTTGGCGTGGCTCCAGCCCAGATGAATCGCAATCCGGCCTTCGGCCAAGCTGGGCTTGCCCGGCACGAGTTCCTCGTCCAGCACCAGTTTGGCGTCCAGCCATTCGTTGGTCCGCCCGCGAAACACCGCCAGCGCGCGGTGGCTGGGCACGGTGCATATGGGTTCGGCGTAGTCGAAGTAGTCGCGGAACTTGGCGGCGTCGGCGTGGTTGCCGTCCTTGCCGTCCACCAGCTTGCTTTGCAGCCGAGCCTCGGCCCACAGCCAGGTGCGCAGCTTGCCGACCAGCAGCGCGTCTTCGGCCCAGCGTTCGCTGAGCAGGTCGCGCACGCCGTCCAGCACCGCGTGGGCGTCGGCGAAACCACCGTCTGCATTGATGAAGGCCAGGGCCGCGGCGGACGGGTCCAGCGTGGGATCGGCGAACAGCCTGTCGGCCAGCGGTTCCAGGCCGGCTTCGCGGGCGATCATGCCCTTGGTGCGGCGCTTCTGCCTGTAGGGCAGGTAGAGGTCCTCCAGCTCCTGCTTGGTCGGCGCGGCCTTGATCAGCAGCCGCAGTTCTGGCGTCAGCTTGCCTTGTTCCTCGATGCTCTTCAGCACCGCCTCGCGGCGGTCTTCCAGTTCGCGGATGTAGGCCAGGCGGGCTTCCAGTTCGCGCAGCTGGATGTCGTCCAGGCCGTCGGTGGCCTCTTTGCGATAGCGGGCGATGAAGGGCACGGTGGCGCCGCCGTCGAGCAGTTCGACGGCCGTCAGCACCTGGGCCGGGCGAACCTTCAGCTCGGCGGCAATTTGCAGAACGATCTTGTCCAAGGGCGCATGCAGCCGGCGCGCGGCTGCCAGAAGGTGGCTGACCGCGCAGTCTACTGGGCGGTCGCCGTCGCAGCCGCAAGCCAGTCGGCCGCGCCCTGCCCGGCGCTCAGGCCGGTGGCGAAGCAGGCGGTCAGCAGGTAGCCGCCGGTGGGCGCTTCCCAGTCCAGCATCTCGCCGGCCACGAAGACGCCGGGCAGCTGCTGGATCATCAGCCGGGCATCCAGGCCGTCGAAGCGCACCCCGCCGGCGGTGCTGATGGCCTCGTCGATAGGCCGCGTGGCAGTCACCGTGATGGGCAGCGCCTTGATGGCCGCGGCCAGCTGCGCCGGGTCAGCCTGCGCGTCCTTGCTCAGCGACTCCCACAGCAGACCGGTCTTGACGCCGGACAGGTTCAGCCGGGACTTCAAGTGCGTGGCCAGCGAGCGCGGCCCGCGCGGGTGGGCCACTTCGCGCTGCACCCAGTCCAGGCTGCGCGCCGGCAGCAGGTCGAGGTGGAAGGTGGCCGAACCCGCCGCCGCGATGCGCTCGCGCAGGGCCGCCGAGGCCGCGTAGACCAGGCTGCCCTCGACCCCCGTGGCGGTGACGACGAATTCGCCCGGCTGGCGCCAGCCTTCGAACTCGAGGGCCACCGACTTCAGCGGCTCACCGGCATAGCGCGAGCTGAAGTGCTCGCTCCAGGCCGCATCGAAACCGCAGTTCGACGGCTGCAAGGCGGCCAGCGGCACGGCCTGGGCGGCGAGCCACGGCCACCAGGCGCCGTCGGAGCCCAGGCGCGACCAGCTGGCGCCGCCCAGGGCCAGCACCGTGGCGGCGGGGCTGATCTGCACGGCGCCCGTGGGGCTGTCGAACTGCAAACTGCCGTCTGCCGCCCAACCCGTCCAGCGGTGGCGCATGTGGAAGCGCACGCCCTGCCCGCGCAGCCGGTGCAGCCAGGCGCGCAGCAGCGGCGCGGCCTTCATGTCCTGCGGGAAGACGCGGCTGGAACTGCCGACAAAGGTGGGTACGCCAAGGGCTGCCGACCAGGCCCGCAGCGCGTCAGGGCCGAAATCGCGCAAGCCCGGTTCCAACGCCGGCTCAGCGGCCGCGTAGCGGGTCAGGAAACGGTCGAAGGCTTCGGCGTGCGTCAGGTTCAACCCGCCCTTGCCGGCCAGCAGGAATTTGCGGCCGACGGACGGCATGGCGTCATACAGGTCCACCGCCACGCCGCGCTGGGCCAGGGCTTCGGCGGCCATCAGGCCGGCAGGGCCGCCGCCGATGACGGCGACGCAGGAGGTGGTGGTCGGGGAAACGGAATTCATCGAGGACTGTAGCCTGCGGCGCTGTAAGGTCACCGTGCGGCCGGCGACTGAAGGCCTGCTGCACACCGCATGCGCTGCCCGGAGTCGACATCATGCCCCGCCTGAACCCCTGCTGGATTGCCTGGTTGCCGGTGCTGGCCGCCGTGAACCTGGCCACGGCGGCGCCGGCGGCCTGCCAGGCGCAATCGGCCGCCGTGGCGCCCACCGTCGTCGAGTTGTACACCTCGGAAGGCTGCAGTTCCTGCCCGCCGGCCGACCGCTGGCTGTCCACGCTGAAGGGGCGAGCGGACGTGCTGGCCCTGGCCTTTCACGACACCGTCTGGGACCGCCTGGGCTGGCCCGACCGCTACGCCACGCCCGAGGCCACGGCCCGGCAGCATGAACTGGCGCGGCTGGCCGGCCGGTCGCAGGTCTACACACCGCAGGTGCGGGCGGCCGGGCGCGACTGGCAGGTCTGGCCGAAGTTGCCCGCACCCGCTGCCGACAGCGGCATCCGCATCACGCTGCAGCGCGTAGGCGATACCGTCACCGCGCAGGTCGCCGCCGTGGCCGGACTGACGGCCCTGCGCTCAGGCTACTGGGCGGTGCTCGAAGACGGTCACCAGAGCGCCGTGAAAGCCGGTGAAAACGCCGGCCAGACGCTGCGCCATGACCACGTCGTGCGCCTGTACAAGCCTGTCGCCCCCTGGGCCGCCAGCGCCACCCAGCGCCTGCAGTTGACAGTGACACGCGGCGACCCGGCCTACCCGCGCCGGGTCGTCTTCGTCGTCACCGACCCGGCCACGGCCCAGCCGCTGCAGGCCGTGGCGCTGGGCTGCTGAAGCGGGCGCAACGCCCGCCAGGGGCGTTGCGCCCCGCCTTCAAACTCAAACGCCGGCTTTGCCGTCGCGCAGCTGCGCCCGCAGGTGCTGCCCGATCTCCGGCTTCGCGTGGAAGGGATCGGTCGGGTTGCGCAGCGTCACGATGTCTTCCAGCCGCGTCTGCACGCCGGCCAGCGCGTGCGGGTGGCTGAAGACGTAGAAGCGGTTGGCGTCCATCGCGTCGAAGACGAACTGCGCCACCTGCGCGGCGGTCAGCTTGCCGCGCGTGACGGCCTGGTCGCTCATGGCCTGGGCGATCAGCTGGCTGCGCGTGGGCTGCACGGTTTCCTGGAATTCGGCCGGCCGGTTGCGTTCGCTCTGGTGGATGCCGGTGGGCACGAAGTAGGGGCACAGCACGTGGGCGTGGACCTGCCCGGTGACCAGGGCCAGATCCTGGAAGAGCGTTTCGCTCATCGCCACCACGGCATGCTTGGTGACGTTGTAGACGCCCATATTGGGCGCGTTCAGCAGGCCGGCCATGCTGGCGGTGTTGACGATGTGGCCCACAAAGGCCGGGTCGGCCTCGGCGGCGGCCAGCATCATCGGCGTGAAGACGCGCACGCCGTGGGCCACGCCCATCAGGTTGACGCCGACGACCCATTCCCAGTCCTTCAGCGTGTGTTCCCAGATCAGGCCGCCGGCGCCGACACCGGCGTTGTTGAAGAAGAAACTCGGCGCACCGAAGCGGGCCAGCGTGGCCGCGCCCAGGGCTTCGAATTCGGCGGCCTTGGCCACGTCGATGCGGAAAGGCAGCACGGCGGCGCCGTGGGTGCGGGCGATGGCCTCGATCTCGGGCACGGCCTTGTCGAGTGCCGCCTGCTGCACGTCGGCCATCACCACGTTCATGCCGCGCCCGGCGGCGATGCGGCTGGCTTCCAGTCCGAAGCCCGAGGCGGCGCCGGTGATGACGGCGGTGGGTCGTTGCGTGTCGTTGCTCATGCTGTCTCCTGCTGTATCTGGAACCCGCGGCGCGGGAAGTGCACATGGACGCGGCCGGCGCGTTCGTCGTCGCGGGCCAGCACCACCTCGTCGGCGCTCAGGCCGACCAAGGTGCCGGCCACCGGGTCCATGCCGTAGTCGGTGGGCGTGACGCTGACGGCCTGCCCGGCTTCGAAGCCCAGGCCGGGCTGCACGGCGGTCGGCGCATGCGACGGCGCCGCGCGGGCGACCGCCAGCGCCTGCTCGCCGGTCATGGCTTCGGGCGTGCCGTGGCCGACGGCCAGCAGCCGGTCGAGCCAGGCATGGAGATGGACATGGCGGGTGACGATGTCGGCCAGCGGGCCAGCCCGCCGCAAGTACCAGAGGCAGTGCGCCACGGCGAAGTCGGCGATCGAGGCCTCGAAGCCCAGCAGATACGGCCGGCCGTCGGCCAGTTGCGCTTCCAGCCAGCCCAGGTAGGCCGCCAGGTTGACGCTGGCATCGGCCGCCGTCTGCCGCCTCATGCCGGCGGTGAAGGGTGCGCGGTCGGCCATGAAGGCCTTCAGCACCTCGGGCGGCGCACCCTTGAAAAGGGTGGCAGCACCGGCGGGCTGCATGGCATAGGGTATGACGGTCCAGAACAGGGTGCTGTCGGCCCATTGCGCCAGCAGCGGCGCCAGCGCTTCGTTGGGCGGGAACAGCGGCGGCGTCGGCGCAAGCTGCTCCAGCAGCTGTGCGATGAGCGCGGTGTCGCAGTAGACGTCGGCGCCGACCTGCACGATGGGCGTCTTGCGGTAGCCGCCGGTGAGTGCGGTGACATCCGGCTTGGGCATGATCACCGGCACCTTCACCGAGTGCCAGGCCAGGCGCTTGTAGCCCAGCATCAGGCGCACCTTTTCCGAGAAGGGTGAGCCGTCGTAGTGGTGCAGGATGAGGCTGTCCATCAGCAAGTCTCCGTGGGCATGGCCCGGTCGATAAGGGCTGACGCGTCGTGGCGCGCCGGCAGCAAGCCGTAGACGTCGCTGGCCTGCGCCAGGCGGCTGTCGCAAAAGGCGGCGAAGACAAAGGCCGGTGCCTGGCGGTGCAGCAGGCTGGCCTGCAGCAGCAGCGCCACCGCGCGCGCCAGGCTGCGGCCTTCGGCTTCGGCGGTCACGCCGTCGATCTGCAGCAGCAGGGCGTCGGCCGCGCGGTCGAAAGCGGCGTTGCTGCCGCGGGCCGGCGCGAATTCGTGCTCGAGGGCGGGCGCCACATCGGCGCCCCGCAAGGCCCGCAGCAGGTCCAGCGCCATGATGTTGCCGGCGCCTTCCCAGATGCTGTTCAGCGGCATCTCACGGTAGATGCGGGCCATCACGCCCTCGCCCGCCGCTTCCACATAGCCGTTGCCACCCAGGCACTCCATGGCCTCTTGCGCAAAGCCGCTGCCGCGCTTGCAGATCCAGAACTTGGCCACCGGCGTGAGCAGGCGGCGCATCACCTGTTCGTGCGCGGTGTCGACGCCCGGCCCGCCGTGTTCCGTGCGGTCCACGGCCACGGCCAGGCGCAGCGCCAGCGCGGTGGCGGCTTCGCTTTCCAGCGCCAGATCGGCCAGCACCTGGCGCATCAGCGGCTGTTCGATCAGCGGACGGCCGAAAGCGCTGCGCTGCGCCGTGTGGTTCAGAGCCAGGCTCAGCGCCTGGCGCATCAGACCGGCGGTGCCCAGGGCACAGTCCAGGCGCGTCAGCGCGCCCATCGCCAGGATCTGCGGAATGCCGCGCCCGGCTTCGCCGACCAGCCAGGCGCTGGCGCCGTGGAATTCGACTTCGCTGCTGGCGTTGGCGTGGTTGCCCAGCTTGTCCTTGAGCCGCTGGATAGCGATGGCGTTCAAGGTGCCATCGGGCAACCAGCGCGGCAGGAAGAAGCAGCTCAGGCCCGAAGGGGGGGCTGACTGCGTCTGCGCCAGGATCAGGAAGGCATCGCACATCGGCGCCGAGAAGAACCACTTGTGGCCGGTGACGGCGTAGCGACTGCCCCAGGCGTCGTCGCCTTCGAAGTCGGCGCGGGTGGTGTTGGCACGGACGTCGGAGCCCCCCTGCTTCTCGGTCATGCCCATGCCCATGGTCGCTGCGGTCTTCTGCTCCATCGGCAGGAAGCGCGCGTCGTAGGCCGTGCTGGCCAGCTTGGGCCCCCACAGTGCGTGCAAAGCCGGGTTGGCCCGCAGCGCGGGCGTGACGGCATAGCTCATCGACACCGGGCAGAGCACGCTGGGCTCGGCCTCGGTGAAGAGCATGAAGGCCGCGGCGCGCTGGATGTGCGCGCCGGTGCCGCCCGCCCACGGCGTACCGTGCAGGCCGTGGGCCAGCGCGCGGCCCAGCAGCGCGTGGTAGCTGGGGTGGAACTCGACCTCGTCGCTGCGGTGACCGAACCGGTCGTGGGTGTGCAGCACCGGCCGGTGGCTGTTGGCCAGGCGGGCGTGGGTCTGCATCGCGGCCGAACCGGCTTCGGCGCCCAAGGTGCGCAGCGCGGCGGTGTCCAGCGTCGGCGCATGCACAGCCAGCGCATCGCGCAGCGCGCGGTTGCCGTCGAACAGGTTCACGCCGACCAGCGGCGCGGCCTGGTTGGTGACGGCATGCGTCACATTCATGCGGCGCGCACCATCGCGCGAACCATCTCGCAATGGGGGATGCCGTCTTCGATGTAGTCGGCGCCTTCGCGCACGAAGCCGTGGCCGGCGTAGAAGGCTTCCAGCCGGGCCTGCGCGCCGATGCGGATGGCCAGGCCCGGCCAGGCAGCTTCGCAGCGCGCAATGCCCTCGTCGACCAGGCGATGGCCCAGCCCGGCGCCGCGCGATGCGGCCGAGGTGATGACGCGACCCAGCGACGGTTCAGGGTACTTCACACCCGGGTCCACCACGCGCAGATAAGCCTGCAACACGCCGGCTGCATCGCGGCCCAGCAGGTGGCCGCTGGCCCGGTCGGCACCGTCGGCATCCTGGAAGATGCAGGCCTGTTCGACCACGAAGACCTCGGCGCGCAAGGCCAGCACGTCATAGAGCTCGTCCACGCTCAGCGCGGGGAACCGCCGGTAGGTCCAGTTCAAATCAACTTCACCAGCTGCTTGCCGAAGTTCTTGCCCTTCAACAAGCCCAGGAAAGCTTCGGGCGCCGCAGCGATGCCCATGGCCACGCTCTCGCGGTACTTCAGCTGGCCGGTGGCGACCAGGCCGCCCAGTTCCTTCAGCGCGCCAGGCCACAGGCTCATGTGTTCGCTGACGATGAAGCCCTGCAGCTTCAGGCGCTGGGTCAGCAAGAGACGCGGTTCGGTGATGGGCATGGCGGGGCCGTCGTAGCCGGAAATCATGCCGCACAGCGCGACGCGGCCGAAGGCGTTCATGCGCGACAGCACGACGTTCAGGATCAGACCGCCGACGTTCTCGAACAGGCCGTCCACGCCGTTCGGCGCAGCCACGTCCAGGGCCGCCGCCAGCGAGGCGAAATCGCGGTGCTGCTTGTAGTCGATGCAGGCGTCGAAGCCCAGTTCCTCGATCACGTAGGCGCACTTGTCGGCACCACCGGCCAGGCCCACGGCGCGGCAGCCGCGCGACTTGGCCAGTTGGCCAACGGCGCTGCCCACCGCGCCGCTGGCGGCGTCGACGACGATGGTCTCGCCGGCCTTGGGTTCGATCAGGTGGATCAGCCCGACCCAGGCCGTGACGCCCGGCATGCCCACCGCGCCCAGGTAGGCCGACAGCGGGATGACCGAGGCGTCGACCTTGCGCATCGCGCCCGGCACGGCCGCGTTGACGACTGTGTACTGCTGCCAGCCGCCCATGCCGACGATGGTGTCGCCCACCGCGTAACCGGCATGCCGCGACTCGACGACTTCACCGACCGTGCCGCCGACCATGGGCTCGCCGATGGCCTGCGGCGCGGCGTAGCTCTTGGCATCGTTCATGCGCATGCGCATGTAGGGGTCCAGGCTCAGGTGGTGGTTGCGGACCAGCACCTGGCCGTCGGCCAGGGCAGGCACTTCAACCGACTCCAGCCGGAAGTTGTCGACGGTGGCTTCGCCGGCCGGGCGGGAAGCGAGAACGATGCGTTGGTTCACGGTCATGGTGATCAATCCGATGCGTTGAGTTTTTGCACACGACGGCCGCCGACGGGCAGGCCTTTCATGAACTTGAAGGTGCCGCTGGCATGGCCGACGAGCAAGCCCTGCGCATCGTGCACATAGCCTTCGCAGAAAGCCAGCGAGACGGTGCCGTGCAGGCGTTTGCCGGTGGCGATCAGCCGGCCCAGGCCCGGCCGCATGAAGCTGGTCTTCATCTCGATGGTGACCACGCCGGGCTGGGTTTCGCCGCCCGCCTCGCGCGGGCTGCGCGCGGCGTGGGCCATCACCACGTCGAGCAGCGTCATGGTCACGCCGCCGTGGGCCACGCCCCAGGAATTGGTGAGTTCCTGACGCAGGTCGAGGTGGATTTCGGCCGCGCCCGGTTCGAAACGGATCAGCTCCATGCCCAGCAGTTCGACGAAGGGAATCTGGACCTGGAAGTCCATCGCTTCCTCAAGCACCGTGCACGGCCGAAACGCCGCCGTCCACCGCCAGGATCTGCCCGGTGATGTGCTTGCCCGCCGCGCTGGCGAAGAGCAGCACCGCCCCCTTCAGGTCGTCCTCGTCACCGATGCGCTTCAGCGGCGCGCCGGCGGCCAGCTTGTCGGCGCCGAAATGGTCCAGCGTGCCCTGCGTCATCTTGCTCGGGAAGAAGCCCGGCGCCAGCGCGTTGACGGTGATGCCGTAAGCGCCCCACTCGCCGGCCAGCGTGCGCGTGAAGTTCACGGCGGCGCCCTTGCTGGTGCCGTAGGCGATGAACTTCACGTCCATGTTGCCGCTCAAGCCGGCGATGCTGGCGATGTTGATGATGCGGCCGTGGCGGTGGGGAATCATGCTGGCCTTGGCCACCGCCTGCGCAAACAGGAAGAGGCTGCGGATGTTCAGGTTCATCACCTTGTCCCAGGCCTCGATGGGGTGGTCTTCGGCGGGCGCGCCCCAGGTGGCGCCGGCGTTGTTGACCAGGATGTCGATGCGGCCCATCTTGGCCATGGCCTCGGCCACCACACGCTGCACCTCGTCGGCCTTGCTGGCGTCGGCGGCGATCCAGTGCGCGGTGATGCCGCGCGCGGCCAGGTGGGCGGCGGCTTCCTGCAGGTCGGCGGCCTTGCGCGAACACAGCATCACGGTGGCGCCGGCTTCGCCCAGGGCCTCGGCCATCTGCAGGCCCAGGCCGCGTGAGCCGCCGGTGACCAGGGCGGTCTGCCCGGTCAGATCGAAAAGTTGCTGGATCGGTGTGCCCATGGCGGTCTCCTGCTTCAGTCGTGTTCGGGGGGTCGATTCAGTACTGCAGTTCCAGCAGCACCAGGTGGTTGTCGGCGGCGGGCCAGTTGCGGCCGACGAGGCGTTCCTCGTTGAACTGCCCGGCCACCGCGCGCATCGGGCCGGCCGACAGCTTGATCTTGGACACCGCCACGCCGGCCACGCCGCGCGGGATGCCCGGCGCCGGGTCCAGCCCGTCGAGCACGATGCGGTCGCGCGGCAGGCCGAAATAGCCGCGCGGGCGGCTCAGGCTGACGACGGCGCCGGCGCTCTTGTCGGCCTCGGCCAGGCGCTCGGCGCGGAAGTGCACGATGTCCGACGAGCGCGGGAAGGGCTGGCGGTAGACGTGCAGCACGGCGTAACCGGGCGCGCTGATGACGAACTCGTAGGTGCTGGCGCTGTCAGCCGTGAACGGGCCCCAGCGGCCATCGGCGCCGACCGCCTTGCGCCAGCGGGCCTCACCGAGGCGCTCGCCGCTGGCGGGGGCTGTGGCGTAGACCTCGACGGTCGCGCCGGCCAGCGGCAGGTTGGTGGCGTAGCTGCCCTGGGCGGGGTCGTTGCCCAGGCCCAGACCGCTGACCTGGCCGTCGAGCACGACGCGGGCTTGCGGCAGCACGGCGGTCTGGGCGGGGGCCTTGCCGGTGATGAAGCGATAGGCGGCTTCGAAGGCCTGCGGGCCGTAGGACGTTTCGCGGTGGTCGATGGCCGGCACGACCACGTTCTGCGCGCCCTTCAACTCGGGGCCGGCGAAGGTCACGTTGGTGGGCTGACCGAGCGCGCCCAGCCAGGCGCCGTCGGGCTGGGCGAACTTGTCGTTGTTGTCCGAACGCACCGTCAGCCACTTCGGGCCGGGTGTCACCTCCACACCCGGCGCGCCCTGGTTGTTCAACGCAGTCAGGAAAGGCCCGGCGCCGTTGAACTCATTCATCGGCCGCACGGCCGCATTGGCCTGCACGCCGTGGTTGGGCGTGCCACCCAGGATGGCGTGGCTGACGTTCACCGCACCGCCTTGCGCGATATAGCTGCGGATGGCATTGCCGCCGCGCGAATTGCCCACCAGCACGACCTGCTTGGCACCCGTGCGGCGCAGCAGGCGGTCGACCTCGGCCGCCAGGAACAAGCGGTGCTCGGTGGTGGACGTGCGGCCGGCTTGCGCCACGTCGTCCAGGTCGCGCGCCAGCGGGTAAGGCAGATCGATGGCGTGCAGGCGCTCGCGCGGCCAGCCGTTGGATTCGAAGCGCCAGATCGTCGTCAGCCACAGCGCCGCGGTGTCGCCGTTGCCGTGCACGAAGACGATGGGCGGGTCGGACGCGGCCGCCGGGGTGGCGACGGGCGGCGCCACAGCGAGGCCCCCTGCGCAGCCGGCCAGCACCGCCAGCGCAGCGCCCAGCAGGGCACGGCGGATCATGCGGAGGGTGAGGCTGAAATTCATGGGCGTTCCTGTTTGGGAGGGGGATCTTGCGGCATGCGCGAACGCACCCAGACCAGCACAGCGCCGACCAAGGCGACCAGGGCGCCCAGCCCGATCAGCGTCCAGCCCAGGTCGGCATCACGGCGTTTCACGAAGATGCCGAGCGACACCATCAGCAGCCCGCCATAGACCAGCACCCAGATCAGTTTGTCGATGGTGGCTGTGGTCACGGCAGCGGTCAGAACCACGCGTCCTGCATGTCACGCGGCAGCGCTTCGCGGCGGGCGACGACACCCAGCCAGGCGTCGATCTTGGGCAGTTCGTAAGCGAAGAAGTAGCGCATGGCCGCGAGCTTGCCTGAGGCCAGATCACCTGGCTGTTTGCTGGCAGCCAGCGCCACGTCCAGCCACAGCCAGGCCAGCACCACATGGCCGAAAGCCTGCAGGTAAGGCGTGGCATTGGCCAGGGCTTCTTCGGGCACGCCGGTGGCCCAGGCCGACTTCGTCGCCGCTCCCAGGCCTTGCAGCGCTGCCGCGAGGGCGTTGGCGTGTTCGGCCAGACCTTCCACCTGGCCCGCCTGCTCGGCCGTGGCGGCGATGCGCGTGGCCAGCAGCTTCAGCCCTGCGCCGCCGTTCATCACCACCTTGCGGCCCAGCAGGTCCAGGCCCTGGATGCCGTGGGTGCCTTCGTGGATCATGTTCAGGCGGTTGTCGCGCCAATGCTGTTCCACCGGGAAGTCGCGCGTGTAGCCGTAGCCGCCCAGCACCTGGATGGCCAGCGAATTGGCCTCCAGGCACCACTCGCTGGGCCAGCTCTTGGCGATGGGCGTCAGCACCTCCAGCAGCGTGCCGGCCTGCGCCGCAGCGGCCTCGTCGCCGGTGTTCAGTTCATCGACCAGGCGGGCGCAATACAGCTCCAGCGCCAGTCCGCCTTCGACATAGCTCTTCTGCGCCAGCAGCATGCGCTTGATGTCGGCGTGCTGGATCAGCGTGACGGGCGGCTGCGAGGCGTCCTTGCCGCTGCCCGTGATCGGCCGGCCCTGGCTGCGCTGCCGCGCATAGTCTAGGCTGGCTTCGTAGCCGGCATAGCCCAGCATCACCGCGCCCAGACCGACGCCGATGCGCGCCTCGTTCATCATGTGGAACATGCAGCGCAGGCCTTCGCCGGGCTGGCCGACGAGGTAGCCCACGGCGCCGGACCCGGCGCCGTCCAGGCCCCCGCCAGCCTCGCCGCGCACCGGGAACCTGCCCTCGCCGAAGTTCAGCAGCGTGTTGGTGGTGCCGCGGTAGCCCAGCTTGTGGTTCAGGCCGGCCAGCGCCACGTCGTTGCGTTCGCCCGTGAGTTCACCCTGCGTGTTGACCAGCTTCTTGGGCACGATGAAGAGCGAAATGCCGCGCGTGCCGGGCACCAGCTTGCCGTCGGCGCCGGGTATCTTGGCCAGCACCAGGTGGATGATGTTCTCGGTGATCTCGTGCTCGCCGCCGCTGATCCACATCTTGTTGCCGCGCAGGCGGTAACGCGGGCCGAGCGGGTCATCTTTCCAAAAGCAGGCGCCATCCGCGGCACCGCCAGGTGCCTCGTCAGGGACTGCGCGCGTGGCCACGTCGCTCAGCGACGAGCCGGCCTGCGGCTCGCTCAGGCACATCGTGCCGAACCAGCGCCCGGCAAACTCGTTCTTGGCGAAGACCTCGCGCTGCATGGCGCTGCCGTGGGCCATCAGCAAGCCGGCGTTGCCGGTGGTCAGCATGGCGTAGCCGCCGATGGCCACGCTGGCCTGGCTGAAGAAGCTCTTGGCCGCCATCTGGATGACGCAGGGCAGTTGCATGCCGCCGACGTCGTAGTCCTGGGCCGCCGCCATCATGCCGGACTCGACATAGGCGGCCAGCGCCTCGTGCGTGGCCTGCGGCAGGTGGACCTTCTCGCCGTCGAAGTGCGGCTCCTGCGCGTCGATGAGCCGGTTGAAGGGCGCGAACTTCTCGCGAGCGATGCGCTCGCAGGTGTCCAGCACCTGGGTGAAGGTCTCGCCGGAATGATCCGCAAAGCGCGGTCGGTCGAGCAGCGCGTCGACGCGCAGCCAGTCGTTCAGCAAGAATTCGAGGGTCTCGCGCATCGCCATGTTCAGCTCATTCCTCAGCCCGCTAGCGGGCTCATGCTTTATAGGGCACCAGGGCCATCGTGGCCGAGGCTTTCATCACCAGCTTGCGCTGGCCCTGTGACTCGGCGCCTGACACCGCGTAGACCTCGGCTTCGGTGAAGCTCAGGGTGCGGCCCGCCTTGATGACCACCGCCTCGCAGACCAGGCGCTCGCCCTGCGCCGGGCGCAGCAGGCTGGTCTTGAGTTCAGCGGTGATGACCCAGTGGCCCTGCGGCGCCTGGGTCTGCGCCGCGGCGCCCATGCTGTGGTCGGCCATGGTCGCCATCACGCCGGCGTGCACCTGCCCGGTGTGCTGGAAGTGGCGCGGCTGTATGGCCAGTTCGGTGGTCACCGTCCCGGCAGCCACGGCCACCGCCTGCACGCCCAGGTCGACCATGAAGGGCGCCTGGTCGAAGAAGCGCTGGACGGCTGGCAGATCGAGTTCGATCATGGCCGGGCCAGCCCGAAACGGGCCAGCGCCGCCTGCGCGATGGGGGCGCCCCATTCCTGCAAGAAGTGACCGCCTTCGGCCACCTCCAGCGGCGGCGGGCAGCCGCGGATGACGGCCCGCAGGGCCTGCATGGCCGGCGCGCCCAGCACCGGGTCTTGCATGCCGACGGCCATGAAGCTGTCGCCGGCCCAGCGTTCTTGCCAGAAGGCTTCGGCCTGGCGCGCCAGTGCTGCGCCAGGCGCGTCGGCGCCGTCGGGCACGAGGTTCGGAAAAGCGCGCAGGGCCGCCTTGTAGCTCGCGTCGGGGTAAGGCGCGTCGTAGGCCGCCACCTCGGCGGCGCTCAGGTCGCGCTTGCCGCGCTGCAGCAGCTTGCCCACCGCGAGGTCGGGCTGCGAATTGGAATAGGCCCGCCATAGACGGAAGCCTTCGGTGAGCGTGCCGGTGGCCAGCGCGGTGTTCATCACCAGCAAGCGGGTCCAGCGCTCGGGCGCCGCCATCGGCAAGGTCAGGCCGAAGATGCCGCCCCAGTCCTGGCCCACCAGCAGGATGTTGCGCAGGTCCAGCTTTTCGACGAAGGCCAGCAGGCTGTCGCGGTGGAAGCCGAAGGTGTGCGCGGCCTCGTCCTGCGGTTTGTCGGACCGCCCGAAGCCGATCAGGTCGGGTGCGACGACCCGCAGACCGGCCGCGGTGAAGACCGGAATCATGTGCCGGTAGAGGTAGCCCCAACTCGGGTTGCCGTGCAGGCACAGCACCGTGACCGCGGCGTCGGCCGGGCCTTCGTCGATGTGGTGCATGCGCCAGCCGGCGTACTCGGTGTAGCGGGGCTGGAAGGGCCAGCCGGGCAGACCGGCGAAGCGCTCGTCCGGGGTGCGCAGCGCAGCCATGGTCAGCGCGCTCAGAGCACTTCGAAGATGCCCGCTGCGCCCATGCCGCCGCCGATGCACATGGTCACGCAGACGCGCTTGGCGCCGCGCCGCTTGCCTTCGATCAGGGCGTGGCCGGTCAGCCGCTGGCCGCTGACGCCGTAGGGGTGGCCGACGGCGATGGCGCCGCCGTTGACGTTGAGCCTGTCCATCGGAATGCCCAGGGTGTCGGCGCAGTACAGCACCTGCACGGCGAAGGCCTCGTTCAACTCCCACAGGTCGATGTCGGCCACCGTCAGGCCCAGGCGCTTGAGCACCTTGGGCACGGCGAAGACCGGGCCTATGCCCATCTCGTCGGGTTCACAACCGGCCACCGCGAAGCCCAGGAAGCGGCCGATGGGCTGCAAGCCCTTGCGCTGGGCCAGGGTCTCGTGCATCAGCACGCAGGCCCCGGCGCCGTCGCTGAACTGGCTGGCGTTGCCAGCGCTGATCAGGCCGCCTGGCAGGGCCGAGCGCAGGTTGCAGATGCCTTCGTAGGTGGTGCCGGCGCGGATGCCTTCGTCGTTGGCGACCGTGACCTCCTTGCTGCGCAAGCCCATCACCGGGTCGGCCACGCCGGCCGTCACCGTGATGGCGGCGATCTCGGCCTTGAACAGGCCGGCTTCCAGCGCGGCGGCGGCCTTCTGCTGGCTGCCGGCGCCGTAGTGGTCCATGCGCTCACGGCTGATGCCGTAGCGCTTGGCCACCTGTTCGGCGGTCTGCAGCATGTTCCAGTAGATCTCGGGCTTGTTGGCCTTCAACCAGCTGTCTTGCAGCATGTGGGTGTTGGCCTCCTGCTGCACGCAGCTGATGCTCTCGACGCCGCCGCCGATGTAGATGTCGCCCTCGCCCGCGATGATGCGTTGGGCGGCCAGCGCGATGGTCTGCAGACCGCTGCTGCAGAAGCGGTTGACGGTGACGCCGCTGGTCGTGATGGGCAGGCCGGCGCGCAGCACGATCTGGCGCGCGATGTTGCTGCCGGTGGCGCCTTCGGGCGTGGCGCAACCCATGATGACGTCGTCCACCTCGGCGCCTTCGATGCCGGCGCGCTCAACGGCGGCCTTCACGGCGTGGCCGCCCAGCGTGGCGCCGTGGGTCATGTTGAAGGCGCCTTTCCAGCTCTTGCAAAGCGGCGTGCGGGCGGTGGAGACGATGACGGCTTGGGTCATGGCGGGCGTCCTTGTGGGTCAGCGGGGAGGAGGGAAATCAGGCGGCCGACTGCTGCAGCAGCCGGTGGTAGAAGCGGACCATGTCGACCAGTTGCGCCGCAGAGATGCGCTCATTGGTGCCATGCACGCGCGGCAGGTCTTCGGGCTTGAAACGGATGGGCATGAAGCGGTAGACCTCAGCCGCCAGATCCTGGAAGTGACGCGAGTCGGTGCCGGCCAGAACGAGGCCGGGCGTGACCATGCTATCGGGGAACACCTCGCGCACGGTGCGTTCGATCAGGCGGTAGCTGTCGCTGCGCGGTGACGACACCTTCGAGGCCTCGGCGGGCGTGCCCAGCACCTGCACCGTGATGCGCTCGTCGGCCACCACGCGCTTCACATGTGCCTGTATCGATTCGGCCGTGTCGCCCGGCAGGATGCGGAAGTTCACCACCGCCTCGGCCTTGCCGGGCAGCACGTTTTCCTTGTTGCCGGCGTTGACGATGGTCAGCGCCGTGGTGGTGCGCAGCATGGCGTTGGTGGCGGCGCCCTTCTCCAGCATCGCCTCGACCACGGGCTTGAACAGCCACAGGTTGGACATCGCCAGGCGCTGGCCGAAGGGCAGCTCGGGCGCGATGGTGGCGAACATCTCGGCCGCCACGCCCTGGATGCCACCGGGCAGCGGGTGGGTGTCCAGTCGCGTGAGCGCCGCGCTGAGCATGCCGATGGCGCTTTGCCCTGGCGCCGGCGGCGTCGACGAATGGCCAGGCGCGGCCTGGGCCGTCAGGCGCAGGCTGAGGCCGCCCTTTTCCGCCAGGCCGATCAGCGCCAGCGGCTGGGCCACGCCGGGCAGGATGCCTTCGGTGACGGCCAGGCCTTCGTCCAGGACATAGGCCAGCTTCACGCCGCGCTGCTTGAGCAGGGCCACCACGCGCACGGCGCCGTCCCGGCCGCCGACTTCCTCGTCGTGCCCGAAAACCAGGTAGACGGTGCGGCGCGGCTTGTAGCCGGACTGGATCAGCGCTTCCACCGCTTCCAGCTGGGTGATGAGGTTGCTCTTGTCGTCCAGCGTACCGCGGCCCCAGACCATGCCGTCGACGACGTCACCGGCGAAGGGCGGGTGCTGCCACAGGGCTTCGGTGCCCGGCGCCACGGGCACCACGTCCTGGTGCGCCAGCAGCGCGAAGGCCGGTGCCTGCGCATCGCTGCCGAGCCAGGTGTAGAGCAGGCTGTGCGCGCCCACCACTTCGCGTTGCAGCGTGGCGTGCACCAGCGGGTAGCGGCTGCGCAGGTGCGCGTGCAGGGCTTCGAAGGCCTCGGCCTGGCCGCTGGGGTC
>Ga0136641_1000485_pt1 | contig 17349 bp, 18 predicted proteins | sample EliLak1302023Y_FD_115312 | JGI IMG/M metagenome (GOLD analysis project Ga0136641, IMG submission 115312) | Freshwater microbial communities from Elizabeth Lake, Yosemite National Park, California, USA - 13020-23Y | ecosystem: Environmental > Aquatic > Freshwater > Lake ...
GCATGCATTGGAAGTGCAACAGCAAATTCAAGCCAACTGGCTTAAAGTTGTGCAGCAAGTCATTGCGAACACCGATGATGTAGGAACCCAGTTCGCCGACGAGGCGCGCAAAATGCATTACGGTGAGACTCAAGAACGCAACATTCGCGGTCAAGTCAGCGTAGAAGAGTCCATGGAGCTTTTGGATGAGGGGATTCCCGTCATGCCCTTGATGATCCCTGCCGCATTAAAGGGTTCTGTCCATTGATGTTCTTGCCCTAAGGGGCAGGTGCAATGCATGACAAAGGCCTAGGCTTGCAGGTGCAGATGAAAATCTCCAGCCCTTCATTGCTCACGTTTAAAGCCGATGGTTTTAACAACCTCACTCCATTGATTTTTCTCTGAGTTCAACAAGCGAGTGAACTCACCTGGTGTGCTGGCCTGTGTCTCAATGCCTTGGGACTGCATGTTTTCTTTCACTGCATTTCCCTTGACCGCTTGTGCAATGTTTCTTGCTATTTTTTCAGCGAGCTCAGGTGGCATGTTGGCAGGCCCAATCAGGCCATACCAAGTACCTACAATGACCCCTTGAACGCCTTGCTCGCCAAAGGTCGGCACGTCGGGCATCAAAGCCGATCTGCTTGCTGTGGCCATGGCCAATGGTTTGAGTCGATTGGTCTTGATGTGTTGTAACACCGCTGGTGGCGTTGAAAAAGTCATTTGAACGCGAGATGCCAAAAGGTCAACCAACGCAGGTCCTGATCCTTTGTAGGGGATGTGAGTGGCTTGAATGCCAGATTTGTTCAAAAAAACTTCCATGGCCAAATGGGTCAGTCCTCCACTGCCTCCAGAGGAATAACTGATTTCTCCAGGACGGGCTTTTGCAAAGGCCAGCAAAGAAGGCAAAGAATTCAAACCCGATGTGGCATTGACCACCAAGACCAAGGGGGTGGAGGCCAAAATACTGATGGGCGTAAAGTCTTTGGTGGACTCAAAACTGAACTTTTGTTGCAGCAATCCATCGATGAATTGAGAGACGCTGATAAAACCCAAGGTATAACCATCGGCAGGAGCTTGCGCAATTAAATCTAAGCCAATCATGCCTGAGGCACCAGAACGGTTGTCCACAATCACCGACTGCTGCCATATGTCGCTTGCAATTTGTGCAAATTTTCTGGCTGTAAAGTCCGTCCCGGCACCTGGTGCAGTGGGAACGATCCATCGAACAGGTTTACTCGGAAAATCGTTGACGGACCCAGAGTTGCCGGCAGCAAAGCATCCCCAAGTCAACATGGAGAAGAAACCAAAAAAACATAGCCTTTGAAAATCTAGAAAGTAATTTTTTGTTCGCCACATGTGCCAAGGCCTTGTTTGATTGAAACCATATACCATCAGAGGTGATAGAGAAGCCTATGTTTGTATTTACTCAATAGGTTGACGAGATCTTAAATGTTCGTGCAATCGGATGATCTGTTTTTGTGCCAAACCATTTGTTCCAAATCTCTAGGGCTTCCCCAGAGGATTCGATCTCAATGAGTTTTTGGTTGACCATAGATTTAAATCGGTCTTCGCCTTTTTTTAAAGCAAATCCTACATCTCTGGACTTGGTAAAGTCCTTTAAGAATCTGTAATCCTCAGGATGCCCATCTTCTTTTAATATTGCTGAAAGCACGGTTTCATCAGTTGTAAAGGCGTCAACTTGTCCGTTTTTTAATTCAGAAAAAGCCAAAAAGTAATCGCGAACATACTTTATTTTGATCAAAGGTTGTGCTTCAAGTAAATTGCCACCTGCAGTGGATGTGTTCACAGAAGCTGCCGATTTCCCCTCAAGATGTTTGATCGAAGTGATAGGGGATGAGTTTTTAACAATCACCGCATGGGGAGTTACAAAGTAGATAACACTGAAGTCAATCTCTTTGAGTCTGTCTTGGGTGCGTGTCATGGAGGTCGCTACAAAATCCAATTGATCACTTTGTAACATGGGAATTCTTTGCGCACTTGTCAAAGGAGACATCTCAAGCTTGAGGTTCATTCTTTTTGCAACAGAGCGCACGAGGTCAATATCGTAACCCTCAAGCTGATCATTTTGATTTTTAAAACTAAATGGGGGAGTCGTATCGCTAACGCCCACTTTTAGCACTCCTCGATTGATGACCTCATCAAGTCGATCAGCTAGCACGTGGGTCCAAATGCAGCTCAAGAGGATACATCCAATAAGTGCGCGAAGGCATTGAAGCTTCATGTGAACTTTCTAAGTTTTATGTTCAACAACAGGAATCAGTCGGAGGCGACAATGGCGTTGCGTTTGATAAAGTTGGCGTAATTCTCTCGCTCTTTTTTCATGGAGTTGGACAGACCACTTAAAGACTCGGTTTCAGCAATCAGCCCCTGGGCTTCTACTTTGCTAGCGAAGGCAGCCGTCTTGCTGATCAGCATCAGTTCTTTGTGCAATTTTTCAATGATAGGTGATGGCGTCCCACTTGGGGCAACAAGGCTGAAAGATGTGTTGGTGTTGACATCGGGGTAGCCCGCATCAGATATGCTAGGTAAATTGGGGATCAAAGGCGTTTTGTATTCACTCACAATAGGAATTATTTTCCCCGCTTTGATCAACTGTAAACCAGAGGCAACGTCGGGCATCATGAATTGAATCTGTCCTGCAAGCAAGTCTTGGTAGGCTGGGGCAACGCCTTTATAGGGGACATGTAAAAATTTTGCACCAGTTTTTTCCTCTAGCATTCTGACACCCAGGTAAGTGGTGCTTCCCGTTCCCGCAGAGCCAAAGGACAGCTTATTGGGCTCTCTTTTGCCGATGTCGATCAGGTCTTGCAAGGTTTTGATTTTCGAGCTGGGATGCACCACGATCACCAAGGGGCCCAATGCACGCACGATGGGCGTGAAATCTTTTTCTGCGTCGTAATTGAGGTTTTTATAAAGACTGCCATTGATCGTGAGCGAGGTATTGGCCGAGACCAAAAATGTGTAGCCATCTGCAGGCGATTTTGCAACAGCACTGGCGCCTATGTTGCCACTTGCACCTGGCCTGTTGTCCACAATGAACTGCTGCTTGAACGAATCACTCAAGGATTGAGCTAGCATGCGTGCATACATATCGGTCCCCCCTCCAGCGGAGGAGGAGACGATGAATTTGACGGAACGCTCTGGCCAATTGTCTTGGGCATGGGCGCCCAAACCCATGAGCGTGGAAAAAGCACCCATGCACAGTGTAAGAAGGGGGAGTTTAATCATGGTTCTTGAAAGTAGGAATGAAAGGACGATTAGGGTTGGGGTTGGGGCTGGGGTTGGATAGATGCTAACAGCTCTCATCAAAGTTCACGACCGATTTTTCGATCCAAGGACAAAGGACCTCCACCTTTGACTGTGATGGCCAGTGCAATGAGTCCCCAAAGCAAAACAAATTCATAACCGCGGTTGAGCCAAGAAAAGCCATTGGGGAGGTATTGTGTGAAAAAGATCACGCCCATCTCAATGGTGATGGCTGCGGCAAAGAAACGTGTGAACAATCCCAAGGCCACGCACAAGCCCCCAAAGAACTCCACAAAAATAAGCAAATAAACGATTTCAAGCGCAGGGTAGAAGCCTAACTTTTCAAAGTTTGGGGCCACCACTTCAGCACCCTTGACGATTTTCCCCCAACCATGGACCGCTAAAATCAAACCACAGGCACACCTAACAATGAGCCAAGACAAGGGCTCTAAAAGAGCATACAGCGATTGAAGTTGTGGAATAAAGAGCTTGGGTTCTTGGTGAGTCTGATGATGGGATACGTCAACGCTGTTTTCTGTTGAGGAGGAGTTCATGCTGGGGCCATTCGAATTTTAAAAAGTAGATGATGCCCTACATTGAAAGCACTTGGATAAGGGATCTTACCTAGGTTCAAAAAGCGCTTTCCGATCAGGGTAAGAGATAGTTGTAAAAAACAACTATTTAGGCATAATGTCCAAATGCAGACGAAATTGACGAAACTGATAGGTATGGAGCATCCGATCGTTCAAGCTGGGATGAGTTGGGCCTCTTCAAGTGCAGCCTTGCCTGCGGCTGTGTCCAACGCAGGTGGCTTGGGTGTCTTGGCCGCAGGGCCTTTGTATCTAGATGATTTAGAGCGTGAATTGCTTTTATTGAAACAAGCCACGGCTCGCCCCTTTGGTTTGAATATTCCTTTGTACAGCCCTAAGTCAAAGGACTTTTTATCTCTTGCCCTCAAGCATCAAGTTCCTGTGGTGTTCGCCTCACAAGGTGGTCCCAAGCCGCATCTTCAGGCATTCAAAGACCAGGGTATTTTGTGGTTTCATGTGGTTGCCTCGTTGGAGCATGCTTTGAAGGCGCAAGACGCTGGCGTCGATGCTGTGGTTGTCGTGGGGACGGAGGCTGGTGGTCATCCGCCAGCGTCTGATGTCAGCACCTTGATCAATGTCAGGCATGTCTTGAAAAATCTAAGCATCCCAGTGATTGCGGGTGGTGGGGTTGCCGATGGCTGGGGCATCGCTTCGCTGCTCGCATTGGGAGCAGAGGCGGTTCAATTGGGAACACGATTTTTAATGACTCAAGAAGCATGGGTTCACGAAAACTACAAGCAGCAGGTTTTAAAAACTCAAGTCCATGAGACCTTGTTGGTTGGACGCAGCCTGCAACCGGTGCGGATGATCAACAACGACTTTGCTCAAACCGTGATCCAAGCGGAAAAAGACGGTTCAGATCCAGTGCGCATTGCTGAGTTGTTTCAAAGTGGGACCTTAAAAAAAGCTGCGCTAGAAGGCGATATGCAATGGGGAAAGGTTGAACTTGGTCAAAGTGCCGGTTTGATTGAGGATGTTTTGAGCGTCAAAATGCTGATGGCACAATTGGTGCAAGAGTTAAACACTGCGATGCAGAGAATATTAAACATGGGTCATCAAGACTGAATTTAAAAAAATTGGAATGAACATGAACGTACTGTTGAGTGAAAAAAAGAAGGGTGTACTGGTCTTGACCATGAATCGACCACAAAAGCACAATGCGTTGAACACCGATTTAACGCAACAACTCTTGGATGCCATCACAGCCAGTGAATTTGATCCTGAGGTTCGTTCTGTGGTGCTCGTGGGTCAATCCCCCTCGTTTTGTGCGGGCGCTGATACCTCAGAGTTTTCATCTTTAACACCTCAAGACCCGCAAGCAGTTCAAGCCAGAGCCGATTTAACCATGGCGCTGCATTTGTCGTTTTCAAAAATCTCTAAACCCGTCATTGCTGCCGTGACTGGAAATGCTCTTGGTGGTGGAGCTGGCTTGGCCTTGGCTTGCGACATGGTGGTCATTGCTGAAGATGCAAAATTTGGCTACCCTGAGCTCAAACACGGAATTGTTGCTGCTGTTGTTTTGGCCAATTTGGTTCGGCAAATTGGACCCAAAAAAGCCTTTGAATTGGTTGCCAGTGCCACACCCATCAATGGGACAAAGGCACATGAATATGGCTTGGCCAACCAGGTGGTCGCGACTCAAGATGTGTTGTCTAAAGCGATTGAATTGGCTGAGGGTTTGGCCGCTTGGAGTCCCCTTGCCATGGCCACCACCAAGAGAACATTCTACCGAGCGATGGATTTGAGTCTGTCGCAAGCGCTTGAAGTGGGGAGAGATGCCAACATCATGATGAGAGGTTTTCAAATGGCCAAAACACATGCTTGATGTAGACCCTTACAACATGGAAAGCACACCAACAAGGAGGCTCAAGGCATGAGACCGCTTGAAGGCATCAAAATATTGGATCTGTCCAGAGTTTTGGCTGGGCCGTTTGCCAGCATGATCTTGGCTGAACTCGGGGCCGAGGTCATCAAGGTTGAGCAGCCTGTTCAAGGCGACGAAACCCGAGGCTATGAGCCCTTTGTCAAAGGTGAGCAAGAGTCGGTCTCTGCCTATTTTATGGCGTTCAATCGAACCAAAAAATCGATCACCGTAAATTTACGCAACCCAGAAGGTCAGCAATTGATCAAGCAATTGTCAACAAAAGTTGATGTTGTTTTGGAGAATTTCCCGGTGGGTACGCTTAAGAAGTATGGTCTTGACTATGCCGCATTGCAGGTGATCAATCCTCAACTGCTCTACATCTCTTGCACAGGGTTTGGTGAGACGGGTCCTTATGCGCCGCGAAAGGGCTACGACACGGTGTTTCAAGCCATGGGCGGGCTCATGAGTTTGACGGGAGAGCGTGGTGGCGGTCCTGTCAAGCCTGGCTTGCCCTTGGCCGATTTGACGTCTGGTTTATGGTTGTGCGTAGCGGTTTTGTCGACGATCATTGGGCGCCAAAGTACCCAAGAGGGCGCACACGTTGATTTTTCCATGCTAGATGGACAGGTGGGACTTTTGTCCTTGGCAGCTGCCAGGTTCTTTACTTTAGGCGAAGTGCCCCAAAGGATGGGGACCGAGCATCCGGGTCGCATACCCTCATCGGCCTTTGTCTGTGCAGATGGCAAGTGGGTTCAAATCACAGGCGCAGATCAGCATTGGACGCCACTTTGCAATTTGCTGGGTCTTGAGACTTGGGCGAAGGATCCTACGCTTGCTAAAAATTCAGATCGCATCAAAAGGCGCGAAGAAGTGATCAAAGGTTTGTCCGCCGCCATTGCTCGACTTGACCGAGATGAGATGTGCCGACGTTGCGACGCCGTGGGTGTTCCTGCGGGCCCTATTTTGCAAGTCGATGAAATATTGAACAATGAGCAGACCCAAGCGCGGGAAATGGTGGGAGAGTTTTCTCATCCTTTGATTGGTGCATTTCCATATTTAAAAGTGCCTCTTAAGTTCAAAGGCTTTGATCCCGTTCAGGCCAGTCATCCTCCCCTGCTCGGGGAGCACACCGATGAAGTGTTGCGTGAGCTTTTAGGCTTGGACCTAGCGGCCATAGAGGCATTGAAAACAAGTCATGCCATTTGATTTTTCAAGATAACAATTTAAAAGGAGACCATTATGAAAAAATTTTATTCTTCACTCTTCGCTATGGCACTGATGTCATTGGGCATGAACGGTGCTTGGGCGCAAACCAATTTCCCCAACAAACCCATTGTGTTGATCAATCCCTATGCAGCTGGAGGCCCAACTGATTTGATCAGCCGTGTCATGGCCAAAGGTCTGGGTGATCAATTGGGACAAAGCGTCGTTGTTGAAAACAAGGCTGGGGGTGGTGCCTCCATTGGAGCGGGCTTTGTCGCCAAAGCCCCCGCAGATGGTTACACCTTGTTGATGGGTACATCGGCCGCTCATGTGGTCACCCCCATGGCCACCAACGTGCCCTACGACGGATTGAAGAGCTTTGAATTCATTGGCATCATTTGCAATGTGCCCAATATCTTGACCGTTCATCCAAGTGTCAAAGTGGACAATTTAAAAGAGTTCGTGGCCATGGCCAAATCCAAGCCCAATCTTTTTAGTTACGCCTCGGCTGGGATGGGCAGCTCACCGCACATTGGAGCGGAAATGTTCAAGTTCAAAGCAGCAGTTGAGATGACCCACATTCCTTACCGGGGTGCAGGGCCTGCGATCACCGACATGATTGCAGGATCTGTCCCTGTTGGCATGCTCAATATTTCAGTGGTTCAACAATATGTGAAGAACGGTCAATTGAAAGCGCTGGCCTATGCCAGCACCAAGCGTTCGCCAACCCTTCCAGATGTACCCACCTTTGCAGAGGCCGGTCTTGCTGGTTTTGTCTCTGGCAGTTGGTACAGCCTTGCTGCACCTGCAAACACCCCTGCGGCGGTGGTTGATAAATTGGCAAAAGCGTTTGTGGCCGTGCAAAACAGCAGCGAGTTTCAGTCTGCAATGACCATGCAAAACGGTGAGATATTTTATTTGAATCGAGCAGAAACCTCAAAGTTTTTACAAGACGATGCCAAAGCCATGCAAGACTTGATCAAGTCTACGGGCATGAAGTTGCTTGACTGATTGGGGCATTGAGATGAATTTTGAAACGATTGAATTGACCATTGAAGAGCACATCGCAACGCTGACCTTGAGTCGCGAAGAGAGTAAAAATGCTTTGAATCTAAAAATGTGCCTTGAGTTGACTCAAGCATGTCATGCTTTGAACGAGCGCGAGCAAGTGCATGTGGTCAAGATCAATGCGCGTGGGAATGTGTTTTGTGCGGGGGCTGATTTAAAAGAGCGCCCCCACATGAATGAACAAGAAATTGTGGCACGCAGGGTTGCAGGCTTTTCGGCTTATGCAAGCATTGAGGCCCTTCAAATGCCAGTGATCTGTGTGGTTCAGGGCGCTGCCTTTGGCTCGGGTTGCGAAATTGCTGCGGCCTGTGACTGGATCATTGCCAGTCATGCGGCCAAATTCAAATACCCTGAGGTGGGCTGGGGAACCGTTGGGGCCACCCAAAGACTTCCTCGCATCGTAGGGCGTCGCATGGCCAAAGAGCTGCTCTTCATGTCCAGAACATTTGATGCGCAAGAGGCACTGGCGTTGGGCTTGGTCAATCACATTTATGAATTGGATGATCTTGAACCTCAAGCAGACGCACTGGCGAGACACATCAGTCAATGCAACCCATTGACCGTCAGACTGACCAAAAAGTGCATTGATCAAGGCTTAGAGACATCGCGTGAAGGTGCCATGGCCATTGAACTTTTGGCCATTCAAGAGAATTTACAAAAGACCGATTGGAAAGCTGCGATTTCTACATTCAGTGGCAACAACAAATCATGAGTGAGGTGAACCTAGAGCCGATTTGTTTAAAAGAGGTTTTGACACAGACCGCACACGTCTTTCCAGATCAAGAGTCCTATGTGGGCCCGGATGCGAGAAGAACGTGGCAACAAACTTTGCAAAACAGCAAAAGCTTGGCAAAGTCGCTTTTGTCCTTAGGTGTTCGCAAGGGCGACCATGTGGGGATTTTGCTTGGAAACAGTTGCCAATGGATAGAGATCTTCTTTGGCTGTGCATTGATCGGGGCGGTGACCGTACCGATCAACACCCGATTTAAAAAAAATGAGCTTGAATACTGTTTAAAGCAATCCGATGTGAAAGTGCTTTTTTTTATCGATCAATTTTTAAACATCAATTTCGCTAGCATGCTCAAAGAAGTGGAGCCTGCCGTGGGCAAGGCTGTTGCGGGGCAAGTGTTGCCGAACTTGATGCACTGTATTTCATGCTCAAGCCTTCCTGAGGTTGAAGGCGTGATGGACATGCAAACCTTCACGGCCTTGGCAGATGGTGTTACAGAGCAGGAGTTTGAATCCGTAAGCACAGAGGTCAAACCAAGCGACGTGCTCTTGATTCAATTCACTTCTGGGACCACCTCTTTTCCAAAGGGCGTCATGCTCTCTCACAGCAACATGCTGCTCAATGCTCGCGCGGTTGGCAGTCGAATGAAGGTCAGTCATCACGATCGTTATTTCAGTATTCGACCGTATTTTCACGTGGCGGGTAGCACCTTGTCGATTTTGGTCAGTTTAAACACAGGTTGTTGTTTGTTGACCTTGCCCAAATTTGATGTCAAAGAAAATTTAAAAGTACTGTTTGAGGAAAAGTGCACCTTAATTTCTGGCAATGACACTATTTTTCTGTCTTTGATGGGAGACGATGATTTCGATGTCCATCGCCTCTTTTTAACTGGGGGATGGGCGGCGGTCGATCCCGGCGTGATGCAAAAAATCTACGATCAAATGGGACTCAAAAATATTTGCAATGCCTATGGGCAATCTGAGGCATCTCCCAACGTTTTATTTTCACACTGCGATGAGCCTTTTGAGCTTCGAAAGTCTGGTTTTGCAAAGCCCTTGCCAGGTGTTGAGGTTCGATTGGCCAACCCTTTGAGCGATGAGTTGGTGAGTGGTTTTGAAACTGGAGAGATTCAAGTCAAGGGCTGGAACGTGATGAAGGGCTACTACAACATGCCCAATGAGACAGCCCAAGCGTTCACTCGAGATGGGTGGCTTAAAACAGGTGATTTGGGTGAGTTTGATGCGAACCAGCGAGTTCGAATGGTGGGGCGCTTGAAGGATATTTTTAGGGTGGGAGGTGAAAACGTTGCACCTTCTGATGTAGAAGAAGTGTTGCATGCACACCCTGGGGTACAACAAGCACAGGTTGTGGGTGTGCCCGATCAAAGGCTTGGCGAAGTGTGCGCAGCTTTTGTGATTTCAAATGGCCTTGAACCTATCGCTGAGCAGGATTTGGTGCTTTGGTGCAAAGAGCGTTGTGCCAATTTCAAGGTGCCAAAGTACGTGGCATTTGTCGACACGTTTGAGCACATCGGCATGACGGGCAGCTCCAAGGTGCAGAAAAACAAGCTCAGAGAGCACGCGATTGAGCTTTGGCGTTTGGCTCCTAGGAGTTAGATCAATTCAACTACACCATACCTGATTCATGATAGCGAAAAAATTCAAAGACTTACTGACGTACCGTCTTAACTTGTTGGCCAACTTGTCAAGCAAAATTGCATCCCATTTGAACCAAGTGGAGTTTCAACTTGCACCCAGAGAGTGGAGAATCATTGGTCTTTTGGGACAACTGGAAAAAGTATCTTTGCAGCGCTTGGCCATTGAGGTGGATGTCGATAAAAGTCAAGCCAGTCGCATGGTCTCCTCATTGATTGAGCGCGGTTATCTCAAGCGCGTGATTGATGCCAAGGACGCAAGAGGCATCTTGCTTTTTCTAACACCCAAGGGACAATCCACCTTTGAGCGTGCATTTCCCAGTGCTGTTGATCGCAACGAGACCTTGCTCAAAGTACTGAGCTTGCAAGAGAGAGTTGTTTTTGAGCGCTGTCTTGACAAGTTGACGCTTCACGCAAGAGATCAACTTGAAAAGATGAGAGAGTCTGCGCAAGCCTCATGAGCATCTCACCGCAAAGAGATGATCGATACACACGGAGCGTTTTAACATGAGTGAATTCAATTTGACCACGGAGTCCCCCCTAGGCATTTTTAAAAGTTTTTGTGAGGAAGGCAAATTGGCCTACCAAGTCACGCCCAGCGGTCAAGCGGTTTTTTATCCCAGAATTGTGGCTCCTGTCACGGGTGAAACTTTGAGTTGGAATATTTCAAAGGGTGAGGGCACGGTGTATTCCACATCCGTGATTTATTTGAAAGGCGTTGAGCCTTACAACATCGCCTTGATCGATTTGGACGAAGGTTTTCGGATGATGAGCCGAGTCGAGGAGATGCCGCCTGAACAAGTGAGCATTGGTCTGCGCGTCAAACTGAAAATAAGCAAAGACGCCGAGGGTCGTGCCTTGCCCGTCTTTGTCAAAGGAGATTCAACATGATGGCCCTCAAGCGAGCAAGTGTGGCTATCGTGGGTGCCGCAGAATCGGATTTGGGCTTGTGCGCACCGGGGACCAGTCCGATTGACTTGATGGTTCAAGCAACCCTCAGGGCTTTGAGCGACAGTGGCCTTAAAATATCCGATATCGATGGCATCTTTTCAGCCTCCACCCAAACGCGCTACACCACTTTGGCCTTGAAAGAGTATCTGGGGATTGAGCCCGCATACCACGACAACTCTCATATTGGAGGCTCGTCTTTCATGACGCACGTGGCGCATGCCATGATGGCGCTCGAGCAAGGGCTGTGCAAAGTGGCATTGATCACGTATGGCAGTACCCAGAGATCTGTGAGTCGGGCTGCTGCGTCTCCAAGGGAGTACAACCCTTATGAGACCCCCTACAGTCCATTTTTGCCTGCGGCTGCATATGCCATGGCTGCAGCAAGGCACATGCACCAATACGGAACCAAGCGAGAGCACCTGGCTCAAGTCGCAGTTTCTGCACGAGAATGGGCCCTTAAGAATCCAGTGGCCTGGGAAAAGTCGCCTTTGAGCCTTGAAGATGCATTGAGCGCCAAGATGGTCAGTTACCCCCTGACGGTCAGAGACTGCTGTTTGGTCTCCGATGGCGGAGGTGCCATCTTGTTGACCTTGAGTGAGCGTGCTCGAGACTTGAGGAAAAAACCCGTTTATGTCTTGGGTGTTGGAGAGGCCTTGTCGCACTTGAACATTTCCAACATGCCAGATTTAACCGTGACCGCAGCCAAACGCTCTGGACCTTTGGCGTTCAAGATGGCCCAGTTGGGCGTGAAGGATGTCGATGTCGCTTTGCTCTATGATGCGTTCAGCATCAACACCCTCTTGTTTTTAGAGGATTTGGGTTTTTGCCCCAAGGGAGAGGGTGGACGGTTCGTTGAAGGGGGGAGAATTTCCCCTGGCGGCTCATGCCCGGTCAACACCAATGGCGGTGGTTTGTCCTATTGTCATCCTGGGATGTATGGTTTGATGCTGTTGATCGAGGCGACTCGACAAATTAGAGGGGAGTGTGGCGAGAGGCAAATCAGCAAGTGTGAAGTCGCCTTGGCGCATGGCAATGGTGGTGTGCTTTCAAGCCAAGCCACCGTTGTTTTGGGCGCTCAAGCCTAAAGGCTTGAGCCATCAACAAGAACGCTTGGGCTTTATGGTTTGAGCTGTAAATCAACGGCCCTTTGTCTCAAAGTGGTGTCGGCGCGCAAAACAGCCTTGGCCACTTTGTTGGTGGGCGTGTAAGGCAGTGCATCCATGAAAATCACAAAGCGCGGGACTTTCATGGCAGACAGTTTCTGAGCGCACCAATTGGCCACGTCTTGGTGACTCATCTGCGCGTCTTTTTTCAACACCACCGCGACCAAAATCTCGTCCTCACCCAACTCCGCAGCAACCGCGATGGTTGCAACTTCTGCAACGCTTGGATGCTCAAGCACCACGCGGTCAAGTTCTGCGCCAGCGATGTTCTCCCCTCGACGGCGAATGATGTCTTTCTTTCTTGAGACGAAGGTATAGTAACCATCTTCATCGCAAGTGACCAAGTCCCCAGTCAAAAACCAGCCATCTCTGAACGCTTGTTGGGTCTGCACCTCGTCTCTGAAATAGCCTTGGGTGACAATGGGCGTTTGAACGATCAATTCACCCACTTGGCCTGTTGGAACTTCTTGCCCAAGCTCATCCACAACTTTGCATTTTGCCCACGCTTGCGCTGGATCAGGGTGTTTGCCCTCAGGCCCCATGCTGCCAGACTTTTGCAGTCCTCCATAGGGGCTGCACGTCACACCTGGAATTTCTGTCATGCCGTAACCGCTCACGAAATACGGGACTTTGAACTCTTCACGAAATGCAGTTTGAGCGCTTTGTCTTACGCCATAAGCGCATCGCAACTGGTGGTCCTCACGAAATTCACTTCTAGACCGCGCCTTCAAGATGTTGCATGCGGCTTCAATGATGTTGACCACTGTGGCCTGGGTGCGAGTGGCTTGAATCCAAAACTCAGAAGCTGAAAATCTAGGTTGAACGACCATGGCGCACCCACTGGCCATCACGCCTGAGACAGAGTAAAACAGGGCATTCATGTGAAACATGGGCAAAACAATCATCACGCGGTCACTGGGCTGGAGATAAACGCGCTCAACAAAAGCTTCACCAGCCAAAAGAAAGCTGCGTTGGCTGTGCATCACGCCTTTGGGAAACCCGGTGGTGCCTGATGTGTAAATGATGATGCAAGTGTCGTCTGCCAAGGCCTCTTGCACCACGCTCGATTCAAGTGTGATGTCATCTAAAAGATCCTTGAATTGAGGGATTTCTTGGTGGAGTTCTTTGTCGGTTTGAACGAGTGAGATGAGCCACGGGTTCAACTTCTTTTCTTTGAGCGCCATCAGGGCATGGTCAATACCGTGTTCATCAAGGGCGAGGCCAAACAAATCGGCATGTTGGAGCACATAACTCGCTTCCCCCACAGAAAAGTCTGGATTGATGGGAACCATGATGGCGGAAAGCTTGGACAGGGCAAAAAGAAGGACTGCATGGGCGTATTGATTTCTAGCCATGACGCCAAAGCGGTCTCCCTTTTGGATACCTTGTCGTTGAAGCAGCAAGACGGCTTTGTTGACATCGTCATGAAATTGCTGCCAAGTGTAAGTTTGGCCTGCGTGAATACAAAACAAGCGTTGGGGATCTTTTTCAAGACGGCTGCATAAAGCGTCAAAAAGCGTGAAATCATGCTTTCTGTAAAGTTTTAAAACTTCAAGAGCGGGGATGAGTGGATGGGACGGAGTAGATGGCATGTGATGGATGGCTTTGGCTTAGGCTTAAGGCTTGGTAAAGAGGTTGGATTTTAATATTGATTGTTCTTCATATCCGTTCATGCTTGGGTCTTTTGCCCTTCAAGTCAAAAGCGTGTCATCCACGATAAGGGTATACACCGACTGTGCTGCCCTCGTGTTCAGACCCAGAGGTCTTAGAATAAATATTCAATCTACTAGCCCCAATACACCCCTTGAGATCAGCAGCCCTTCTAGCATTTTGCGAGTCCCTTCAAGACACGGAACTGAGTCAAGCGATTCAGAACAATTCCGACTTGATTGCTTTTTTGCAAAGTCTTCATATCTTGGCGATCTCGGTCATCCTCATTGCGATGCTTGTGTTCAATTTCAGGCTCATCGGCAACAAACTCAGTGACAGTCTCTATTTGAATGGTTTTAAGTACAACGCGATCATCAGCCTGCCCGTTTTGTTGATCACCGGTACTTTTTTGATCATTGCTGAGCCCGCTAGATCTTTGGCCAATGATGCGTTTCAATTGAAAATGATTTTGTTGCTCTTGGTTTTAGGCATCTATCGCTATCTCAATCACACCGCATTTTCAACGACTGATTTTCCCAACACAAGTGTTGAGATTTCCTTGGGCACAAAGCTCTTGGCCGCCTCATCGATTTTGATGTGGGTTGGTATTGTCTTTGCCGGTCGATGGATCGCTTATCTCTGAGTGAACACCATGAACGACTTGAACGACATTTTTAAACTGCTCAACGACTCTAATTTTGGGTTTGCTGTTCGTGAAAACGACTATCTTTTCCCCATGATCGAGTCCTTGCATGTCTTGTCCGATGTGATTGTTTTTGGCTCTATCGCCATGGTTGATCTGCATTTACTGGGCTTGACCTTTAGACGCAGTAATTTCAGCAAGGTGTCGACGGAACTTCTTCCGTTCACTTGGGTTGCCTTTTTCTTTGCATTCATCACTGGCGTAGCTTTGTTCATTTCAAATGCAGTCAATTATTCTGCAAATGCGTTTTTTCAAGCAAAGATGTTTCTTTTGGTTTTGGCCGGCATCAACATGCTGGTTTTTCAGCGCCTGATCAGCCAAGATCATCACCGCTGGTCACAGCAGTCTCAAATCCCAAACTCAGCTAGGCTGGCGGGCTTGATCTCTTTGACAGTATGGCTGGGTGTTGTTTTGTGTGGTCGCTGGATCGGATTCACGATCGAGCCAGTTTTAGCAAACTAAAAATAGGGATGTTTAAAATGAGCATTGTTCATCAAGCTTTGAGGGCCGTTTTAACGGGCGCGGTACTGATCAGCTCCTCACTGAGTTACTCGCAAGTGGGCTCTAAGCCGGGTTTTAACGTCACCCCTTCAGCAAAAGACTGGCAAGATTTGGCAAAGTTACCCGATTGGAGCGGGATTTGGAATCCCAAGATCACGGATCAAGATCAGCAAGTCAAGACCAACATGCCGCCTTGGAAGCCTGAAATTGCCGACATCATCAAGTTTCAACTTGCAGAGGAAAAAGCCGGTCGACCGACACCTTTGTTTGTCAATTGTTTACCCGAGGGCATGCCTGCTTGGATGCTCATTTCTCATAACTCCATGGAAGTGCTGTTCACGCCAGGACGTGTGACCATGTTGGGTGAGTCCGATGGCAACAGATTGCGTCGCATTTATACCGATGGTAGAAAGCACCCGGTGGATCCAGATCCCACCTTCCATGGCCATTCTATCGGTCACTGGGAAGGCGACACCTTGGTGGTGGACACGGTGGCCATCTTGCCACAAGCTATTTTTGCTGTCAGTGAGGCAGCGGGTGTTCCCCACAATGGTGATATTCATGTCACCGAGAGAATTCGTTTGGTGGGCAAGGACCAATTGCACGATGAGTTGGTGATCACCGCACCGCATGTGTTGACCAAACCTTGGAAGACCACTCGTATCTCCTTTAGGCAACGTGCTCAAAAATTTGATATCGTCGAAGGTGTTTGTCTAGAAGGCAGTTTTAGGCCTGCAAAAGACGCCAAGGGTTTTGATATTTATGAGCCCATTCCCATGGACATCGGTGGCAATAGAACTCCTCCTCAATAATCGTTAAGGAACAGAAAATGAAACAACACAATACATCTGCAGCACTCGCACTCTCCATCCTGTTGAGCTTTGGTGGCTTGCCTGTGGCTCAAGCGCATCACTCAACAACCATGTTTGATCATGCCCAAAGTGTCACCATCACAGGGGTGATCAAAGAGGTTCAGTGGACCAACCCTCATGTGGCCGTTTTTATTTCTGGCTCCATCAAGGGTGAGGAAGCCTCGGTTTGGTTGATGGAGATGACCAGTCCTGGAAATTTGACTCGGGTGAGCAACTGGACTCGCAACTCTGCCAAGGTGGGCGATAAAGTGGTGGTGGCGTTCAGTCCACTTCGCAACGGTAAGAAGGGAGGAGCCTTGAAGCGAATGACACTTGAAGACGGACGGGTTTTGACCACGGATATCCGTGCCCAAGAGTCAGCCAACTTAGAGGAAGCCCAGGGCGCTAAATAGGCGAGTAGGTTTTTTGCGCTCTGTTTTTCACTGTCGCGATGGATGTGAGTTGCACTATGAAGTCAACGACTTCACCGATCCATGGCTAAAGGCTCCAGTGGTGGTCTTGGTTCATGGTTTCGCAGAAAGCCAGTTAGCTTGGCGCTCTTGGATTCCAAATTTAAGTAAAAAATTCAAAGTCATTCGTTTGGATCTGCGTGGCTTTGGTGCCTCAACACCCATGTCCGAATCTTTCCCTTGGTCCATGCAGGTGGTGATGGATGATCTGCATTCCTTCATCACCCATTGCACTTCAGGCGCGGTCCATTTGATTGGAGCCAAAAGCGGTGGAACATTCGCGTTGGAATTTGCCAGTCGATTTCCAAATCTCGTTCAAACCGTCATTGGTGTCACCCCGCCAGTGATTGCTGCAAGTGGTGTACAGAATTGGATTGATGATCTCAGTGAAATGGGTGTTCAAGAGTGGGCCGCCAAAACCATGCGCGGTCGACTGGGCAGCTGCGTCACTGAGCAAGAAATAGATTGGTGGGTCAAGTGTGTTCAGGGTCAAACCTCCAAGCCATCCCTTCTAGGCTATCTCAAATGGGTCCCCAGTTTAGATATTCGCCAAAGCATACAAAATATTTTGCCCCCGTCTTTGATCATCACAACAACTGGCAGTGGTCTTAGAAGTGTGAGCAGTGTCAAAGAGTGGCATGCCACCATGATCAATTCAGAATTGCTCGTCATTGAAGGCGATGCTTGGCATGCAGCTGGTGCATA
>Ga0136641_1000486_pt1 | contig 17331 bp, 15 predicted proteins | sample EliLak1302023Y_FD_115312 | JGI IMG/M metagenome (GOLD analysis project Ga0136641, IMG submission 115312) | Freshwater microbial communities from Elizabeth Lake, Yosemite National Park, California, USA - 13020-23Y | ecosystem: Environmental > Aquatic > Freshwater > Lake ...
TTGCCGTCGCCCAGGCGTTGCAGCAGGTCGATGGTGCTGTTGGTGTCAGCACGCGACATACCGGCAGTGGGCTCGTCCAGCAGCAGCAGTTTGGGCTCCTGGGCCAGGCACATGGCCAGTTCCAGACGCCGCTTGTCGCCGCGCGATAGGCTGTTGGCGATCATGTTGCGCTTGCCGTAAAGCCCCACGTCTTCCAGCATGTGTTTGGCGACTTCATGCACATGGGCCTGTTCGGCAGCGCGCGACCAGCCGTTGAGTTTGAATTCGCCGTCACGGTGCGAGAAGGACGGAATCAGCACGTTGTCTAGCAGGCTCAATTCACCAAAAATTTCGGGCGTTTGAAATACCCGCACCACACCGGCTTGGTTGATTTCATGTGGCTGCAAGCCGACCAGCGAAATGCCGTCAAAGACGACGCTGCCTTCGTCTGGTATCAAACGACCTACGAAGGCATTGAGCAAAGTGGACTTGCCAGCGCCATTGGGTCCGATGATGGCGTGTACGGTACCAAATTGCACGGACAGGTTGACATCGTTCAGCGCTTTGAGGCCGCCAAAACTTTTCTTCAAACCGGAGACTTCAAGTGCAGCCATTAGTGTGCTCCTCGGGTCGCATCAGCAGCGGGTGTTGGCTGCGCAGGAAATACGCGGCGCTGCAAACTTTGAAAGCCTTGCATCAAGCCTCCCGGCACAAAAATAATCAGCACCAGGAAAAGAACCCCCAAGGTCAGTTCCCATCCTTCGCCTACAAACAAGCCCACGAACTTGACCACCGGGTGTTGCAGCGCGTCGGGAAGGAAACCGAAAACGCCATTCAATATCTGCTCGTTGAAGGAGGAGAAAATGTTTTCCAGGTATTTGATGACGCCCGCGCCAATTACCGGGCCTAGCAAAGTGCCCACGCCGCCCAAAATTGTCATCAGCACCACTTCGCCCGAGGCCGACCAGTGCATGCGGTCAGCACCCGCCAGCGGGTCGGTCACTGCGAGCAGGGCGCCAGCCAGGCCAGCGTAGCAGCCGCTGATCACAAAGGCGATCAAGGCGTAAGAGCGGGTATTGACACCGGTGTATTTCAGACGGTTTTGATTGGATTTGATGGCCTTGAGCATCAGGCCAAATGGCGAACGCGTCAGGCGCATGGCGACATAAAAGCTGATGATCAGCAGGGCCGCGCAGAAATAAAACCCGCTGTAGCCCACCATGGAAATGCCAAAGAAATTGGTGGATGGGATACCCTCCACCACGGGCACGCCAAACCAGCGGTCCAGAACGTGCGGGTCCCCTTTGACCAGTTGCAAACCGGTCTCGCCGTTGGTAATCGGCGTTAGCACCGAATACGCCAAGTTGTAGGCCATCTGGGCAAATGCCAGCGTCAAGATCGAGAAGTAAATGCCCGAGCGGCGCAAGCACAGGAAGCCGATCACCAGACCAAATACAGCGGTCATCAAGACGCTCAGAATGATGGCGGGCAACACGTTCATGGTGAGCAGTTTGAAGCTCCACACCGCGGTGTAGGAGCCAATGCCCAAAAACGCGGCATGGCCGAAGGACAGGTAGCCCGTCAGGCCAAATAAAATGTTGTAGCCCACCGCAAAAATTCCGAAGATACAAAATTTTTGCAGCAAGTCTGGGTAACCGGCCCCGAAGGGTTTGAGCAATACAGGGCCGGCCAGAAGTACCAGGATGAAGCCGATTAGCAACCAGCGGTCTTGTTTAGCGAGTGTGTTCATTGTTAGTCCTCCATCACGCCTTTGCGGCCCAATAAGCCACGCGGACGGGTCAGCAAAATGCCCACTGCCACCAAGTACACAATGACCTGGTCGATGCCAGGAATCAGTTGCTTCACTTCATTCATCGAGGCAAAAGATTGCAAGATGCCCAATAAAAACCCGGACGCCACCGCACCGGGCAGCGAGCCCATACCGCCCACCACCACCACCACAAAAGACAAGACCAAAAAGTCCATGCCGATGCGGTAATTGGGCGAGACGATAGGCGTGTACATGGCGCCGGCAACGCCTGCCACTACCACGGCGATACCAAATACGACGGTGAAACGGCGCTCAATATGAATACCCAAAAGCCCTACGGTCTCGCGGTCCCGCATTCCCGCGCGCACCACCATACCGAAGGTGGTGAATTGCAAGAAAGCAAACACCATGGCAATCACGGCGGTAGAAAAACAGAAATACACCAGACGCCACCAGGGGTAACTGACTCCGGCACCCATGCCCAGCCACTCGCCAATATTGGCGCTACCGGTAAGCATCTGCGGCGCCGGCACCGGGATAGGGGTGGCGCCAAAGAAGCTTTTGATTAATTCTTGCAACACAATGGCCAGGCCAAAGGTCACCAAAATTTGGTCGGCATGCGTGCGATGGTAAAAATGCCGGATCAAACCGCGCTCCATCACCACGCCCACCAGTAGCATCAAGGGGATGGCTAGGATGACCGAAATAGGCACTGCAAAACTGATGAGTTGCGCTCCGGTATCGCCAAACCACACTTGCAGGTAAGGCACGTCCACCATCATCTCTAGGCCGGGAATGCTCTCGTCTTTGACCTGGGTTGACAAGTTGAGTAGCTTTTGCACGCCAACGGCGCAAAAGCCTCCGAGCATGAACAAAGCGCCATGCGCAAAATTCACCACGCCCAAAGTCCCAAAAATCAGCGTTAAACCCAAGGCAATCAGGGCATAGGCGCTGCCCTTGTCTAGGCCATTGAGTAACTGTAGAAAAATAGCGTCCATAGGTTCATCGGTTGTTGGCAACTGCGCACGCTGCCCTCAAAAAAGAATCGGGTTCCGTAATTTTGCAATTACTGGGAACCCGCGGGTGCCACTAGGTAGCCAGGGACTAGCGTGCCAAGTCCCTGCTCAGCAGAAATTAAACGACTGCGACTTTGTACGGTCCCAATTCTCCGCCGAAGATGTCGGCCTTGTATTCCACCTGCGCGCGCGGAACGATTTGGTGCACGTCCATCAGGTCCCACTTGCCCATTGGCTTTTCCTTGCCGCGCACTACCAGTACGTCTTTGAAACACTGGTGGTCTTCGGCGCGGTACTCGGTCGGGCCGTTGCCCATGCCGTCGAACTTAAAGCCCTCGAGCTTTTTGATCACTTCCTCGGGGTTGAAGGTGCCGGCCATTTCGCAAGCATTGGCGTAGAGCAGCGTTTGCACATACGCGGTGTGGGCAGCCTGTGACGGTGGCTCTTTGTACGCAGCGACAAACGATTTGGTGAAGTTTTTGGAGCCTTCGTCTTTCAAGTCCCAATCCCAGTTGGAGGTGCCGAAAATCCCTTTGATGGCGGAACCGGCGCCCTGCGCCATCAGTTCGGAGAACAATGGCACCACAATTTCAAAACGCTTGCCGTTGGACATCTTGTCGCGCAGACCGAATTGCACCGCTTGGGTGAGCGAGTTGATCATGTCTTTGCCGTAGTGGTTCAGGATCAAGACGTCTGCGCCCGAATTGAGCACCGGCGTGATGTACTGCGAGAAGTCGGCAGAGCCCAGGGGCGTTTTGACCGCATTCGCGGTTTTCCAGCCCAGCGCTTCGGTTGCATTTTTCATGGACTCTTGTTGTGTCCAGCCCCAGGTGTAGTCGGCGGTCAAATGGTAGGCGACGCGCTCTTTCCCATATTCTTTGCCCAGCACAGGGCCCAGGGCCTTGCCGGACATATAGGCGTTAAAGAAGTGGCGGAAACCATAGCGACGTTTATCTTTGCCGGTGGTGTCGTTGGAGTGGGTCAGGCAATTCATGAAAATCACACCCATTTCTTGGGCCAGTGATTGCATAGCGATCGCCTCCCCGGAAGATGAGCCGCCAGTACACATGATGGCGCCGTCTTTTTCCATCATGCGCTTGGCCACACCGCGTGCGACGTCGGTTTTGGTCTGGGTATCGCCTTGCACATATTCGACTTTTTTACCCAGGATACCGTTGCCCTTGAGGACCGAGGGTTTCATGGTTTTGAGCATGCCGCCGTCGCCTTCGCCATTGATGTGCTTGATGGCTAACTCATAAGCGCGCAACTCGTCCTTGCCTTCGTCGGCATAGGCACCGGTCAGGGGCAGGGTCAGGCCGATAGTCACGGTTTTGCTATTGCCGGGGTCATTGCGGAAAGTGCTGGCCGTGGAATTTTTCATGTAGAAAGCAGGTGCTCCTACGCCAGCGACAAAACCTGTGATCGACTTAAGGGCCTTACGGCGAGTGGAATTCAACATGAGATTCTCCGAAGTTGTAAATGCAGTGAGCGACTGCCTAGTCTAGAAAAAGACGCCAAAGTATAGGAAGCAATATCCGATTAATCAACGCGGGTTTTATAGGGTTTACCCTAGAAAACAAGGAATTAATTTACGAGATATTCACAATTATTTTTTCAATTCCCTGACGCCTGATTGACTTGGGCCTATTCACCTGCAAGCGCGTAGGGCTTTTACATGATGGATGCGGCCGCGCTTATCGCACCAGCGCACCGCCTTCAAACCATTTTTTAATGAGCGCGCGTTCGTCCTCTGTTATTTGCGTGGCGTTATTCATGGGCATGGCGCGCAGGACGACGGCTTGTTGGTACACCGCCTGGGCGTTTTGGGCCAACAGCGCGGCCGAGTCCAGGCGGATGTTCTTCATCTGCATGGCCTGGCCGTGGCAGCCGTAGCAGCGCTGGGCAATGACCGGCTGGATTTGGGCATAGCCGATGGCGGAGCTCGCCGCGCCATCGGCAAGCGCCTTGGAGCTTGCACCCAAAGCCGTAAGCGCAGGCGTGTTGCTGGCAAGGCCAGCCGCACTGGTGGCAGTGGCACCGGCGCTGTCCGCAGCGCGGGGCGGCGCCATCGCCACCATCAGGGCTACTATCAGCGCAAGGCCTACTGCCACATAGGGCCAAGGATGGGCATTGCGGCCCAATTTGTAGCCATGCCGCAGTACAAAAAATTGGCGAATGGACGCGCCCGCGGCCATCATGGCTATCAGTACCAGCCAGTTATGCGGATGGTTGTAGGTAAAACTGTAGTGCGTGCTGAGCATGGCAAACAGCACCGGCAAGGTGAAATAAGTGTTGTGCACGCTGCGCTGCTTGCCGCGTTGGCCGTGTATCGGGTCCACCGGCTCGCCTGCACGAATACTTTCGATGACGGTTCGCTGTCCGGGAATGATCCAAAAAAACACATTGGCGCTCATGCTCGTGGCCAGCATCGCGCCCAGTAGCAAAAAGGCTGCGCGCCCCGCAAACCAGTGGCAGGCCAGCCAGGCTGCCCCGCAAATCAGCAGCGCCACTAAGGCGCCCACGATGCGATCGCCGCCGGGGCGCTGACCCCACAGGCGACAAATCGCGTCATAAGCCAGCCAAAAGACGACCAAAAACCCCAGCGCGGCACAGACGGCAGCGGTGGGCGACCAGTCCATGCGCGTCGGGTCAATAAGGTAGCTACTGGCGTTCCAAAGGTAGGAAATCGCAAACAACGCAAAGCCGGTCAGCCACGCGCTGTAGCTTTCCCAGTAAAACCAGTGCAAATGCTGGGGTAGCTCAGGCGGGCGCACCGCAAACTTCACTGGGTGGTAAAAACCACCGCCATGAACCGCCCACAGTTCGCCGCTGACGCCTTGGCGTTTCAGGTCTTCATCCTCGGGGGGCGTCAAGTTGCTGTCCAGAAAAACAAAATAAAAAGAGGCGCCTATCCAGGCCACCGCAGTCACCACATGCGCCCAGCGCAGCAGCAGATTGGCCCATTCGAGCAGATAAGTTTCCATGGCGTCGTCCGTTGGTCGTGAGGTGGGAAATTGTAGGTAGCGCGACTGCGTGCTTATGGCGTGGGCCAGTCGGCTAGGGTCATGAGCTGCGCCGCTACCGAGACCGCAATCACCTCGGGCCGCTTGTCGCGTAGGCCGGGCAAGCCGATGGGGCTGGTGATACGCGCAAGCTCTTGCGCGGTGAACCCGCGCGCCTCCAGGCGCTGGCGAAAGGTGGCCCATTTGGTTTTGCTGCCGATGAGGCCGATAAAGGGCAGGTCGGCATGCGCGCGCTGGCGCAGCAGGCAGGCCGCCACGATGTCCAGGTCTTCGGCATGGCTAAAGCTCATGATCAGCACGCGCGCACCGGGCGCAAGCGTGGCCACTGCGTCTTGCACGGGCTGTGAGTGTTCATAGCGCACATTGGCGGCGACTTGGTCGGGAAACGGCGCATCGCGGCTGTCGATCCAGTGCACATCCAGCGGCAAATTTGCAAACACCTGCACCAGTGCATGGCCCACATGGCCACCGCCAAACAGGGCGACCGGCTGGTGTCCAGCTTGCAGCGCTTGGCGCAAGCGGCTCAGGTCGTGCGCGCTAACCGGCTCATAGCCCAGGCGCACATGTCCGCCGCAACATTGGCCCAGGCTGGGGCCTAAGGCAAAACTCTGCAAGCGTGCCGCGCCGGGGTCTGCGAGCAGAGTCTGGGCATGGGCGATGGCGTCTTGCTCGAGTCGGCCGCCGCCTACGGTTCCTACAGTACCATCGGCAAAAACCGCCATCCAGGCGCCGGCATCCCGTGGCACTGAGCCGCGGGTTTCCAGCACCCGGACCCATACCCCGGGTGACAGGGCCAGGTGGTCCAAGAAATGGGTGATCAGGCTTTGCATACATACCTAGAGCGCGCCACCATGCGTGCCAAATTGAGACAGCGATAGAAAGGATAGGCATGCAGCCCTTGCATTTTCCGTGGCAGATGCGCCCGGGCGTTTACTGGCAAAGGCTTTGTCTGGGCCCCATGGTGTGCCTGCTCGTATGGCTGGCCGGCTGCGCCGCACCACCCAAGCCGGTCCCGCCCGTAGTCCCCGCGCCCGTCCATGTGCCGCCCCCAGTACCCGAACCCGTGGCTCCGCCCGCGCCCAAGCCCGCGCCGCCCATCACCGTGGCCCCGGAGCCGCCGGCGGCCGAGGCCCCGCCTGCGAAGGCCTCCCTCGCGCTCAACCCCCGCGATTACCGCAAAGACGCCGCTGCGCACCTGTACCAAAGATTCGCGGACCGCATTTATGCCGGCAAGTTGCCGCCGCTGTTGCAGGGCGTTAGTGTGCTGGAGCTCGATATTGGGCGACGGGGTGAGGTGCTGGCGCTGCGCTGGACGCGCGCACCCTACCAGGTGCCGCAGGTGATGGCTGAAATTGAAGGCATGGTGCGTGCAGCCGCACCGTTCCCGGCCCCGGTGCGCATGGGCAAGCTCAGCTATACCGAGGTTTGGTTGTGGCACAAAAGCGGACGTTTTCAATTGGACAGCCTAACCGAGGGGCAGAAATAGGCCTGCGGCGCTGCAGCGGCAAGCATTTACGAGCCTCGGTAAGTGGAATAACTCCAGGGGCTGACCAACAGCGGCACATGGTAATGGGCGCTTGCATCGGCGATACCAAAGTCGATGCCCACCTGGTCTAAAAACGCAGGCTCGGGCAAGTCCACGCCCCGCGAGCGGAAGTAATCGGCCACCCCAAACTCCAGTCGGTAGCAACCGGCCTGCAGCGCTGCATGCTCGTACAGCAAACCCGTTGGGTTTCGCCCATCGCTATTGAGTACCAGTTCCTTGACGAGTGTGCGCTGGAGGCCCAGCACGCTGTACAAGCGAACGTGCATACCGGATGCCGGTGTGCCGTGCATGGTGTCCAAAACGTGGGTACTCAGGCCCATAATCGATTCCCCCTAAATAAGTCGAAAGTGTAATCAATGCTTTGCGGGCTCTGCACACTAGCGGGCGCCCCCGCTTTGCCGCTACCATCGGATGCATGCCTCATTACGACACGACGGCCCCCTATCCCCGCGATCTCGTGGGCTATGGCGCAAAGCCGCCACACCCGCAGTGGCCTGGCAATGCGCGGGTGGCAGTGCAGTTTGTCCTCAATTACGAAGAGGGTGGTGAAAACTGTGTGCTGCATGGCGATGCCGGCTCCGAGCAGTTTTTGTCCGAAATGTTTAACCCTGCCGCCTTCCCGGATCGCCATCTCAGCATGGAAAGTATTTACGAATATGGCTCACGCGCAGGGGTCTGGCGCATCCTTCGCGAATTCGAAAAGCGCCAGCTGCCGCTGACCGTGTTCGGCGTGTCCACCGCGCTACAAAAACACCCCGAATTGTGCGCCGCGTTTCAAGAATTGGGCCACGACATTGCTTGCCATGGCCTCAAATGGATCCACTACCAAAACATCGACGAAGCCACCGAGCGCGCCCACATGCGCGAGGCCATGGACATACTGCGCGACTTGTGTGGCGAGCGTTCGCTGGGCTGGTATACGGGGCGCGACAGCCCGCGTACCCGCCGCCTGGTAGCCGATTACGGCGGCTTTGCCTACGACAGCGACTACTACGGCGACGACCTGCCGTTTTGGATGCAGGTGCAAAAAACCGATGGCACCGTGGTGCCGCAGTTGATCGTGCCCTACACCTTAGATTGCAACGACATGCGTTTTGCGTTGCCCCAAGGCTATTCGCACGCCGACCCGTTCTTTCAGTACTTGAAAGACAGCTTTGATGCACTGTATGCCGAAGGCGACCCCCAGGGCGATAACGCGCCCAAGATGATGAGCATTGGCATGCATTGCCGCTTGCTGGGGCGGCCCGGCCGCATCACGGCTTTGCAGCGCTTTTTGGACCATGTGCAAAGCCACGAACAAGTTTGGGTTTGCCGCCGCTTGGATCTAGCGCAGCACTGGAATAGCGTGCATCCCTTTGGCAAAGCAGCATGACCCTGGACCAGCTCAATCGCGCGCCCTTGGCGCAGGCCCAGGCCATGCTGGCCGGTTTGTACGAGCACTCTGACTGGATTGCAGAGCAAGCCTTGGCCGAGCGGCCTTTCAAGTCGCTCGCGCATTTGCAGTACGCCATGTGCCGAGTGCTTGATGCAGCCGGACGCGAGGCGCAACTGGCTTTGCTGCGTGCGCATCCTGAGTTGGCGGGCAAGGGTTTGGTTCTGTCCAGTCTGACGACCGCGTCGCAACACGAGCAGAAAAAAGCCGGGCTGACCGATTGCACGCCCGAGGAACTGGCTGCCATCCAGCAGTTCAATGCCGATTACCGCGCCAAATTTGACTGGCCTTTTATCGTGGCGGTGCGCGGCCCACGCGGCACCGGCCTTTCCAAAGCGCAGATCATGGCCACCATGGCGCGTCGCTTGCAAGGCCACCCGGACTTTGAATTGCAAGAATGTTTGCGCAACATCCACCGCATCGTCGAAATACGCCTGGCCGATAAATTTGGCGTCCAGCCCGAGGCGGGCAACCAGGTTTGGGATTGGCAGGAAGACCTGGCGCGCCACAGCGACCCTGGCTTTGCCGAGCGCGGCGAACTCACGGTGACTTACCTGACTAAGGCCCACCAGGCCTGCGCGCAGGATATCCTGCAGCGCATGCGTACTGGCGGTATGGACGAAGTACATATCGACGCGGTGGGCAATGTGGTGGGGCGCTACCACGGCGCGCAGCCCGGCGCGCGCGTCCTGATGACCGGCAGCCATTACGACACGGTGCGCAATGGCGGTAAATACGACGGACGCCTGGGGATTTTTGTGCCGCTGGCCTGCGTACAGGCTTTGCACCGGGCAGGGCAGCGACTGCCGTTTGGTATCGAAGTAGTGGCTTTTGCCGAAGAGGAAGGCCAGCGTTTCAAGGCCACGTTTTTAGCGGCCTCGGCGCTGACGGGCAGCTTTGACAATGCGTGGCTGGACCAGTGCGATGCCGATGGCATCAGCATGCGCAGCGCCATGCAGCAAGCCGGACTGGACCCCACACAGATTGCATCCATCCGGCGTGATCCGCAGCACTACCTGGGTTTTGTGGAAGTGCATATCGAGCAAGGGCCGGTGCTCAATGAACTGAATATTCCCTTGGGCGTGGTCACCTCCATCAACGCCAGTGTGCGCTTTACCGGTAGCGTGACAGGTACTGCCAGCCACGCCGGCACGACACCGATGAACCGCCGGCGCGATGCGGCTTTGGCTGTCGCCGAATTGGCCTTGTTCATGGAGCAGCGCGCCGCGCGCGACGGCGATTCGGTGGCCACCATCGGGCAGCTCCATGTGCCGGCTGGGTCGGTCAATGTCGTGCCGGGCCGCTGCGATTTTTCACTGGATATGCGCGCCCCGTCTGATGCGCAGCGCGACGCCTTGTGCGCGGATGTCTTGGCCCAACTAAAGTCTATAGGCGCACGCCGGGGGCTGGCTTTCACGTTGCACGAGAGCATGCGCGCCAGCGCCGCGCCCAGCGACGCAGGCTTGCAGGCGCGCTGGGAAGCAGCAGTGGCCAAGCTGGGCTTGCCGGTGTACCGCATGCCCAGCGGCGCGGGGCATGACGCCATGAAAATGCACGACATCCTGCCCCAGGCCATGCTGTTTGTACGCGGGGAAAACAGCGGTATCAGCCATAACCCGCTCGAATCGAGCACCAGCCACGACATGCAACTGGCAATCGATGCCTTTGACCATTTGCTTGAGGAACTGGCTGCGCCCGCAGCCTAAGCGCCTTCGCGCTGCTATTTTTTCGTATTTTTTGATTGCACCCCCATGAATCCATCCCTATACGCCCAGCTTGACGCTTGGGTGAACCAGCATTTCGACGAAGAAGTTCAATTTTTGCAAGCGCTGGTGCGCGTTCCCACCGACACACCTCCCGGCAATAACGCGCCGCATGCCGAGCGCACCGCCGAACTGCTACAGGCCATGGGGCTGGAAGCGGAAAAATACCCCGTGTCGCCAGAAATGGTGCATGAGGCCGGCTTGCAAAGCGTCACCAATTTGTTGGTACGCCGTCGTTTCGGGCCGGGGCGCATCGTGCTGCTCAATGCCCATGGCGACGTGGTGCCGCCCGGCGAAGGCTGGACGCACGACCCCTACGGCGCCGAGATCGTCGATGGCAAGCTCTATGGCCGCGCCGCTGCCGTTAGCAAATGCGACTTTGCCACCTACACCTTTGCGCTGCGTGCGCTGGAAGCGGTCGCCAAGCCGACGCAGGGCGGCGTGGAATTATTGTTTACCTATGACGAAGAATTCGGCGGCGAACTCGGGCCCGCTTTGCTGCTCAACAATGGCACTATCAAGCCCGACCTGATGGTGGCCGCAGGTTTCAGTTACCAAGTGATTACCGCGCACAACGGGTGTTTGCAATTAGAAGTAAACGTGCACGGCAAGATGGCGCATGCAGCTATTCCAGACAGCGGCGTCGATGCTTTGCAAGCGACGGCGAAACTGCTGCAAGTTTTGTACGATCAAAACGACGCGATCAAAGAAGTGTGCTCCGATGTAGTGGGCATTACGCATCCCTATTTAAATATCGGCATGATCGAAGGCGGAACCAATACCAATGTGGTGCCGGGCCGCGTCAGCTTCAAACTCGATAGGCGCATGATCCCGGAAGAAAACCCCGAGCGAGTGGAAGCGGATTTGCGCACCCTGATCGCGCAGACGGCGGCGCAGTGTCCGGGTATCACCGTAGACGTGAAACGCATATTGCTGGCCCGCGCCATGCGTCCGCTGCCAGGCAATGTGCCGCTGGTGCAGGCCTTGCAAAGCCATGCGCAAGCGGTATTTGGCGTGACCGTGCCCGCTTTGGGTACGCCGCTGTACACCGATGTGCGCTTGTTTTGCGAAGCCGGTATACCCGGCGTGATTTATGGCGCGGGGCCACGCACTGTGCTGGAATCCAATGCCAAACGCGCAGATGAACATATAGTGCTCGAAGACTTGCGCCGCGCAACGCAGGTGTTGGCGCGTACCCTGGCGGATTTACTGGCCTGAGCTTCTTGACTCGCGTTAACTAGCTTAGCGCGCACCGCAGGCCCAACACGCGTGGCGCCTTGCCTTCGCTCAGCGGAGCCGATTGCACTTACGCAGGGACAATATCCTTGCAGATGCAGCATGCGCACCGCAAAAATTGCACGCGTTACCCAAGCGCCTACGTTTTTTGTAACCTTTTTACCAATTTTTATGTATTGAAGTGGTGAATACCTAATTTAAATTAAATTTGCGAATATCATCCCGACCTAAGCAGATAGCCAGCAAGAATGAAAAGTTCTTGCGCTTTGTCAACGCTAAATAAGGGTAGATATGGACGCAACGACAGAAAAAGACAGCTCCTTGGAGCCAAAAGACCTCACAGGTGGCGATTACGGATTTATTGTTTTCATTCTGTTTGTGCTGGTCGCCGTCACTATGCTTGGCGTGTTGGGGCATCGCGAGGCCATGAAAACTGAAGGCAGCAAGCGCAATGGCGAACAATGGGTTAATTGGTTGACCAAAGCCAGCGAAACGCGCTTTGCCCCTGACTATGCGATCGCTGCCTGTGCGGGCGGCGCTAAACCCGCGGCATCGACTGCGCCCGCTGCAGCCGAGGAGGCAAAACCGGCCGAGGGTGCTGCCGAGCAAGCAGCAACTGCCCCCGCGCCTGCACCCGGAACCTGGGGCGCATGTGTTGCGCACCTGATGAGCGCGACCGAATTCAAGGACATGGTCAACCCCTTCACCGGTGCGGCGCCTAACTTCATACCCGCCTGCAATCCGGCGGACCACAGTTTGGTCGGCTCCATCGTGATTGAAAAAATCACCCCCAATCCCCCCGGCTCCGCAGTTCCCAGCATTACGTCGCAACTCGTGGACGCTGATTCGATTGCAGAAAAACTGGCACTCAAAGTCAGCGTATGTGACAAGGGCTCTTACGCGGTCAAAGTCGCTGAACTCGAATTCTGAGGTACATCATGGAAGAACGTAAAACCATATCGATCAAAGATCTAAATATCAAAGACCTACTGGATACGGAGGTCAAACCGGCTGAGATTTCGCGCGACCTGCCGTTTCGTAAATGGCTGTTTTCCTGGATGCTGGACCCCGCCATTCCGGGCAATTTCCAGGCGAGTTTTGATAAATGGATTGGCATTCTGATTATTGCCAATCTGTTCAGCCTGATATTCGAAAACGTTCCAGGCATCTACGAGCCCTATAAGCCCTGGTTCGAATTCTTTGACTTATTTTCTATCGCCATCTTTACGGTGGAGTATTTGCTGCGCTTTTATTTGGCAGCGGAAGATGCAGCCTTCCAGGGCAAAGTCAGTTCCCGCCTGGCTTATGTGTTCAGCCCGTTTGCGATTATTGATGCCTTGGCTATCGTGCCTTTCTATCTGGTACGGGTGTTTGGCCTGTCTATTGACTTGCACGTGCTCAAAGCGCTGCGGATTTTGCGTTTACTCAAAATTTTCCGCATTGTTATTCCGGCCTACCACGAATTTGCTGCGCTCAACCGTGGCCGCACCTTCCGTCAAAAGATCCACGCGCTGATCTTCGAGAGCTCCTATGGCGGACGTTTGCAAGAGATGTTTGAACTCTTCATCGCCATGTGGGTGTTGGTGTCCGTTTTTGCAGTCATCTTGGAGTCGGTGCACGGAATTTCCTATTTGCTCAATGTCGAGTTTGTGATTCTTGATGCCGTGGCTGTGGCCGTGTTCACGATTGAATACTGCATGCGCATGTATTCTTGCGTGGAGGAGCCGGGTTATGAGGGAACTGTGATAGGCCGCTGGCGCCAGGCAAAGCATCCTTCCACCTTGATTGACTTCTTGGCCATCTTGCCCTTCTTTTTGGAAGTGTTTTTGCACCACTTGCTGGACTTGCGATTCTTGCGGGTCTTCCGCTTGACTCGACTGCTAAAACTCACGCGCGGCAACGACGCTACGGCCACCCTGGTCAAAGTCGTTTCACGCGAGTGGCCGGTCATTGCGGCTGCTGCCTTCATCATGATTTTGCTGGTGGTGCTGACCGCATCGCTGGGCTACCTGTTCGAATATGAAGCGCAGCCCGACAAGTTTGAAAACATCCCCACCTCGATTTACTGGGCGGTGATCACCTTGGCCTCGGTCGGCTATGGCGATATTTCGCCGGTTACCGTGCCAGGCCGGGCTATGACGATTGTGCTGGCCTTCATTGGTATCGGTATCTTCGCCATTCCTGCAGCTTTGTTGTCCTCAGCTTTCAGCGACGAGCTGCAAAAAGAGCGCGATGAACTGAAGAATAACCTCTACAAAATCCTGAAGGACGGCGTGATTGATGAGGATGAGATTCATACCATCCGCCATGAAGCGCATCGCATGCACTTGAGCGTGGAAGAGGTCAACGCGCTCATCAAGCTGATACAGCACGAATTGGAAAAAGAGGCTGAGCTGCAAACCTTGCCGATTAGCACCATCGCGCAAAGACCGGAGCTGGCGGTGGAGCACTACAAGTCGCTCATCAGCGATATCCGCCGCTTAGCCCTGCTGACCGACGAAGCTGCTTTTGATGCAGCAGTCAAATCCCGAGATAGCTTGAGCGCAAGCGACATGGCGCTATGGCGGCAAATTCAGGGCAAGAGCTGATAAGCAAGCTTCCCAAAGCACCGGCGCGCTAAGTGCCGGTGTTTGATAGTCGATCGTTAGCGTATGTGTAGATAGATTGTGAAGTGCCACCATGAAGTTGTCTGAACTGCAGCATAGTGTGATGGAGGTCCTGGAGGGATCGCCCAGTTACAAGATCAGCAAGTATGTGGAATGGCTGATCACCGTGGTGGTGCTTGTCAATTGCTCGGCGGTGATTCTGGACTCGGTGCCCGAAGTGCACGCGGACTACAAAGACTTCTTCCACGAGCTAGAGTTCTGGAGCGTGACTTTCTTCACCATCGAGTACGTGCTGCGCGTCTGGTCGCTGGGTGCTAAGTTCGCGGGTGGCTAGGGCGGCTCTTGGAAAGGGCGCAGCGACTACATCTTTAGCCCCTTCGGTCTGGTGGATTTTTTTGCCACCATGCCGCACTACATGCATATGTTTTTCCCGTCGCTGGACTTGCGCATTCTGCGCGTCTTGCGGCTTTTGCGGATTCTTAAACTTTCTAAATACAACACCGCTTTGCAGGACTTGTTCCATGCGGTGTACTCCGAGCGTCGGGCCTTTGGCTCCGCTGCGTTTTTGCTGCTGATTGCCACAGTGGTATCGGCCTCGCTCATGCACTTTGCCGAAGGCCATGAGCAGCCCGAGCAATTTGGCTCTATCCCGCATGCGATTTATTGGTCTATTGTGACCATTACCTCGGGCTACGGTAATGTAGAACCTGTCACCAAAGCCGGCGAGGTGATCGCCCTGCTGACCGGCTTTCTGGGCGTGTGTATGGCGGCCATCATGACCGGTATCGTCGCCTCGGCCTTCTCTAACCAAATCTCACGCAAAAAAGCGGCTTACCAGAGCCAGTTGCGGCTGGTCTTGGCCGATGGCGTGGTGAGCGATGCCGAACGTGAATCCCTCAAAGCCCTCCAAGTTAAATACCGCTTGTCCGATGCACAGGTGCAGGTATTTATCGATGAAGCGCAAGGGAAGAAGAAATAATGCATACCGACAACCCCATCGAAGGGCTGACGGGCATACGCCGCGTCAAGCGCCGCATATTTGAAATCTTGGATGGCGCGGTGGTGGATGACGCTAACCGGGCTTGCGAAATCTTTATCGCGACCTTGGTGGTGGCCAATGTGCTTTCCATTATTTTGGAGTCGGTGCACGATATCCATGAGGCTTACCACGAGTATTTTTACGCCTTTGACGTGTTTAGCGTGATCGTGTTCTCCATCGAGTATGTGCTGCGCGTCTGGTCATATGGCGAGAAGTACCCGAAGGCCGAAGGCAGCGCCTGGCGTGGCCGCAAAGACTATATGTTCAGCGCCTTTGGCGTGGTGGACTTCGCAAGCACTGTGCCCTTCTACCTGCAACTGCTGTTTCCTGGCGCTGATTTGCGTGTACTGCGGATGTTCCGCTTGCTGCGGATCTTCAAGCTCTCGCGCTACAACAGCGCCATGGACGATATGTTTGCAGCCATCAAGGCGGAAAAGGACTCTTTTTCTTCGGCCATGTTTTTGCTGCTGATCAGTTGCCTGCTTTTTTCTTCGCTGATTTACATCATCGAGGGGACGGACCAGCCTGACGTGTTCCCCTCTATCCCGGCGGCCATGCACTGGTTTATTTTGACCATCATCTCTGGTTGGGGCAATGTGGATCCGCTCACCTTCCTTGGCGTAGTGCTGGTGGTGGTGACGCAAATTTTAGCGATTGCGCTGGCCGCCATTTTGACTGGTGTCGTCGCCACCGCCTACACCGCCCAAGTGCAGCGGCGTGAATCGGAGTACGAACTGGAGGTGCGCGAAGTGCTGGCGGACGGCGTGGTGACCGAAGAGGAGCTCGTCAAACTCAAGCAAATGCAGGCTAAGTTCGGCATGACGGACGAGCAGGTCGAAGCTATCGCCGAGCAAGTGCGGCGCGAAAAAGAAGTGAGCACGGTAAATATCTAGGGCTCAGAACAAAGGGGCAGCGCACTTACACCGCTTGCCTATGTGGTGAGCCTCCGATAGATGCCCCGTCATTGCTAGGCCTCAGGCCGTGGCAATCCATCACTTCATTCCAGCATGGATCGCCACTTCGCTTCGCTCCTAGCGATGAAGCTGGTTTGCTCACTGCGAAGCAGTGTGCCTAGGCTGCTGCTGCCTTGCCGCGCAGCGCGCTTACGATGCCGCTTATCAGAGGCCAGATCAGCATCAGAATAGCCAAGCCGAAGATGCCGCCTACCAGGCCGTTGGACCAGAAGATGGACAAGCTGCCTTGCGACATCAGCATGGACTGGCGAAAACTCGCTTCGGCCATGTCTCCCAGCACCAGTGCCAGCACCAGGGGTGCCATAGGGTATTTGAGCTTTTTGAACAAATAACCCACCACGCCAAAGACCATCATCATCACGACATCAAACATGGCGCTGTGCACGGTATAGGCCCCGATAGCGCATATCACCACAATCACCGGCGCGATCACCGAGAAGGGAATGCGCAAAAATGCGGCCCAATAAGGCACGGTGGTCAGCACCACCAGCAAGCCCACGATATTGCCCAAGTACATAGACGCGATCAGGCCCCAGACAAAGTCTTTGTGCTCGACAAACAGCATGGGCCCTGGTTGCAGGCCCCAGATCATCAGGCCACCCAATAGCACCGCTGCCGTCGGTGAGCCGGGAATCCCCAGGGTCAGCATAGGCAGCAGCGCGGACGTGCCCGCAGCATGCGCCGCAGTTTCAGGCGCCAGCACGCCTTCAATCTGACCTTTACCGAAAGATTCTGGGTCCTTGGACATGCGTTGTGCAATGCCATAGCTCATAAACGAAGCGGGTGTGGCGCCGCCGGGGGTGATGCCCATCCAGCAACCGATGGCAGTGGAGCGCAAAAACGTGAGCCAATACTGTGGCAGGGTCTTCCAGGTCTCCCACACCACCTTGGGGTTGAGCTTGGCGGACTTGCCCTTAAAGGCCAGACCCTCTTCCATGGTCAGCAA
>Ga0136641_1000487_pt1 | contig 17270 bp, 17 predicted proteins | sample EliLak1302023Y_FD_115312 | JGI IMG/M metagenome (GOLD analysis project Ga0136641, IMG submission 115312) | Freshwater microbial communities from Elizabeth Lake, Yosemite National Park, California, USA - 13020-23Y | ecosystem: Environmental > Aquatic > Freshwater > Lake ...
CAGCAGAGCGCGCAGCTGCTCTCGATAACGGTGGCGAATATGCACCCCTAGCGAGTGCTGATACCCCAAAAGCACCTGCGGTTGTGGCGGCTCCTGCGGCTGTAAGTAAGCCGGTTGCTGTAAAGATTGTCGCTGCACCACTTGCAGCGACAATCGGTTCATCATCTGATCTCCTAGAGTCAATGGGAATCAAATCTGATGCACCAATGTGTATGACATGCGGCGTGAAGATGCGTATGTCAGGTGCATGTTTCGTATGCGAAGGCTGTGGAAACACATCTGGTTGCAGCTAAGAAATAACTAGTTGGTTTTGTCCAACCCCGTACAAAAACCCCGCCGATTACATTCGGCGGGGTTTTTGCTTTCTTAAAATTAAAGCGAAATTACTTCTTTGTTTTGAGCTCACTCTTCAACTGTTCAGCGGCTGTATAAACCCCTAGCGCCAATCCAGCATTAAATGAGCCGGTCACGACAGCATTTAAGTTTGCGATTGCAACATCGAGTGAAGGAAATGAGTAGAACTTGAAATCTTTTGCACATTTCTTTGGAGCTGTTGGCATGGCTAGAACCGGAGGCTTTGTCTTGGGTCCGCTGGGGTAGAGGTGGAGACAGAGGTTAATTGGGCTCTTCTCCGTAGCAGCGGAAGCTCCTCCCATGGTCGTCGAAATCAGAGTGAGCGATAGGGCGACAAGGCTTAGAGTTCTCAATTTTTTCATGCGGTGAGTATAGGACGGCGCTCACACCCTGCTCCTTGAAATTTCCTGAATCTGACCTTAGATTTACGACCTATCCAAAAGCCCTAGGGGTAACTCTGGGTCTGATTCACACTTCACCTAACGCTAAGAAGAGGAAAAGGAACCATGAAAGCAGCAGTACTTCACAAATACGATGAATCTTTGACCGCAAGTAATTGGGTTACTTATGAAGATGTTCCAGATCCAAAGATTACAAAGCCAACAGATGTCTTGGTCAAGATTGGTGGAGCAGGAGTATGTCGTACCGACCTTCACGTGATCGAAGGTCAGTGGAGGTCTCGTATGGATCCAGATGGCAAGACCTTGCTTCCATACATCATGGGCCACGAAAACGCTGGTTGGGTTGAAGAAGTTGGTTCAGAAGTTACCGGTCTTAAAAAAGGTGACCCAGTAATTCTCCACCCACGTCTATCTTCAGGATTTGAGATTGAACACCGTCGTGGCGAAGATATGCACGGCACCGGAACATTCCCAGGCGTCAGCGAGAACGGCGGTTATGCCGAGGCTCTCGTGACTAGCGTGCGAAATATTGTTGCACTTCCAAAGTCACTTGCTCCAAAGTCTGTTGCTGCTTATGCAGATGCAGGCCTCACTGCCTACCACGTTGCTAAGAAAGCATCACGCACTCTGCTCCCAGGTCAATTTGTCGTTGCCATTGGTGCAGGTGGACTTGGCCATATTGGAATCCAGTGCCTCAAGGCAATGTGTGCTGCAGAAATTATCGTTGTGGATATGTCAGATATGGCTCTCAAACTCGCTAAAGAGAGCGGCGCAGATCATGTCGTTAAGGCAGATGGCAACGAGGTAGAAGCGATCATGCAGATCACGAAGGGCTTTGGCGCAGAAGCTGTCATCGACTTCGTTGGTGAAAAGGGATCAACTAAGAAGGGTCTTGAAATGACCCGTCCACTTGGTAACTACTACATCGTTGGATACGGCGAAGATATTGTCATCAATACCCTCGATTTGGTTACAACCGAGCGCAATATCATCGGTAACTTGGTAGGAACATGGGCAGATCTCAATGAGCTCATGTCACTTGCTGAGCGCGGATTAGTTCACCTATCTACAGTTGAATATGCCTTGAAGGATGCCGATCAAGCACTTCATGACCTCAACGCTGGAAAAGTTAAGGGTCGCGCAATTCTGATTCCATAAGAATCAGAGATGTTCTAAGAAATACTCTAAGAAATATATTGTTAAGTCTCGGCTCCACCTCATCGAAGGAGATGACCTGCTCGTGAAGAAAATTGAAATCGCGCAGTTTGGTGGATCCGAGACTTTGCAATTAATTGATGCACCTGTTCCATCTCCCACTGGCACCCAGATTCTGGTCAAAGTGGCAGCTGCTGGAGTTAATTTCGTAGATACCTACCAACGAAATGGAAATCCCGTTTATGGGATGACCGTGCCGTATACCCCGGGAATGGAAGGCGCTGGCATCGTTGAATCAGTCGGCAGCGCTGTCACAGATATCAAAGCGGGAGATCGCGTTGCTTGGACATGGGCGCTGGGAAGTTATGCCGAGTATGCAATCGTCGAAGCGGCGAAAGTAGTAATTGTTCCGCAGGGCCTTGAGCTCGAAGAAGTCGCAGCATTTATGTTGCAGGGAATTACCGGCCATTACCTCGTTAACTCCACCTTTGAAATCAAACCAGGGGATATTGCGCTAGTTCATGCCGCTGCCGGCGGTACAGGAAGTTTGCTCGCACAACTTATTCTTCTTAAGGGTGGTGTCGTCATCGGAACGACATCGACAGATGCAAAGGAAGCGACCGTTCGTGCACTCGGCGTACAGCATGTAATTCGCTATGACAAAGAAGATTTTGTTGAAGAAGTAAAGAAGATTACCAATGGTCGCGGAGTAGATGTGGTCTATGACGGCGTGGGCGCAAAAACTTTTGATCAATCTCTTCAATGTTTAAGGCCTCGGGGAATGATGGTGCTTTTTGGCGCCGCAAGCGGACCCGTTCCACCATTTGAAATCATGAGATTAAATTCTTCGGGCTCTCTCTTTCTTACTCGCCCAACACTTGCCCATTATGTGGCTGATGCTGCTGAATTTGCGATGCGCAGTAACGCGATTTTTGACTTACTACTGAGCGGTAAGTTAACGGTGCGAATAGACCATCGTTATCCTCTGGGTCATGCACGTAAGGCGCACGATGATCTAGCCAGCGGTAAGACAAGCGGAAAGTTAATACTTATTCCCTAATTGAAATGTCTCATATTCTGGGACTTTTATCTAGCTTAGTGGCCTCAAAATGTAATGAAAAAGTTATAGAAAAAGCATTTCACCTCAGGCTCAACCCTCCTAGCCTTGGGCAACCGGTTTGAAACTCCTTGCGCCTGCAAGGTCTGTTTTCTGGCAGGCGTAAGTAGTAAAGAACTTGTAATTAGCTTCCGAGATTTTTCGAAGAAGGTAATTGCTACCACTACTCAATGGAGAGGCAAGACATGCAAAAGAAAATGAAGTTGCGTGCTTTGGCAGTTGTTGTTCCAACAGTTTTGATCGCATCACTGTTATCTGGAACATTCACAACTGGTGCAACAGCAGCAGATGCAGGAATGGGACCTGGTCCTAAGACACAAGCGGCGACGTTCCCAGTCGGTGGCATGGTTGATTACACAAAGCAGCCATACACACCTAAGGCATACGCAAGTGCAGCTAAGGTACAAGATGGCACACAAGATTGTTCATACCACAACACAAGCATGAAGAATTACAAGGGCCAGCAGATTACTGTCCTTGCACCACCACCACCAAACATGGGTGAGCCAATGGAGCAACACGGCGCCATGTTCACTAAGTTAACAGGCGGAAAAGTGATTATCCAGCACGTTCCAGTGGGAGATCTATACTCAAAGCAGCAGACTGCATTCCAGACTGGTGCGAGCCCATATGACGTCGTTGTTAACTTCTCTAACTGGATTGGTGATTTCCAGCAGTACTACTACGACATTCCTGCTAAGTACACAACAGGTAATGGCGAACTAGCTTCAATGCTTCCTTTGTACAAGGGAATCTACTCATGGAACGGAAAGACAAAGTTCTTCGGAATCGATGCTGACCGTCACTTCCTCAAGTACCGTACCGACGTCATTGAAGATCCTGCAGCTGCAGCGTTCTACAAGGACAAGACAGGTAAGACACTTGAAGTTCCAAATACATGGGCTGAGTACAACTTGATGGCTTCAACATTCAATGGCTACAAGCCAAAGGGTCAGCCAGCTGGTACAGCATTTGCCGGATCATCTGAAATCACAAAGCGCGATGACTTGATGTCAACAGCGTTTATCAACCGTGTTGCACCATACGCAAAGAATCCAAACGTCAAGACTGGCTTCTGGTTCGATGCAAATATGGTTCCACAGGTTAACAACCCAGGATTCGTACAAGGTCTCACAGACTTTGTCGCTTCAGCTAAGTACTGGCCACAAGGTGGTGGAAACTTCGGTCTCTCTGACGAAATTACATCATACGCACGTGGTGACAGCTTGTTCAGCTACACATGGGACGACGCATGGTCAGCTTCTAACCAATCCGATAGCCCAATCGTCGGTAAGGTAAAGGCAGCACCAAACCCTGGTGCAGAAAAAGTATGGAATAGCGTTACCAAGAAGTGGGATACACCTGCTGGCGGCGTTAACCGTGCACCATACATCGCATGGGGTTGGTCATCATCAATTCCTGTCTCTTCAAAGAACAAGCAAATGGCACTTGACTTCCTTTGCTTCTTTGCAAACAAGGCTAACCACGCAGTCGATCTAACAATCGGACGTACAGGTGTTAACCCATCACGTACAGAAGACTTCACTACAGATTTCTGGGTGAAGGGTCTTGGTTGGTCAACAGCAGCTACTAAGTCATGGATCGACACAATGAACAACTATTCAACTGCTAAGAACCGCGTATTTGACCTTCGCGTTCCTGGCAATGGTCAGTTCATGGGTGCAGTTGCAGACGGTGTAGCTCTAGCTCTAGCGGGCCAGAAGACACCTCAAGCAGCGATGGATGAAGTCGCAGCCAAGTGGGTTGAAATCATGAACACAATTGGTAAGGACAAGATCAAAGCCGCTTACCAGAACGTTATAAAGCTAGAGAATTCGTAAGAATTCATTAGTTAGTTTGGCTTAGCGACAAGTTCGCGGGGGCCCATCGCCAATCGGCGAGAAGCCCCCGCGGACTCGTTTCTATTACGGATCACAATTTTGATTTCTTGTAGTTTTTTGAGAAGGTATGACCCTAAAATCGTGAGGAGAGTAGTTCATTGACGAGCAAGTTTTATAAGAGGCTCTTCCTACTCCCAGGGTTACTCCTCCTTATTGCAATTATTATCTTCCCGCTTCTCTTCACAATTCGCGTCAGTATGGCGAACTGGAATGTTTCGCATTCGGGGCTCGATTGGGCAGGCGGGGCTAACTGGGCTCGCATGTTCCACGATGTAAATTTTTGGTCTTCTTTATTTAGACTCTTTTATTTCTCTTTTATTACGACCACACTTCAATATATCTTTGGCTTTACTGCAGCTCTATTTGCGTGGCGCGGAATCGCAGCTCGTAGATTCTTCAGAGTCCTATGGCTTATCCCGCTGATGACTACTCCCAGCGTAATTGCAATCGTCTGGCGCTCTATCTTCAGAGAAGATATCGGAGCTGCTAATGGATTGCTCGCGCTCATCGGCGTACATCCAGTTGCTTGGTCAACTTCAATTTTTCCAGCGACTGTGACAATTACTATCGCCGAAGTCTGGCAGTGGACACCATTTATGTTCCTCATTCTCTTGGCTGGTCTCTTAAGCCTTCCGAAGGAACAATTCTTATCAGCCGAAATTGATGGAGCGACTCCGTGGCGCACGTTTTGGAGCATCACATTCCCATTAATGGCTCCAATTAGTATCGGTGCAATTATTATTCGCCTCATCGAGGCTTCAAAGATCTTCGACTCGATCTTTAACTTAACATCTGCAGGTCCCGGTAACTCGACCGAGACACCGGCCTACTATCTCTACACTCGCGGTCTACGAGAATTCCAAATCTCATACGGGGCGACGATGGGCCTTGCCTATCTCATCCTTGCGATTCTGACTCTCACAATCTTAGGTCAAATTTTCGCCCGAATATCTAAGCCAAGGGGAATTTAAAGAATGAAAAAGATTCTGAAGTATCTCTTCATTATTCTATGGAGCACCTTTGTAATCGCTCCATTGTCATGGGCCCTTGTTACTAGCTTTAAGCCAGCGGCAGCGGTCAATAACGGTGCAACATTTATTCCATGGCTGCAATTCCAACCAACTCTTGACGGCTGGAAAGACATCACCGGAATTTCAGGATATGCCAATCTATTCCCTGCCCTCATTAACAGTGCAACGATTACGTTCTTCTCGACTTTGGTCAGCCTCAGCTTTGGTTGTATGGCCGCCTATGGCTTATCTCGTTTCTCGTATGGCTGGAAGCACTACAAGAACCCGGACATCATCTTCTTCTTTATCTCACAGCGAATCATGCCGCCCGCAGTATTGGCAGTTCCGTTCTTTATCCTTCTCAAATCTCTCAATCTGCTCGACACCAAATTAGGTCTCGTGCTGGTACTCACTTCCGCTTTAATGCCGATTGTGGTCTGGCTCTTAGTCGACTTCTTCAATCAATTACCGAAAGAGATTGATGAGATGGCGATGCTCGAAGGATGTAATCCATTTGAAGCATTTATCAGAACAATTCTTCCGCTCTCAAAGCCTGGCCTGACCGTTGCAGGAATGTTTGCAATTATCTTTGGGTGGAACGATCTCTTCTTCGGATTAGTTCTCACCTTTACCAAGGTTCAAACCTTGCCTGTTGCGGTGGTTGCGCTTAACGGAACGGTGACTCCATTCTGGACACTTTCAGCTTCTGCGATCTTCTCAATTTTGCCACTCATTGGACTCGCCTTCGTTGTCGAAAGATTCTTATCTAAGGGTGGATTTGCCGGAGCTGTACGATGAAGGGCCAACGATGAATCTCAATTTAAATCAAGTATCGGTTGAATCCGAGGCTGAGATAATCCTGAAGGATATCTCCTTTGATTTTCAACCTGGGAAAATTTATGTCCTCATCGGAAGAACCACTTCTGGCAAGACTTCACTTATGCGCACCATCGCGGGGCTCCTTGAGCCAACTGATGGCGAGATCCACTTGGGCGTAACCCGCTTAGACGAGGTCCCAATCTGGGAACGTGGAATTGCAATGGTCTACCAGCAATTTATTAACTACCCACAGCGCACAGTTCTTAATAACGTCGAATTCCCTTTACTCCGCGCTGGAGTCTCAAAGGCCGATGCTAAGGCGCAAGCGCTAGCGATGATTGAAAAGGTCGGTCTCAGCGAATTCGTAAACCGCAAACCTTCTCAACTCTCAGGTGGCCAGCAGCAGCGCGTAGCGATTGCACGCGCTCTTGTAAGAAATACCCGCGTCATCCTGCTCGACGAGCCGTTGATGAACCTTGACTATAAATTGCGCGAACAACTCCGTGAAGAATTTAGAGTTCTCTTCAAGAGTACCGAAAATAGCGTGACTATCTACGCGACAACAGAACCATCTGAGGCGCTTTTCCTTGGAGACGAACTTCTCGTGATGCACGAAGGCCGCATCATTCAACATGGAAAGCCAAACCTCGTCTTTGAAAATCCAGCAAATATCGATGTCGCGCAGATCGTCAATGATCCCCCGATGTCTATCCTGGATGCCGAAATCAAAGATGGCAAAGTCACCATCGGTAACCTTATGAACTTTGCTACCCCTTCTCACTTAAAAACTCAGAAGGATGGCAGCTACAAGATTGGTATCCGTGCCAGCGAAGTTGTACTCGGTGGAAGCCACTCCAACTCAGAAGAGGGCGAAGTCTCGCTCTCTGAGGTCTCTGGCTCTGAAACACTTCTCTACGTGAAGTTAAATATCGGCGAGGTAGTCCTACAGCTCGAGGGAATTCACGACTATTACATCGGTCAGAAAGTCACCGTCTCTCTCGCTCCAGAACGTTTGTTCCTATTTAATATGGATGGCACCTTGTGTGCAGCTCCAGGAAACTAAGGGTGCGCTAAATGGCCAAGATTACTTTTACTGATATCGGACAGTCTTACGATAAGAATCCAGATCAAGAGACATGGGCCCTTAAGCCAATCTCAATGACCCTAGAGTCAGGTAAGTCCTACGCGCTTGTAGGGCCGTCTGGATGCGGAAAAACTACGATTCTCAATATCATCTCAGGCATCGTCAACCCTTATCAGGGGCAGATCGCTTTTGATGGTGTGGATATCACCAAGGTCCCGACCGCCAAACGAAATGTGGCACTGGTATTTCAATTCCCAACTATCTACAAGTCAATGACAGTAGAAGAGAACTTGGCATTTCCACTGGTCTGCCGTAAGTGGGAAGCGACAAAGATCAAGGCTCGCGTTGGCGAGATTGCAGAGCAGATTGGTATCTCTCACAAGTTAAATAGATCAGCAAATAAGTTAGGTGCAGATGAGAAGCAGTTAATCTCATTAGGCCGAGGCCTTGTTCGTGATGATGTGACAGCCTTACTGATGGATGAGCCACTTACAGTGATCGATCCGCAACTTAAATTCGAACTCCGCAAGCGCATTAAGCAGATAATCGCCGGAAAAGATATCACTGTGGTTTATGTGACCCACGATCAATATGAGGCGATGACATTTGCTGACGAACTTCTCGTCATGAGCTTAGGAAAGCTTGTTCAGAGAGGCACTCCAGAAGATCTCTTTGAGCGCCCTAATAGCAAGTATGTTGGAAACTTTATTGGTTCTCCAGCTATGAACTTCTTTAAGGCCGAGGTAGTCGATGGGATGGCCAAGATTGGCGATTACAGTTTGGCTGTCTCCCCAGATCTTAAGAAGCACTCTGATCGCCACCTTGAATTCGGAATCAGACCAGAGCACATCTCCGTCCAAGATAGTACGGGCGAGAATGTTGTATCTGCTGAATTCATCGGCCACGATGATCTTGGATCTACCCGAATCTTGAACTGTCGTTTCGGCGGCGGTGTTATCAAGGTAAAGGTTGCGCGCAGCTTCCAGATCCCACAGCCAGGGCGTATCAATCTCAAATTACCTAAAGAGAATCTCTTGGCATACCGCGAAGGTCTCCAAGTTCTCTAAAATAACAATTCCATAACACCTTTTTTGGGCGAAATTTGAGCGTAATTTAGCCTCCAAATCCCACCTTTTGGGTGGTCTCGGAGCCGCAAAACCTCACCTTTATCTAGAAACTTCACCCCACCCGGAGTACCCTCGCGTAACGGATTTGCGGTGGACGTGAATCCTCTAAAACGCATATGAAGGGGAACACATGAAAGACGGAAACTTTGTTCTCGACGCGCATACCGGGTTTTGGGATGCGAGTAAAGAGAACATCAAGAATGAATATGGCTTAGCTTTTGCCGAAACATTCTATGCATTTCAGACAGGATTCAACCCAGCAGATCCAAAGTGGACAATGGACTTTGATAAAGAGTTCCGTAAAGTAGATCCAGATTGGTACTTGCACCACATGTTCGTTCGTGGTGAAATGGATATGGCTATCCTTTCAACACAAGTTCTCTCAGATTTCTATCACACAGGTTTTACAAGTGCGAAGCGCAATGCTGAAATGGTTGCTCGCGCACCAGAGCGTCTCATGGGCCTTGGTGGAGTAGATCCACGCGATCCAAATGCTGTAAAGCAGATGCGTCAGCAAGTTGAAGAATATGGAATGAAGGGTTTCAAGTGGTACACAGCTGAATGGCGCGGTGAATCACGCGGTTGGAAGGCAAATGATCCAGCTGTTTTCCCTTGCTATGAAGAAGCTATTGCAATGGGTGTTAAGAATATGCACTTCCACAAGGGCCCAGCTGTAGAGCCTCTTTCCATGGAGAAGTTCGATGTCTATGACATTGACGAACCATCATCACTCTACCCAGAACTCAACTTCATTGTTGATCACATCGGACTTCCACGTCTTGATGAGTTCTGTTGGATTGCTGCACGTTCAACAAACGTGTACGCATCACTCGCAGTAGCAAACGCATTTATTCACAAGCGTCCTCGCTACTTCGGTGAAATGATGGCGAACCTTCTCTTCTGGCTCGGCGAAGACCGCATCATCTGGGGAACAGACTTCCCAATTTGGTACCCACACTGGATTCTTGATGAGTTCATGGAATACCAGATCCCAGAAGATATCGCTGAGGAGTTTGGCGTACAGCTAACTCCAGAGATCAAGGCCAAGATCATCGGCGGAAACGTCGCACGTCTATACGGCATTGATACAGATGCAAAGCTCAAGAAGATTGAGAACGATGAATTTAGCCAACGTCGTAAGGAATTCCTTGCGAATCAGGATACTTACGTCGGAGCTTAACTCTTAGCCGATCAATCTCTTACACATAAAGAAAGAAGCCATGTCTCCAACATCTATGAGCATCGAAGAAGCAATTCGTTCTGCGGCAGGTAGTGTTCCCGATCCTGAAATCCGCAAGACTATGGGTGAACTAGGCATGATTGACGAAGTCGTGATGGGGGAGGGTGGTAACGTGATTCTTCGTTACCACCTGACCTCACCACTCTGTCCTTCTCCATTCGCAATCTCAATTGGTAAAGAGATCCGACGTCGAGTTGAACAGGTTGAGGGTGTCACTCGTTGTACAGTTGAAATTCGTGATCACTTCATCGCAAAGGATATTGCCGCAAAGGTTAATGAAGTCGAGATTGCAAAGGATGCACCACCATGGCTATAAGGTATGAAACTGGAAGTACTTATTTTCCTGGTTACGAGACTGCTGAATCAGTCATTGAGTATCTATCTGCTGAGGAAGTAGCTCGCCGAAGTTTGAAGAACCGTCGAGAACTCTCACTCTTAGAGATTCCTTCTGTCATGCGTGTTGCATGCATTCTTGCTGAGCGCACCAGAAAACCAGATATTTGGATTCGTAGCGCAGTCACAACCCTTGACCGCTTCTCCCGTGAAGTTTGCGACGGAGATTTAGAGGCGGCGCTTAAGGCTGGCCAGGCCGACCCACTGACAGCAGAGCTACTTAATCAGAAGTATCTGCAGATGCATCAGGATCTCACCTCGGTCCAGCTAGCTGCTTTGATTTTGGGGCCCAAGCTTTGGTGGACTTTTCACGGTGTAGAAGTCCCATGGGTAAAGCAGTTCACCACTGTTGCCCGTCCGCATATCGCAAATAGTAAAAAGGGCGACTTCGATCCTACGACGCGTTTACTGATGCTCAGCCTTGTTGGCACTGGTCTGACTTTTGAAGAGCTAGAAAATATCAAGGTTAAGGATTCAGGCTCACTCGATATCGATGGAAATATTGTTGAAAATCCCTACAGTGATCCACTTGTCCTGCAGTTCGAGACAACAGAAGGCCCTCGAATTACCTTCCTGGGTGAAGAAGCCCGCGAGGCTCTCTCTCACCAATTAGCAATACGTACTCCTAAGTCAGGGGACTCACTCTTTGCTGACCCAGCGGATTTCAGGCGATTTATGGAGCACGCTGCCAATCGCGCCGAATCCATCATTGAGACCGTTAATGGTGTGAACAGCACGCTATGTAAGACCGTGGGAGATTTCTTCCTCGAGTGGGGAATTCCAGGACGTAATTTCTGGAAAGAGAACGGCCTTATTCGTCCTGAAGATTAAGGGTTACCGGAAAATTTATTTAAGTACTAGAACTTGCTGGGCCTGCCATATTTGTTAGCACCACTGCGCGACCTGATTCGAGGCGGGCAATCGGCACTCTAAATGGTGAGCAGGAAACGTAATCAAGGTTAAGCGAGTGGAAGAAGTGGATACTGCGTGGATCTCCACCGTGTTCACCGCAGACGCCAAGCTTGAAATCAGAACTATGTTCGCGGGCCTGCTCTGTTGCGATGCGCACTAACAAGCCAACACCATCTTGATCGAGAGATTCAAATGGGTTAAATGGCAGAAGCTCGAGGTCTAGGTAGCGTGGCAAGAAGCTGGACTCAACATCATCGCGGCTAAAGGCCCATGTCATCTGGGTTAAATCATTTGTTCCAAAGGAGAAGAAATCGGCGTAATCCGCGATTTTGCCGGCAGTCATTGCAGCGCGAGGTGTCTCGATCATGCTTCCGATTGGAATATCGAAGTGCTGACCGGTGCCGGTAAGTGTGTGGGCAATTTCTTCTTCGAGAGTTTTGCGAAGGTAGAGCAGCTCTCGCTGGGTAGCAACCAATGGCACCATGATCTCTGGCATTGGATTGTGGCCCAACTTGCGAACTTCTAGACAAGCATGCACGAGTGCGCGTACCTGCATCTTAAATAGTTCTGGAATCAAAATACCAAGTCGAACTCCGCGAAGACCGAGCATTGGATTAGATTCGTGTAAGCGCTTCACTGCAGCAAATACAGCGTGCTGGCGAGGAGAGATCTCTTCACCTAACGCTTCAGCTCGTGCCATCTCTGCGCTTAATTCTGCGATATTTGGTAAGAACTCGTGCAGTGGGGGGTCGATAAGACGGATAGTGACTGGAAGTCCAGACATCGCCATCATAATTCCCACGAAATCTCCGCGTTGGAGCGGCTCCATTTCAGCGATGATTCCGCGCTGAGCTTCTTCATTTTCAGCCAAGATCAAGCTCTCTACATAGGCACGACGCGGCCCTAAGAACATATGTTCTGTGCGGCAGAGTCCAACGCCTTCAGCGCCGAGAATGCGTGCGCGCACTGCATCTTCGGGAGTATCCGCATTAGTTCTAACACGAAGCTTGCGAGATGAATCAGCATGTTGCAAGATGCGATCAACGGCTTTTACTACAGGTGTTGCCTGCGAAGAGTTAGCATCGAGTTTGCCCTCAAGGTATGCAGTTACGGGTGAGGCAATTGTTGGTAGTGCACCCAAGTAAACGATTCCACTTGTTCCATCGATGGAGATGACTTCACCTTCATAAACGGTGCGGGCACCAACAGTGAAGAGATTGGCTCGCTCATCAACTGAGATGCTCTCTGTTCCACAAATTGCGGTCTTACCCATTCCGCGCGCGACAACGGCTGCGTGAGAAGTCTTTCCGCCGCGGCTGGTCAAAATACCCTCTGATGCCACCATGCCGACGAGATCATCAGGGCTGGTTTCACGGCGAACAAGAATTACTTTGTGGCCCGCACGAGCTAGATCGAATGCGCGGCGAGAGTCAAAGACAACTTCTCCCACTGCAGCACCTGCTGATGCTGGGATACCACGTGCAATCTCTGTTACCTGACCCGAGAGATCAAATTGAGGGAACATCAAATGTCCGAGCTGCTCACCAGAGATGCGAGAGAGCGCTTCATCCATTGAAATCTTGCCTTCATCGACCAATTGCAGGGCGACGCGGAACGCTGCCTCAGCGGTGCGCTTTCCTACACGAGTCTGCAGAATCCAGAGCTTGCCACATTCAACGGTAAATTCGATATCGCATAGATCGCGGTAGTGACCTTCAAGAAGCGACATCACGCGATCAAGCTCTGCAAATGCCTTTGGCTCGCGTTCGTTCATTTCAGTTAATGACATTGTGTTTCGTATACCGGCTACGACATCTTCACCTTGAGCGCGATCGAGGTAATCGCCGTAGCTACCATTTTCACCGGTTGCTGGATTACGAGTAAAGGCAACTCCAGTTCCAGAATCATCGCTGAGATTTCCAAAGACCATAGATTGAATATTGACCGCTGTACCTAAATCAGATGGGATTCGTTCACGTTGGCGATAGATCTGTGCGCGCTCAGAGTTCCATGAGTGGAATACTGCTTCTACTGAGCTGATGAGATGTTGACGAGGATCGGTAGGGAAATCTTTACCGGTTTGAGCCTCAATCTCTCTGATGAGACCTTGAGCAAGTGCTTTAAGGCCATCGACTTTCAACTCTCGAACGCTCTGCACAGAGAAAGTTTCGAGAATGCGAGCCTCAATTTTATGAAAATCTTGTGGTGGAATATCGCAGACAATACGTCCGAACATATCGATAAAGCGTCGGTATGAGTCCCACGCAAATTCGGCATCGCCAGTTTGTTCTGCAAGTGATTGCGCAACTTCAGGAGTCATTCCAACATTGAGAACTGTCTCCATCATTCCTGGCATTGAGAACTTTGCACCAGAGCGAACTGAGACTAAGAGTGGGTTTTTCGGATCTCCGAATTTCTTACCTAACATCTTCTCAAGTTCGCCTAATGCGGACTCTATCTCACCAGTTAATGTAGGTGGAATATTTCCTGAAGATAGAAAGTCTCTGCAGGCTTGAGTGGTGATTGTAAATCCGGGAGGAACAGGAAGACCCATGCGGGTCATTTCAGATAAGTTGGCACCCTTACCACCGAGAAGATCAGCCATAGAGCGATCCCCGAAGGTGAATGGATAAACCAGCGGCGCTGCGGGCATAGCGCGATACTACATCTTTTTCAAGTAAGTCAAAGTCTCAATGGCCGCATGCAATAGATGTCTGACATGTTATACATTACGTTTAGGTAACTTTTAAAATGGAGTATCTGATGGAGAAAATGGTCAGTTGTACCTTGAGCGCCGATGGGCTCAGTGAGATTCGCCGTAAGGTTTATGGAAGCCGAAAAGATACTTCTGTCTTAGTCGGGACAACTTCGACCAGTGATATGACATCTCACGATATGAGAGTCATCACCGCATTTCTCGCTGAGGATTTTGAGGCGCTCGTCCTGACTCTCTTCAATGAAAGAGTCCAGCCAGATCCATGGCCAGAAATTAATAGCTGGGATTATCCGGGACCATGGCTCAATGCAATCACGGAGGAGATCTCATCGATGCTTGAGGATAGAGATTCAGGCTTTCTATTTTCCAAGAGCGGTTTATATACACTTAAAATCGCCAGAATTGAGTAGAGCCGTAAACCTTTCCATTCAGAGCATTTATCGATTATCATTTTCACATGGCGAAAAAGAAGATTTCTAGAAAGCGCGCAGCGGCTAAATTCGGCTGGTTTGGGGTAATCGTTGCCCTTGGATTCACTCTCTTTTGGCCGAGCATTCACCCAACTACCCTCATCGGGAATAGCGTTATTGGCTATGTCGTTGCATTTGTCGTTAACTACTTCTTCCGTATGGCTAAGGGAAAATAAAGAGTTAAAACCCTTGGGTTTTGGCTGCGTGGCTGATAACTTTCCCGCATGAAAAATACTTTCAAGCAAGGCCTGCCCATCTTCGCAATCTCATCCAATATGAGAGCTGGGCTCATCCTCATCGGATCCCTGTTGCCAATTTTGAAGGCGGAGTACGGAATCAGTGTCTTCACGGAATCAATCCTTGCTGCAACGCCACTGCTCTGCTTCTCGCTATCTGCAATTTTGATGCGAAGCATTAGCCGGCTTGGAAATACCAATCGAATTATTTCGTATGCAATTACCGTTTTAACTCTCTCACTCTTCTTACGTACAACATTTAATATTGCCTCAATTCTCATCTTCTCCATCTCACTTGGTATTTCGGTAGCGGTCCTGAACTACATGCTGCCTGTCTGGGTCAAAGAGAACAACACCGGAAACGCTGGTTTATTAACCGGAATCTACGCAACCGTGATGGGTTCTTGTGCAGCAATCTCGCTTGCAATTACCGCGCCACTTGCAGGATTAACCTCGTATTCATGGCGACTTGCCATGCTTCCCTGGTTCATCATCGGCGCTCTTACAGCCGCGTGGTGGTGGATCAAGATTCCTAGCTCTTCAACTACTGAAGTTGTAGAGTCCACTGAAAGCTTCTGGGCAAACCCACTATTTAAGAGTCGTGCCGCTTGGTCAATCACACTCTTCTTTGGCCTGCTCAACATGATTCACTATGCATCTGCGACCTGGCTTCCAACTATTTTGTTGACTAAGGGATTTACTCTCAACCGTGCAGGAGTCTTGGTCGCATTAGCAACCCTTATTGGATCACTTCTCAGTCTTGCGGTTCCTCATTACGCATCTAAGCAGAAGGATTTCCGACTCGTATTGGTTATTTTCTCAATTTTCTTAGCAGTCTCGTACTTTGCAATCTCAGTAGATTCGGGAGCTCGATTGTGGCTCTGGGTGATCCTGGGCAATATCGGAGTCTATGTAACATTCTCAACAGCGCTCTTCTTAGTTGTCTTCCGTGCAGCGGATGCAACGAAGACCAAATCACTTTCAATCATGATGCAATCAGTGGGTTACATCATGGCGACGGTATCTCCAATCGCGCTGGGAAGACTCTTTGATATCACCGGCAACTGGAACCGTGCTCTCTACTTCATCATCGTGCTTGCAGCGCTTCAAGTAATCGTTGCGCTTAAAGCGGGATCTCGCGAAAAGATTTAGATCAGACCAGTAATCTGATTCAGAAGCGGTCTCTTCTCAAGTAGGCGCAGTATCTGTTCTTGCACCATTTTCCGCGCCCGTGGATCGAAAGCTCCGCTATCTCCACCCACGTGCGGGGAGATAATCAGATTAGGCGCCGACCAGAGCGGATGGCCTGCAGGTAGCGGTTCTGGATCTGTGACATCGAGCCCTGCGGTAATTCTGCCCGTATTTAGCTCGGCAACCAGTGCATCAGTATCAACAACCGCTCCGCGCGCTACGTTGACAAGAGTAGCCCCATCCTTCATTCGCTTGAGTCGGTCAGCGTTGATGAAATGTTGCGAATCTTTAGTCAGCGGCAATATTAAAATAATGACATCTAGTTGTGGCAGAAAGGCATCAAACTCTGTAATTTTCTGCGCTCCATCGTTCCCGCTTCTATTAAAAGCAGTCACTTTCGTTTCAAACATTTCAAGAAGAGATGCAATACGTTTTCCTATATGGCCATAGCCAACGATTCCGACATGTGAATCAGCCAGGGCAGGTTTTCTGGAGCGATGCCAGATGCCCTTCTTCTGATTATCCATAAATTCCGCAAATCCCCGACGCGATGCGATAGTCAGCCCTATGGCTAATTCGGAAGTTGATACATCATGTAATCCAGAAGCATTACACAGCACGACACCTTCAGGAATATGCTTCAAGATATCTTCATATCCAGCTTGTGAATAGTGGATTGTTTTAAGGTTCTTCATCCTTGGAATAATCTCCAATGTTCTAACACCGCCCATATAGCTAGGGCAGTAGAACTCAATCTCATCGAGCTGGGATTCAGAGGGAATGAAGCCATCTGTCTCTAGATGATGTGCGCCTTGGGGTAGCGAGAGATTGTTCCATTGGGTCCAAATATTCATCGGGGTAACCTCTCGATTAATGCAGATCGCCTTAGCTGCGTGATGAGCAATATACGGAAAGTCTAACCGCTGGATATCGCAATATTGGGAGCGCGGCGACGGGGCCGGGCTCGCATGGAAGGTTCTTGCGGTTACCTCCAACGGAGTTTTGCATTAGAATGAATCGAGTTGTTATCGGGGTCGATGTAATTTCGAACCGGCGGTTATAGTCCGCGACCCGCACATATCCAATGGGCGGTTGACTCAGTGAAACTCTGAGACCGACGGTTAAAGTCCGGATGAGAGATAAC
>Ga0136641_1000490_pt1 | contig 17218 bp, 15 predicted proteins | sample EliLak1302023Y_FD_115312 | JGI IMG/M metagenome (GOLD analysis project Ga0136641, IMG submission 115312) | Freshwater microbial communities from Elizabeth Lake, Yosemite National Park, California, USA - 13020-23Y | ecosystem: Environmental > Aquatic > Freshwater > Lake ...
ACGGCGGCGCTGGCATCCAGCGTTACATTTGAATCGGCCTGCATCTCTATAAGCGACGTCTATTTGTCTTGCGGCGTTTACCCCCTCCTACAAACGGTCCAGCAGGACCCGATGTAGACCAGTGATTGGGTGTGATTGGGGTGCCCGTTATGGGCGAGTACGACGCACCAAAGTTGTCATTGGGTCTCTGGTGGTACGCAACTTCAGGTAATCCACTAACCTTGGAACCCTCAACCGCAAAGGCATACTGTGTGGCCGGGAATGGACTTGATGCCCATGGACCCGTTGATTGCGGATTTGTATAGAGTCCACCGTTTGCTAATGCCGCCGGCGCATTAGTGTGCGGCCCCCATTGGTAGGATTGGGGGAAATCAGACCAGCGGCCCCAATTTGTCACTGGTAGAGTGGCCGATAGACCGATTGGTGCGACACCACCACGCTGTGACCGTCTGCTTTTTCTTGACCGTCTTGTTTTTCTCGAGTTACGTCTGACCATGTCCTCTATTTTAGACTTAAACATTAAATTGAGAGGGCTACTATACGAAATGGATTCTTCTGGTGCTGCGTTAAGTGAGAAAAAATCTGTACGCGCTCGTCGCATGGTAGAGGAGGTGCGCGAGGCACTGAGCACGTCATCGGGGGCTGTTGTTGCGTCAAAATTTACCGAGTATCAAAAGGAATTTCCTACACTTTTTGCCACCCTTCTGCGTCCGGACTACCCACGCGACGTACTCGAGATGCTGCTTTCTCAGTATGAGAAGATGGAGGCTGGACAAACGTCGCAGCACGACGCTTCTGTGGCCGTGGGTACTGTTCTTGTTGATCGGTTCGTGAAGAATCAACTCCCCGCCACGAAATAGAATTTACACCCGTAAGTTCTTTTATTTCTTCATTTATCGTACGAAGGCGCCACTCGGAATCTTGCCATTTTTGATTTGTCGCCTCCTTATGCTCGATACACCATTGAATAGAACGTTCTACGTTGTGCTCAATATACTGTCGGATCTCTTTCTCATTTGGTCGTTCAATGAGATTGAGAGTATTTAGAATGATTTCTGCCTCCTGATAGGCTATCGCCTCTTGTAGCATTAACATGGTTTGAAGCCAGGCTCTATCCGGTTTTGTTTCAAGAAAAGACTGAATAATTTCGCCGCGTGCCGAGCACTGAATGGCCCGACGAAAGAACTCGTCGTCTTCGGCGGACAGGCCTAGAAAGCCCTTACAGATGAGATAGCGTTCTGCATTACCGCCACGACTTGTGCGCGGCTTCAGAATTGTCCATTCACGAAAAGAGCGGGTTGTGAGCCAAAGAAGTTCCAGCGTAGGGCGCAAAATCGTATCAAAGATTTTCACCAAAATGATTCCGCCTCTTTGAATACTCTTCATACCGACATAGAATTCTGCGGTCAAGAGTGGTAGTATAGTCTCTTCTTGCGCATTGAAATCTGAACTGAAGTCGAAACCACCGTCGGCTGTATAGATATGTGCCTTATTGGCGCCAAAGCGCTCGACATAATTATCCAGGTTCTCTATCTTTAGCAAATCACCCGTATCATCCGCACCATAGGTAATATTGATTTCAGGGTGTTTATTGAGAAAGGCCGAGGTCTTGCGCCAACCTGGAATGCTTTTACTCGTTGAGCGCAGCGTGATAGCCTGGCTATACTGTACACGCTCTGGCATTGAATCGTGGATGGCCTCGATAAATCCTCCTGGGCCTTCCGCGGCGTGCGATGTGATGAGTTTGTTTCCCTTGAGAATTTGTTCAATTTCTTGACCAAGGCCGGCGCCGACCCATAGTTCAAGCATCTTGAAATATGACCTTGAAAGCGGAATGCGACTCGCAACTGAACGACTCATGCGCCGATTGAGAGAAAGGAAAATATACTCATACGGATTTGTTATCTTCTTATAATCATCCCAAATACCCTGGTTATGAATTTGACCGATGCGATTCTTGACTTCATGTGTGCGCGTTAGGGTTGGCGAACAGTTCCATTGTTCGTATACAGGTTCTTCTTTAGCGACCTGTATAGAATATTTTTGTTCGCTTACTGGTGGCCCTCCCGTCCACCAGACCCAAGGCGGTGCTTTCGCAACGTTGGGATGCTCCATACCAATACAGGTTTTGATTCCTTTAGCCTTCAAATTTATTCCATGTTCGCAATCTTCCACAGATACTCTTTGTCTTCTGCACCTTTCTCATCGATTGTGAAGAAATTGCGCTTGAGACCTTCCATACATGCTTGCGCGGCAGCCTTGGCGAGATCCGGCCTGTTAGCCTCCATCGCCTTGTGAACAAAATAATAGCGAACGCAGTGCCAGTCCTTCTTTACAAAGTTGTAGTTAGAAATAACGGAATAGTAATCGCCATAGTACAATGTAAAGAGTTCTGGATGACGCACAAAACAATAACTCATAATTTGCTCGTCATTGTGGCCTGTCTCAATAAATAGCATTTCGTAAAAAATAGACATGGCGAGCGTATAGAGTTTACAGATTGTGGTTGCCTCCACCGAAAAAAAGGCGTTTGCCATTCCACAGAAGCCCTCATCGCAAATCAGTTTCATCTTATTGATTTGCTCCTCGTTCCTGTAATGGATATACATGACTGAAACCTTTGGCCGTGGATTAGCAAAGGCGGAATGAACGTCGGCAAGCATATCGGAGCCATGGACGAGATGGCTGATGCCGAAGTCAATCCAGAAATAATGCGTTCCATTAAAGTCGTTGCGCTCCATGGCAATCTTAAGGGCCATGAATTTGAAGGTCATCGTCAAAAGATAGGAGGGTGTATTGCGGTCAGACGGTCTCTTGTTCCAATTACGGTTATTCGCTATGATGCGCCAATTATCCTTGTATAATTCGTATTCTGAAATGTTTTTCTCAATATAGACGGTTGGGTACAGTTTTGTGTCGACCAGAGATTCGCGCAGGGGCTTAATTAAATCCTTCGTAATCCAATCACAAAAGATAATCATTGGGCTCTGAACGGATAGTGTTCCCTTGCCCTTTTCCAAATAGAACTCTGGCGTTCTCGTTTGGGGATTTGCGTCACGCAGATTTTTGAGATTGAAGAACATAGTGACTGCGACTGATTTTGACATTTATTGCTTATACAATCTATGTCAAAAATCTTTAGACCGGGTTAGGTCCCGGTTATTAAGTATACGTTATACAGAGTCATGAGTGGTGGTCCTTCATGGTCAAACACTGTTGAAAAATAAAATAATAATGATTTAACTCTGTTTCAGCGTTTTAAACGAAAGGTAACTCGTTCGGCAAATATGGCGACAAAATTAGCACAGAGATCGAAAGAAAGTATTACTTCTCATTTACCGAAAATTATCGCATCTCGTCTAAATGTGGCGGCCCCGTGGGAAGAGCCTTCCTTCTTATCATATAAAGATTGTAGAAAACCGACATTTAAACCGGTACCAGGTGAAATCTATTGTAAATCTGAAAATGGTAAAATTATTCAAGACGGCGACCAGATGATTAACTTCAAGCGTTTGACAAAAGCAAACACAAATCTTAGTATAAATTACGAATCCAGAAAAAGACGCTATTATAGAAGTAAAAACTATAATCCCGCTATTGGTAGCGTAACCGTCACTGATAAAAATGGTATAAAAACTGTAATTCCTATTAATGAGACGGTCGGTGATTCGTTGCGATTTTATACAGCACGTGGCCCGCGTCTTCGTCCAAAAGTTGCCACATATACAAACTTAAATAAACGTACAAAGTTAAAACATTTGGCACGAAATGATTTTGTTGGTAAGTTCGACCTACAAGATTATCAGGAACGATTGGATGACCCCACTACTAGAGAGGCTGCCGCTGCAGAATTGCGAACGCTGAAGCAAATGTTAATAGATGCTCGAACTATGAATCGCGAAGTATATGAGAAAAAATATGAAAATTGGAAAATGGTCCAAAATATAGCCGGAACATTGGGAATGGGTCTAGGACTTGCTACTGGTACTTCTGGTATATCAAGTGCAGTAACACAGGGCATTGGACATGCTTCAACTGCGGCGGCGGCGGCATCAACTGTAGGAACACACTCTGTAAAGACGTTTTCTAACATCGCAAGCCCTGCATTGGACCTCGCTGGTAAGATCGCTACATCCGTCTTAGACCGACGGGCATTTCAAACCGGCACTTTTTAGAGTTTAAATATACAGCATTATATAGTATTAATGGTCCATTGGGTATATGTTCTTGAGTGTGAAGATGATTATCTATATGTTGGTGAAACAACAAGGCTATTTAGAAGATTTAACGAACATCTGCGAAGTCGTGGGGGTTCAAATACAATTAAACATAAACCACATAAATTAATTGGCTTATACAAAGTAAATGAGAATCATTCTTTTATGAGATATAGAAATATAATCAAATCAGGTGAATACAATAGATTTATCCTTGACGATTGGGAAACTGATGGAGACAATCTTCTGATAGAAAATCATATCACTGAAAGGTTTTTATATGAACGTCGAGAAAATGACTGTTATGGTAGTGGATCAGAATGGTATAAAGTAAGAGGTGGAAAATACACACGAGAAACCTTGGACGAGACGGTTGCTATGTATAAATGGGCAAGTGAAAAAGAAGGCAGAATCTGTATGTCCAGAAATCCTGTAGAATCTATTCCTAATGATACCATTGTAGATAGACCTTTGTGTAAATGCTATTGCCCTTCAGAGGTAAAGTTGAGTAAAGATAAAACTAAAATATATTTTGTGTGTGCGTTGAAAAATGTTTGGGGTGATTTTTGTTCTGACTTACAGGTAGATACTCCTTGCGATTTCTGGCAACTATACACAGATGACAAAGAAGTCAAAACACAATATGAAGTAGTAAAAGCAAGGAGTAGGGAAAGTTGGGTATCAAATATACCGTTATCAATGTATAAAATCCATCCAGAACCTTGTATATCGTGTAGTAAGACTGACTATTTAGCAATATTCAATAGTGGAGCAAGGAGACTATGTCAAACCTGTATATTAAAAAAAATACGATTTATTAAAAGAAAAATATAATACTAAATCTATAATTTCACTTGTGTAAGCGCTGGTTTGAAATGCCCGTCGGTCTAATTGCTTCTGTACTCCATCTTAGTAATCCAGGTGTTTCACTCGCTATTTCGGCTGCTGTTACGTCAACAATTGGTGTCGCTTCAGCAATTATGGTAAAAAGATTAGAACACCAGAAACTAACAATTGAAATGAACGGTGACGCACTTATTAAAACGATTGACGAATTAATTGAAAACCACGGTAAACTCGTTTTAGAAGAAAATCCTATGTTTAAACGGGCCCGCGATATAAAAGCAAAGTTAAATAGCGCTATAGTAAATAAACAAAATGTCGAGGCTGCTATTACAAATATGCCGATAGAAGATCAGGATGAAGCGCTAACTTTATACGAACAAATGATAGCCGATGCGGTCGAACATAAAAATAATAATATTAAATCTGTAAGCCGCAGCAATAAAACGAAGAAAAATAGGAAACTCGTTTTTTAGAAAGAATTCTATTATAATATGTACACGATATGGTATACATATTATTACTATAAATTTATAATCCCTTGTACTTTATGTAGAGTTGCATTATCTTTTTTGGGTCTCCGTCCATTATCATACCCAGGCCGTTGCTTGGACACCAGAGCGCGACTTCATCCTTTTCAATGATATCTTTTGGCATGGATATGGTTAGGTGTGGATTCTCTCTTAAATTATCTATCTTCGCTTTCGCTTTTTGAAATACCTTGTAGGAGATTTTTCCTTCGAAAATATGGTATTGATAGTGGAAATGTTTAGGGAGATCGGCGTGATGCCCACCGACGACCAGATTCGGTATCTCACGTAGGCCCTGGATATCCTCCAACTTGATGCGCGATTCCTCTTCGACTTCACGACGAACTCCCTCTTTTAACAGAGCGCGAAGTTGAGTTCTTGCTGTCCTATGTTTGTGCTGTATGGTCTCGTACTCTTTGTATTCGACTTGTCCCTTCGGTGGGTCCCAACTCTTCGGGCCCTTGGTACCGATATCGTGTACTAGGACGTAACATGGTTCGTCGGTCTGACCTGGTACATCTTGGACTTCGAGAAAGGTTGCTGTTCGCAAAAAGACCCGGTTTTCAGATTCTGGTAATTCAACATAAACGTACTGCTTGTTAAAGCGTTTGAAGTCGTGAGATCCGAAGCGACAACCGGGAACATACAAATTCCAGCCACTAATTCTTGTCCCGACGTGGTGTATTTTTTCACCATGTACGGTTGTCTCCATGTGCCCTACTTTTGCCTTCTTTAAAATCTTGCGCTATAATATAAACAATGGGTTTTGTAGGCAAGTATCACGCGACGGCAAAGGGTGTTATGAAGTGGGCGGAGAGTGAGTTGGAGCACGTGGGACGTATCGCTGCGGTTGAGAATCCCGACATCCAGTATTCCTATGCCCAGAGCACGGTTAATGGTATGATGCACTTGCGTGATGCGCTGTTCGAACTCGTCAATGACCCTGATTATAAGGAGAAGAAGACAGACCTGTTGCGTACGCATGACCAGGTTGTTCGTGCCTTAAAGCATCTCATTAAGGACTATGATGTCAATCTAAATGATATTAGAAAGTTCAACACGCGTGGTGTCCTCAGCGGTTTCAACTACTTGGAGAACAATACCAAGAAGAATAACAACAAGAAGACTGTTAAGAATAATAACAATGTAATTAAGAATAAGAATAACAATAACAATACGCGCAAGAATAACAATAAGCAATACGGCGGGTGAGGTGGGCGCGTCTATGCTTAAACGCCAACTCTAGTTCGTAGCATCTGTATACAGGGCTGTATGACGACTTTGTACTAAATATTAATTAATGGTGTACCGAGTCTGACCTTGAACAATTATAGAGTTTGCGTTTGTTTTAAAACTACAGGAATTAAAAATTTCTGTGGTTCTAAATTTTTATTTTACTTTGTTTTATTTTGTTTTGTTTTGCTTTGATTATTCGTCGACCAGTACTACATCCATATCAGGCATGAGTTCGGATGCGATATTCTCGTGTGTCTGCGGCAACGGCGGCTGAATCTGGAGATTGTCCGTAGCGCAATAGCCTGCTTCACGTGTGTACAGGACATCGTCAATCTTGTCCACATCGACCGCACCCGAGCCAAATTCAGGGTCGAAGCGAGTATCTTCAGGCGTATCCGCCACAAAGCGCATCATTGCCTCCTCGTCCAGTAGGATTTGACTGAACGACGTGCCACCACGGATGGGCTGGCCTGTCATGATATTGGCCGAGACACCCGTAATTGGGTCAAGTTCACCGTATAAGGCAGCACGCAACATAATGTCCTCCGTCTGCTCAAAGGAGGCCTTCGCTAGCGGGCCGATATTGTTCTTGTTGATGCCATATCGGTCGACCGACATCAGACGGCCTCTGGAAGCCATTACGTCGCACAGGAGGCACAAGTGGCGGTAGTTGACATACGTCTCCTCGAACAGTGTTGAGATTTCCTTGAACAGGACCGCGCGCGTGGCCTCAATACCCAGGTTCTCGAAGACATCGTGTACGTTGTTCGAATACAACTTGGAGGCATCTACATCTGGGTGGCACATCACATCAAGGAAGTTGGAGCCATCCGTATCTAGAACGAACTGTTCTACGGAGTTGTACTTGTTGCCATTCAGTTCATACTGGTCCGTCGTCTTGTTAAACGAAACTGCACGAAGACCAGGAACACCACGCACAATCGTGCCCATCAGAATCTTGTTCTGGAGCATCTTGAGTTGGTTCAGTGAGTTTAGCGGGTCCGCGTCGTCTGCGTTCAAGCGTAGACGGAGAACCAGGCGACTACTATTGTAATCACTGTAGACCGTTGAGACTTCTGTATCAAACTTCTGGTTCAGGACGAAGGCCACGTCGTCCATCGTAATATTCTTACTGAACATCTTCTCACGGTCTAACTCCATGCGCAGAATCCACGGACTACGCTTCTTCTGTTCCTTTTCGTTTGAACTTGAAGCCTGGGCTGCCGTAGCATCATCTGTCTCGTCTACAGGCTCCTCTGGACTCTCGGCCTCTTCTTCGGCCTCCTCTTCCTCGAGCGCCTTCTCGTAGCCGGCATAGAAGGCCAACCATTCCGCATCCTCATCGATAAGAGTCGCGTCATCGCGCGGGTCAAAGTAGATGCGCGCGACCGTGGTCAGGTCTTGTAGAACCGTAAACTCCAGTTCCTGTGCGACACGACGGGCCTCGTCCTTCGATGAACGCAGGTCCTTGCGCAGATAGACCGTTAGACTGACCGCCTTGGGATTGCGAGTCGCCTTCAGCAATTCCTTCAGACGGGGAACACCTCGAGTCACATTGGACTTGGAGGCTACGCCTGCTAAGTGGAACGTATCGCACATGGCTATACATGATTCTGTCATAAAGTTACGTGTCTTTTCAACAGTTACATCGTAGACCCATTCACACATTGGCTTAATTTCCTTGATTTCCTTGACCGTATCACAGACGATTTCTTCAAATGTTTCAATTGAAGAGACTTTTAGACCACGGGTACCAGTAATGAAATGGGATGTGAGCAGTTTCTGCTTGTTCGCGATAGACAACGTAAACGTCTTTGCGAATACACGACTGTACTTTGCTGATATAACGAGTGTATACGCTCTGCGAACAGATTGGAATACGCCACGTTTGGGCATATAATTAGTCATATTTGCGAAGATACCATAACGAGATAGAAGGACAGAGAAGCGTGTTAGGAGGTCCTTTGAAACAGATGTTGCTGTAATATATCCCGCCTTTTTATCAACACTACCATCACCAGAAATGTATCCGTCCACCAGACCTGCTACGAATTCGTCAGGAGCCTGTAGAGCAAAGTCAGGTATCTTCTTCTCACCTGATACGCGACCAAAGAGATTCTGCATGACGGTCGCAATAAGGGTGGAATGGATAATAATACTAGAAGTGGTCCCCTTGATACCCGTCTTTTTACATTCGCGTTCCTCCTTGACTAGATGCGTACCGATATTCCACTCGTCCATCAGACTTTTTATCTTCGCAAGATAGTTATCGTCGTTATTTGTAATACAGACTTGTGTTGTATTTGACATGCCTTCAGCAAGATAGGCACCCGCAAAGAAGCCAAACTCCTTTGTTAGAGGGAGGTCTTCGGGTATTTGGGATACATCAGGACGAGTTCTCTTCGGATAGACGAAACCTGCCTTGACCGTCCCAATATTTGTGTTCTTACCATCCACGAACGCCTCGCGGAAACCGTCGCTACGGCTGTAAGGAATCGTGAAGAGAGTACCCTGATTCTTTTGGAACCAATGTCTATCATCGCCGCTCAGTGCTACTAGAGCCTTTTCGACATCTGTTCCGTACAGCCACTGTGTTGGAGGTAGGACTTCGCGCAGTGAGATTGTCTTCAAGATACCAATCTGATCCAGGACTAGCGTACTCGCAATCGGGACCTTGTCGCCAACTTTTAGATCAGACCCATTAGTACCTACAACTTTGTTGTCTATGCAGGTTAAGAATGACTTCGCTTTCGTGGCCTTAACTACACGACCACTCTTGAGAGTGACCTCCAAGATTGTATCCGTGCCATCCGCATTGATTACAGGGTGACGCGTAATTGCCTCCAACTTTGTCCACATCATTTTACCATTCTCATCGCATGAGATAGCCTTCCAATCATTACCATCATCAAGAGGAATATAGATTTGACTGTTGGGAAGGCGCTGGATCTTTTCGGAGTCGGTGGTTTCAGCGTAATCATCAATAAACTCGCCGATTTGAGGAGTAATGATGCGACCATTCTTAGCAATCATGATGCGCGTATCCCAGTCAACACTGTTCAGCGTCATCTGCGTTGACGGCTCGCCAATCGACTGTGCTGCCACGATGCCCACCATCTCACCAGGATTGGCCATCGCCTTCCAGTGCTTCAGGATGATTTGCTCGGCCAGAATATCAACCGCCTCCTTGGTATAGCCTAACTTCTGTAGTTTGAGCGGGGCCAGGTGATAACGGAGAAGCGCTGCCCAGAGACGGTTCTTGGTCCAAGTACGCTTCGCGATGCGCTCTTGGGCATCAAGGATATACTGCCCCGTCGCCTTGGGCTCCTTACCCGTGAAGCCGAACTGGCGCGCCATCGTGTTTGTCAGACGCTGCAGATGGACCGGATAATAGACGTTCTGCTTGTCCGCCTTCTCGAGACGACGTAGGTAGACGCGCTCTACTAGAATACGACGGTCATTGATGACCGCCTTGATATAGGCCTCCTGCTTGTCCTTCGATACATCAGGAATGGCGAATTCTGCGCGAATATCGTCATCCGATAGTGCACCTAGGTTCAGAGGCTGGGACTCAATCTTGGTCGAGTTGATACCATCCTCGCCATAGGCAAACTGGATAATATTGCCGACTGCGTCGCGGACCGAAGAATCGTGCTGAATCGTCAGGTCCTCCATGGCCTTAACGAGTTGGCGCTGCATATATCCAGTATCTGCAGTTTTTACAGCTGTATCAATGAGACCCTCGCGACCCGACATCGCGTGGAAGAAGAACTCGTGCGGAGTCAGACCCTTGATGAACGAGGACTCGATGAAACCACGAGCCGCCGCACCATCGTCGAAGCGCTTGAAGTGAGGCAGCGTGCGGTCCTGGAAACCGTACGGAATGCGCTTACCCTCAATGTTCTGCTGGCCCAGAACGGCAATCATCTGGGCCACGTTCGTGTTCGAGCCCTTGGAACCCGCCTTAATCATATTCGTCATGCGGTTGTCATCCGAGAGCGAGTTTCTACCCTCCTTACCCGCACGGTCAATAACCTTGTTCAGCGTGGCGAAGATTTTAGACTCGAACTCCTCGTGGTTCGTGCGGCCTGACGAGTTATCGAAGAGGCCCGTGTGGACCTGGAGCAGAATGTCCTCGATTTGGCCCTTGAGCACGGACAGTTCCTTATTAATCTTGCCCTTCGTGTCCTCATCGGCAATCAAATCTGAAATACCGACGGAGAAACCGCTGTTCATCAAGAAGTTCGCCATCATACGCTGGAGCGAGTCCAGGAAATCAACCGTGACATCGTGACCGAAGTCATTGTAAATGACGTGAATCAGTGCTTTGGAGAACACATCCTTGTCCAGGATACCCTGCTTGATGATACCGTTCTGAATCTTGACGAAATTGGGTGAATCCGTATTGTCCTTGGTCTCATCGAACGAGATGTTGCGCATCTCGAGATTGACCGCCGGTAGAAGCGTGCTCAACAGTTGCTGACCCGACCAGAGAGGGATAGGCTCCTTCATCACCGGTTCAGGCAGAACACCATTCCAGCGCGGGGCCCAGACCAGCAAGTTCATCGCCTCGCGACGATTGAAGAGAACGTTAGGTCTCGTGAAGCGGTTAACGCCCACCAGCGTGTCCTGAACTACGGATACGATAGGCTTGGACTCACGGGGACCGACAATTTGTAGCGGAACGGCCGCGATTTCGCGCAACTCGATGGCAGCCTCGATGGACTGCGGAATGTGCGCGTTCATCTCATCGCCGTCAAAATCGGCGTTATAGGGCGCCGTAACACTGACGTTCAGGCGGAACGTGTTGTACGGTAGAATCTTGGCCCTGTGACCCATCATTGACATCCTGTGGAGCGACGGCTGACGGTTGAAGAGGACGATGTCGCCATCCATCAGATGGCGATTTACGATATCGCCCTTGAACAGTTGGATGTCCTTGGCGTTTACGTGCTTGAGCGAAATCATACGGCCATCGGCGGCCCGGATAATCGTCTTCGCACCAGGGTACTTGTCAGGGCCGTTCTGAATGAGCGCATACATGCGGTCAATGTTGTAGGCCGTGACGCGTTCAGGGTGCGTCAGATTCATCGCAATCTTGAGCGGAACACCGAGTTCGGCAACAGAGATATTCGGATCCGGCGTGATAACTGAACGGGCCGAATATTCGACGCGCTTACCCTGCAAGTTATTACGGATGCGACCCTCCTTGGAGCCCAGGCGCTGCTGGAGAGACTTGAGGGGGCGGCCGGAGCGCTGTGCTGATGGGGCAACTCCAGGAATCTCGTTATCTATAAATGTAGCAATGTGGTACTGCAGAACGTTGGTCCACTCATCGATAGCCTTCTTCTTCGCATTCGCACCAATCTTCTGCTCGAGATTCTTGTTGGTCTTGATAATATCGATGAGTTTCTGCGTCAAGTCATCTTCAGAACGCTGGTTGTTGTCCTGGAGAACTGACGGGCGAACCTGCGGAGGCGGAATCGGCAGAACTGTGCACATCATCCAGTCCGGACGGCACCAGAAGCGGCTAAAGCCCATAAAGTCAACATCCTCGTCGCTGATACGACGCATTAGACGATAGACATATTCGGGCTCGAGATAGCGCTCAATAATGCCGTCCTTGATTCCCGAAGCGACATCTGCCGGAAGAGCCATCCCTTCAGGGAGTTCGATATCCTTCCACTCGGCGACGATACGGCAAATGTCTTCGTCCTTGTACTTGTTCGGCTGGCGAGCACCGCAACCGTCCTCAATGTCCTCGCCGCAGCGGGTAATCTTGCTGCACAGTTCGAGAACCATCTTCCAGCGAGACTCACCCTTGAGTCGCAAGAGGTGCTTGTAGCGACTCTTATCAATGCGCAACTTGCCGCACTTGATACAGACGCACCGTAGAATTTTCATAATGAGTTTGAAGAACTGGATATAGTATACGGGGCGGGCCAACTTGTAGTGGCCAAAGTGCCCAGGGCAATTATGGTTGTTAAGACCGCAACTGCGACAGAGTTTCCCATTTTCTAGGACACCCATCCGGGGGTCAAAGAGACCACCTATTTTACCTTCGACGGCTACGTGGCTAGTTATTTCTACCACCGAGCGTCTAATGACTTCATCAGGACTGAATACGCCAAACTGAATACCAACAATGGTTTCAGTTTCACTTGAGTTTTGTAAATAGGGCATGGCGACGCTATCTGCTACTATTTAACCTTTTTTAAAGTGCTTTTTCTTGAGTTTCATGTATTCAAATTGTTGGGTATTTTCATTAAAAGGTTGTTTTAAATCTGCGTTTAGGGATAGAGATGGTGTATACACGTAAACATACACGCAAGGCCCCGGTGCGTAGAATGAGGGGTGGTGAGACGGGCAAGACGCGGCGTGGTAAAAATCCTGATGGATTCCCCCGTGGAGCTCGTCTTGACAAGGGAGCGGTACCTTTGAATGTAGCGGCTAGACGTAATGCCGTCCGTCCAGCAGGGGTACCGAGCACAATAGCAGAAAGCAATAATGAACATAATTCTACTGGGCCGCGCGCGGTACCAGCAGCGGCGGCACCAGCAGCAGCGGCACCAGCAGCCAGTTTATTCGGACAGGAAAATGGCCGTAGTTGGGGAGACCAAGAATTAAATGCTAATGAGGCCGACCCCAGTCGTGGTGCTAACGCTCGTGCCCAACTCTCCCAGATTGAGGCGGAGGGACGTGCTCGTAATGCTGCCTACGCGCCCAGACCTCTTGCTATTGAGAACGGCTCTGTAGGCTCGCAATCAAGAGAACCGCTACAGCAACCTCAATTTAATAGCAGTGGTCGCCCTGTCGTTAACTTAAATGCGGCTCGCCGTCAAGGTCAGCCTAATGCTGTACAGTTGCCAGCAGCAGGTCCTCTTCAATTACAGTCATCTGCTGCTGAAAATGCAGCGCGGGCAGCAGCTAATGCGAGCCCGCTTCGCATAGGAAATACGCCTCGTAATGCCAAAGGAAATATCAGGCCAGGTATTCTACCAAGTGGACCCACTATTCAAGTGCCTAATGCTGTGCGCGGAGTAAATGGGCGCCCTGTAAACCCTCTTACACCGGCATCCTCGCCAAACTACAACTTGAATAGTTCGTTTACAAAGATTAAGTCCGAGCACAATTTCGTCAAATCATGGGCGAACTCGATGAAGACAAAAATTAATGGTCTTTTGGCACCTGCAGCCAGCGCAGCCGCTGGTGGCTCCAGACGTCGCTCAAGAAAAATGAGACGCTAGATGTATTCTTTTATTAAAAATTGAACTTGGAAAAGGATAATTTTTAATAACCAAAATGTCGCTCGAACTTATCATCGGGCCCATGTTTGCCGGTAAATCTTCGGCTCTACAGAGTATTGTTCGCCGGCGGACGGCTATTGGGTGGACCGTTCTCGTTGTTAAACCTCTTATTGATACACGCTATGGGGATTCCGATGAAATTGTCAATCACGATGGGCAACGGTGTCCTGCCATTCGGGCGGAAAAGTTAATGAAGTTTTACGATGAGAAAGTACGGCACTCCGACGTGGACCTCGTCGTAGTAGAAGAGGGGCAATTCTTTGGCGACCTCGTTCAATTTGTTCTTGCGTGCGTGGAAACACTTGGAAAACATGTTGTCGTGGTCGGTCTGGATGGAGATGCCCATAGGAAGCCATTTGGACAAATTCTAGAACTGATTCCGCTTGCTGACGAGGTTCAGCGTATTTATGCTCTCTGTAAGATGTGCGGCGATGGGACATCGGCACGGTTTACATGTGCGATAAATAAGGATGTATCTGACGCAACACAAGAGGGAAAACCGCGTGTTGGCGGTGTTCATGACTATATACCGCTTTGCAGACGGCACTATCTGGCTAATTATACTAAGACTACGTAATGGGTAAAACTTGAAGCGTTGGTTATAGATTTCTTTTTACAAGAAATGGAGTATAATGGACAACTAGGTATTCTGGCAGATTATTTGAACAATATTGGTCCATGGCCTTCGGCAGTAAATGAAGAGCCGCGGAATATTATTACGAATCAAGGTTATTATGAGGAGAGCGCTCCTCTTCAGAAGACTTCGACACGCTATGAAGTAATAGAGTGTGTCTATTCGTCGCAAACGGATGCCGCCGAGACCGTTGTGATTCAGAATCCTGACTATGGTCGCATGCTCTTTCTGGACCACGAACTTCAGTCCAGTTCATACGATGAGCGCATTTACCATGAGACCCTTGTACATCCTGTTATGATGGCAACCGCGCACATTAGTGATAAAAACGTGCTTGTTGTTGGTGGGGCTGAAGGTGCCACAGTGCGCGAAGTGTTGCGCTGGGCATGGAATCGCGTTCGCCATATTGACTGGGTTGATATTGACCCGACTCTAGTTGAAGTCTGTAAGACGCACTTGAATTATGCACCGACTATTTATAATGATACGCGGGCTAAATACCACGCAGCAGATATTATGGTGTTTCTACAAAATATCGTCGGTCTGTACGATGTTATCATTCTTGACCTACCTGACCCTGACCCTTCAGAACTTCTACTTTATGGACCGGCCTTTTGGAACCTTGTACACGGTGCACTGAAGCCTGGTGGCACCATTGTATCTCACGTAGGACCCGTTGAACCTCGCCGGCACCAGGGGTTAACAATGGTGCGCGATGGTGCCATGGCAGCAGGCTTTGACTATGGTACGGCCTATCATACGCTGATTCCCTCCTTTCAGGGCGAGTGGGCCTTCTGGATGAGTTGCTCTAGTCAGCGTAGCGATATGTTTCTGCCTATCGACCTTCAAATCATGAATGAAGACTACTACAGAACTATTATGCACTGGGACGCGCACTGGTTCTAAAAATAGTAATATTTGTATTTATAATTTTTTACAGGATTATGTCACTGATTGAACGTGGGCTATCCGTTGAATTGCGCGGGCTCGTTTTCGGCGAACTCTCAATTACATGAATCTTTTTACTCTTTGTCTCAATTACGTGCTTCTCATAAAGTACATTTGTATAATAAATAATCTCTGCTTTCTTCTCGTCAATGGGAGGTACGGTGAGGTCCTTCTTCAGTTTGTTGATACGCTGATTCTGGGCGCGACGAGAGAGACCAGCGGCGGCACCAAAGAGCAAAAGGGCTCCCAGAACTGCCCCTACAGCGATACCGGCCACTGGCAGGGCTGGGCCTACTGCTGCGGCTGTTACGGGAGGTACGAGAACCATTCCTGACTGAATCGTTGTCAGCGAAAGACCTGATACAGAGGCTAGATTGTTTTCATAGGGGGCTAGAACCTGGTTCAGAACCGTTGCATTATTAGACATGCTTGTCAGCAGTGTCATTGCTGGACTGGTGTCTCCAACGATATCAATGTTGACACTGACACTGATACCCGTTGTTCCTGATGCTGCGAGTCGGCGGCGAAGATGACAGTTCAGTTCACCGTTGATAGGGTCGGTTGGTGAAAATACCGTTATGTTGCCAGAGGCCATGTCCGTTAGTGAACTGATACGAATCGCATTCGTACCCATCGCCTTTGCGAAACTACACCGAAGCATTGTTGATGCGCCATTCATAAACATCTGCTGGCTAATACCTACATTAGTAATGCTGACAGCAATTGTTGTCGCGGTGAGGCCGCTTGTGGTCGTTGCAGTGGCGGTGCCGCTTGTCGTCCCTGAAGACGAAGGAGAGGCCGTAGATGAAGTAGTTGCCTGGGCGGATGGTGTGGCGCTTGATGACGCAGACATTGTTGGCTGTGTGGATGCGGTAGGCTGTGGTGAGCCCGTGGCTGTGGATGACGACGTCTTGGATGCCGTAGCAGTCGCAGATGCAGTGTTCGTGGCCTGTGCGGATACAGTAGAAGTTCCTGAAGTTGTTGCGGTCGCAGATGCAGTGTTCGTGGCCTGCGCGGATGCCGTTACACTTCCTGTAGCCGAACTCGTTGCCATTGTACTTGCCGTTGGTACACTTGACTTTGTAGGTTGCGCAGAATAACTCGGTTGCGAACTGTATGTTGCCGTCACCGTTGATGAACCAGTAGACGATGGTACTGCGGATGTCGAAGGATTCGGCGAACTAGATGAAACCGGTGAGACGCTTGTAGTGGCGGAACTTGATACAGTTGGAGAAGGTGATGCGCTTGTTGAAAATGTAGGATATGCTGAAATGGAGGCCTGGGCTGAAGTTGAAGGGTTCGCTGAGTTTGAAGGGTTTGCTGACACTGAAGGATATGCTGAAGCCGAAGGGTTTGCTGACACCGAAGGGTTCGCTGACCCTGAAGGATTCGCTGACGCTGAAGGATTCGCTGACGCTGAAGGATTCGCTGACGCTGAAGGATTCGCTGACGCTGAAGGATTCGCTGACGCTGAAGGATTCGCTGACGCTGAAGGATTCGCTG
>Ga0136641_1000491_pt1 | contig 17207 bp, 22 predicted proteins | sample EliLak1302023Y_FD_115312 | JGI IMG/M metagenome (GOLD analysis project Ga0136641, IMG submission 115312) | Freshwater microbial communities from Elizabeth Lake, Yosemite National Park, California, USA - 13020-23Y | ecosystem: Environmental > Aquatic > Freshwater > Lake ...
GGAGCAAGGTGTGGCGGAGGCCGCAAAGCATGGGCTGTATTACAATGTGAACAAACGTAAGAAGGCTGGTACCAGTAGACCAGCATCAAGTCCCAAAGCACCCACAGCACAGGCGTGGAAGGATGCAGCCAAGACTGCTAAGAAAGAAAGTATAGCAGAGAGTGAAGGACGTTGTATGCAGTGCGGTATGAAAGACTGCAAGTGTCCAGGTACCAGTTGCAAATGCAAACCTATTGCAGGCTGGGTACCGGGCAAAGGTTTTAAGAAAGCCATGGACGAAGCTGCCAATGCCGCACAACGAGCTGCCATTGCAATTGCCAAAAAGAAAAAGCAAGGTGTAAAAGAAGAGTGGAGCAAAAAGTATAAGAGCAGTATCAACTGTAGTCATCCTAAAGGCTTTAGTCAAAAGGCTCACTGTGCTGGTAAGAAAAAGCACACGGAAAGCATGATGACCATGGAGGCAACTTGCCCAGATTGCGGTATGTGTCAAACACACGGTGATCTTAATGAGATTAAGAAGGGTGCCAAAGACAGCAATGGCTTTACCAAGTGCTGGCCCGGACATCATGCAGCTGGTACAAAGAAGGGCAAGAATGGCGGACAAGTACGCAACTGTGTGCCTAATGAAAGTATTGCAGAAGATCCATATTTTACTATGTTAGAGCGTTCAGTAAGCCAAGCCCAACACAATCTAATGGTAGGTGTGGCGCACAATCCACAATTTGCTCAAAAAGTAAAAGTTAAACAATCGGTAGGTCAAGAGTTTGCTCAAGCAGATCAAGGACACGATATTAAAGCATTACCAATTCGCGTTCCTAAAAAGAAATAATATGAGAATATACGAAGTTATAAATGAATCTGCTGCCTGGCATCGTGCGGCAGGCAAAAATAAATCTGGTGGTTTAAATGCCAAAGGCGTTGCTAGCTATCGTAGAGAGCATCCAGGTAGCCATTTACAAACAGCAGTTACCACTAAGCCCAGCAAATTAAAAGCAGGTAGCAAAGCTGCTAAACGTCGTAAATCATTCTGTGCTAGAATGGGTGGCATGAAAGGGGCTATGAAGAAACCCAACGGAAAACCCACACGCAAAGCACTGGCATTACGTAAATGGAATTGCGAAAGTGTCGAAAACATGATTGACATGATTTTAGAAAACATGAATCATGACAAAGACAATCAGGCTGTTCCAGAATTAAAAGCAGCATTGTTGGCAAAAAAAAATCAACTACAAAAAGCCACCGATGACGAAGTGTATGACATTATTGATTCTATTATGACACGTATTGCAAAAAGCCATGGTATTAGTGGTCAAAGACTACACGATATGTGGGTGGCGGAATACGATCAAGTACCCGATACTTGGATAATGAAATAATGCGAGCAAAAGAATTTTTAACTGAGTTATTTCAAAGCCACAGCGGCTATGAAATAACTTCAGTGCCATATGGTGATACAGTACAGAACGGGCAGCTTAAATACATCTTTGTTACCAATCCTGATGATAAAAATGAATATGGACGTGATGGTGAAGTAGTAATCAAACAATCCAAAGATGCCAATGTAGATTTAATCTTTGTAGAGTTTAATATTGAAGGCAGCACCGATACCTCGGGATTAGGTGATCAATTCAAAATTTTAGGTGCAGTGGTAAAAGCAGTTAATAGATATTGTAGAATATACAAGCCCAAATATATTGTATTTGAAACAGAGGATCCTAAAAAGTTAGGTATGTATAAAGCAATGGTGCGTAGACAAGTATTTCCAGGATATCAAACTATTGTACAGAGTTTAGATGATTACAATAAACTTATAGCAACTGACAAGGAACTTATTAATCAAATTGGACCTAGACTTGCTGGGTTTGCTGATGAGATGGTAATGTTACAAAGAACAGAGGGCGCTGAAACTGTAAAACCGCCAGAAGTAAAAGGCCAGTATGTAATTTATGGCCTGGACAAATACAGAGGTAAAGTATTTCATAGATTAGATGCACCGTCACAAGATAAAGCACTACAGTTTGCCCGTGAATGGATAGAACAAAACTCAGAAAGATTGGGAGAACGTTGGGGGCTTGACAGAGGTAGACACTGGGACCTAGCAAAAGACCCGCACGGTGAGTTTGCTCCTGCCCCGGCAGGTCAATATTCAGTAGTTGCCTAAAGCAATAAAATCATGAGTACATTTTAAATGCGTATCAAAGAACTTATTGAGGCAGTAGCAAGTGATGCAGATCTAAAAGCACGATACGGTGATTTTGATCCTGAAGATAAACCTATGCTTCCAACAACACATGTTGGTGGCGCACCTGCTCCCACTCTATGGACAGCATATGATGTAATTCGAAATATCCTAGGAAGAGATCGAGTAACAGACGACGATGACGAATTAGGACCCGGAATGTATTATGTTTATCAGAGTAGCGAGCCTCCTAAGTTTAGAGATACAGATGACGGTGTGGGAAGTATTAACTTACCAAACTTAGAAAGTACTGCTGCTAGAGATGTAGCACAGGCGGCACACGAGGCATATCATGCCTATGTTCATAGTAAGAGTCGAGGCGGTGTTGTTCATGCTAACGAAAAAATTATAAACAATCTAGCAGAAAAATGGTTACGAAAACATTTATCAGGTCCCGCATTACACGTTGGATTAGAACAGATTGTGGGCAGTAGGATAAGTTACGGCCCAAATCATATTCCTACACAAAAAGAAAACTTTGCCGAAGAATTTACCAACTACCAAGGACTTAGACCTCCCAAGAATGTTCCTGGTACAAATCTATTTCCCGGACAAGACATAGTGGGTAAAAGAGTTTATCATTGTACTAATAAGCTAGAAGCAATTAAGAAAAGTGGAGGACTAAAACCTCGTCGTGATGCCACAGGCGAACGAGAATACGGTCGTTTGAGCACAGATGAACATCCATTTATTCCTGTAATAGGCATTTGGTTTAGCGTGGGCAAACCCGACTGGGTTGGTAAACATTGTATAAGTTTTGTTATAGAACCTACAGATCAAGTATATGTAGCCTATACTAACACTAAAGGCCTGAAACCAAATGTTGTATTAAATCCAATAGCACTAGACAGGTTGACTGTAGAAGGTCAACAGGATGTAGATGAGAATTTTGCCGATGGTCGGAATCCCCAAGACAAAGGCGACAGCAAGCGACACGGCATACCAAAACATGCTAGTTTGTCCGGTTTAGATAAGATTGGACGCGGCTCTGGAAGAAAAGCTCAACTCGCTAGATGGCAGGCGAATATGCGAAGAGGACGAGCTAAATAATGTATGGCACAAATATACATTATTACAAATAAAATAAACAATAAACAATATATCGGCGCGACAGATAACACATTAGATATCAGATTCAAAAGTCACTGTTATGATAAAAATGTTGTAAGTCAAGCAATAAGAAAATACGGTAAGGAACATTTTACTATTGAGTCGTTATTAGAATGTAGTTCAATGGACGAAGCTTACGATTTAGAACCTAAGTTTATTGTAGAGCACGGTACAAAATACCCAAATGGATATAACGTATCTGATGGCGGAAAAGGATCGCAGGTTGGAAAAAGAAAACCTACACCTGAAAATGTTAAACGAAAAATCAGAGAATCAATTAAGAAAAATCATTACTGGAATAACTTAACAGAAGAAAAAAAAGAAAAATGTAGGGAAAGCTGGAGAGAAAATAACAAATCTCGAACAGGACAGAAACGCGGCCCATACAATCAGGGGTTATTTAAAAAAACCGTGTGGATAAACAATGGTAATGAAAGAAAACGAATACCAGAAACTGAGTTAACTAATTGGCTTTCAAACGGGTGGCAAAAAGGTCACATGAAAGGATTAACAGTATAAAAGCTGGTAAGAAGAAATAATGTATAATTTTATAAAATATGTAGTAGAGGGTAAAGAGATCAAAACACTTGAACAAGTGAAGTTATCCTATGCCCGTGATGCCTTGGAACCTGTACTAAGTGAAGATGCTATAGATTATCATTATGGCAAACTATATAAAACCTATGTTAATCGCTACAACAGCGGTGAAGGTGATATGGACTTCAACGAAGCCGGTGCATACTTACATAGCGTATATTTTCCACAACTACAGGTTCCAGATGAAGAAAATACACCAATAGGTGCATCCAAAGAGTTTATTGATCGACATTTTAAATCATTTGATAACTTCAAAGAAGAATTTACCAAATTGTTTATGTCCATTCAAGGAAGTGGCTGGTGCTATCTATCAAGCAATGGTGATATAAAAATAATTCCCAATCATTCTATAAAGAAAGATATTATCGTTTTAATCGATGCTTGGGAACATGCTTGGTCATTAGATTATCAAGCAGACAAAAAAGGCTATCTCAATAACCATTGGAAAATTATCAATTGGAACATTATAGACGCTCGTTTATAAAATAAACATTGACAGAACTCCTTATTGAGTATATACTTACTTACAAGGAGATTTTTTATGGGTAAAGCATTTGGAGCGCCTGAACAGGCCAAAATTAAACAAATTGTTGCAGAGGGCATGACCGTTATGCAGGAAATTCAAGACCTGACTGAAGGATTGAATGATACCATTAAAGCGGTGGCCGAAGAACTAGAAGTCAAACCCAGTGTAATTAAAAAAGCCATACGTATTGCACAAAAAGACCAATGGGACAGTGTGTGGAAAGAGTTTGATGATTTAGAAACTATTGTAGATATTAGTGGCCATTCACATCGTCGTACTGATGAGTGAAATTTTAACCAACATTGCTAAATGGATTAAAGATGACTATAGAGCATACCCTCTACGTTTTATCGTGGAAACTACGGCTTGGGCGCTTAGTATCGGATGTTCGATTACTATGGCGCTCACTGTACCCACACCGCCTCTTATCTACATTTATCCTATTTTTATTTGCCAGTGTTGTATGTATGCTTGGGCTAGTTATAGCCGTAAATCTTTTGGCATGTTGGCGAACGCAGCTTTGCTAGTCACTATTGACAGCGTAGGGCTGATTAGGATGATAAATAATTTATGAATAAGGTTAGATCAGCCAAAAATGATCATGTTGGTATGTGTAAGCCGCAAATTACATAAGGAGGAAAAATATGAGTTATGTAGATGCACGATGGGATCGTGAAAAGGACGTTGTTCAAGTTGTCGAGCGCGATCCTAAAAAGGGTAGGATTTATCAAGACTACTCGGCAAAGTATATGTTCTATTACCCGGACCAACGGGGGAAATTTAGATCCATTTACGGTGACAGTCTTAACAAAGTCACAGCACGTAGTTGGAAAGAATTTATTAAAGAACAAAAAATACATTCTGGTCACAAGTTATTTGAAAGTGACATTAATCCAATATTTCGATGTTTAGAAGAAAACTACCTAGGACGTGATACTCCCAGCCTAAATGTAGCATTTTTTGACATTGAGGTAGACTTTGATCCAGAACGCGGATATAGTACGCCTGAAGATGCGTTCATGCCAATTACTGCTATTGCTGTACATTTGCAATGGTTAGATACATTAGTATGTCTTGCTGTGCCTCCAAAAACATTGACTATGGAGCAGGCACAGGAACAAATAAAAGAATTCCCTAACACTATTTTGTTTGAAACAGAATACGAAATGCTTGATACATTTCTAAATCTTATCGAAGATGCAGATGTGTTAAGTGGTTGGAATTCAGAAGGTTATGATATTCCCTATACTGTAAATCGTGTTACACGAGTATTGAGTAAAGAAGATACCCGTAGATTTTGTTTATGGAATCAGTTTCCTAAAAAACGTGAATATGAAAAATATGGCAAAGACGCAGTTACATATGATTTGATTGGTCGTGTACACTTGGATAGTTTGGAACTGTACAGGAAGTACACATATGAAGAACGCCATAGTTACAGGCTTGACGCAATTGCTGAACATGAATTAGGTGAACATAAAACACAATACGAAGGCACACTGGATCAGTTATATAACAATGATTTTAAAAAGTTTATTGAATATAATAGACAAGACTGTGCGCTATTAGATAAGTTGGATAAAAAACTAAAATTTATTAGTCTTGCTTCAACTGTTGCACACGAAAATACTGTGCTAATTCAAACTACCATGGGCGCGGTTGCTGTTACAGAACAGGCAATTGTAAACGAAGCACACCATCGAGGATTGATTGTTCCTAGTCGCCCCAAGCGCGATGAGGATGCTAACAATCAAGCGGCTGGTGCGTATGTAGCATATCCTAAAAAAGGATTACATGATTATATTGGTAGTATGGACATTAACAGTCTATACCCAAGTGTGATTCGTGCATTAAATATGGGTCCAGAAACTATTGTTGGGCAGTTACGTCAAGATTATACCAAAGCAGAAATTGATGCTAAGATTGCCAAAGGTGCAGGATTTGCTGAAGCATGGGAAGGTAAATTTGGCAGCAATGAATATGAATTTGTTGCCAATCAAGACCGTGCCAACGATATAATTATTGATTGGGAAAACGGCGAAACTGATATTATGAGTGGGGCACAAATTTATGACCTAATTTTTAATACTGGCAAGCCTTGGTTACTCAGTGCAAACGGAACTATATTCACATATGAGCGTGAAGGTATTATTCCTGGATTACTTAAACGTTGGTATAGCGAACGTAAAGAAATGCAGGCCAAACTTAAAGAAGCAATTAAAGCGGAGAATAAAATTGAAGAAGAATATTGGGACAAAAGACAGCTGGTTAAAAAGATTAACCTTAATAGCTTATACGGTGCTATACTTAACGCTGGTTGTAGGTTTTTCGATAATCGTATTGGTCAGTCAACCACGCTTACCGGACGCGGCATTGCACGCCACATGGCCGCTAAAATAAACGAAGTTATAACTGGAGAATATGACCATGTTGGAAAAGCTATCATATACGGTGATACTGATAGTGCTTATTTTAGTGCTTATGCTTCTTTGAAGAATGAAATTAATAAAAAACAAATCCCTTGGGACAAAAGCACAGTAATCCAATTGTATGATTCGGTTGCTGAAGAAGTAAATTCAACATTCCCGCAGTATATGTTAGATGCATATCACTGCCCAAAGTCACGTGGAGAGGTTATCAAAGCTGGACGTGAAATTGTTGCTATCAAAGGACTGTTCATTACCAAGAAACGTTATGCTGTATTGTATTATGACAAGGAAGGCAAACGCACTGACATAGATGGTAAGACTGGAAAAATCAAAGCAATGGGACTAGATTTAAAACGCAGTGATACTCCAGAATTTATGCAGAAGTTTTTAGAAGAAGTTTTGACTGAAGTACTAAATGGTGCTGAAGAAACAGACGTTCTAGAAATGATTACTACATTTAGAACTGAATTTAAATCTCGGCCGGGTTGGGAAAAAGGCAGTCCCAAACGTGCCAATAATATTGCCGAATATCAAGAAAAAGAAAACAAGGCTGGTAAGGCAAATATGCCAGGACATGTACGTGCCGCAATTAATTGGAATACATTGCGACGCATGAACGGTGACAAATATTCTATGCAAATTGTAGATGGAATGAAAGTTATTGTTTGCAAGGTAAAATCTAATCCACTTGGATATACTAGCATTGCATATCCTGTGGACGAACTTAGACTGCCAAAATGGTTTCAAGATCTTCCATTTGATCATGCCGAAATGGAAGCAGTCATTATTAATAATAAGATTAAAAATCTTATTGGTGTGTTGGACTATGATCTAAATAGTACAACACAATCCAGCACATTCAATAATTTATTCAGCTTTGATTAAAAAACTTATTGACTCTTTACTCTAAATCAAATAAACTTATACAAAGGAAATTTATCATGCAAGACCTATTAAGAGATATCGTATCACACACAAACAAACTGGGCTTTTTAAACATTGTCAAAATTACTGGCACTGATGAAAAAACACTGATTGATAGTATGGCTGAAGACCGTACTGTTATTATGTATGCAGAAACTGCAAATCCATATCCACAAATTATTGGAACATTTGGTATGCCGCAATTGGAAAAATTGCGCTATCTATTAGATGGAGCAGAATATAAAGAAGATGCTAAGATTGAAGTTGTTACCGCAGATAGGAACGGAGAAACATTACCAGTTGGCCTTCACTTTGAAAACAAAGATGGCGATTTTAAAAACGACTATCGTTTTATGAATCAAGACATCATTAATGAAAAACTTAAAACTGTTAAATTCCGTGGTGTTAACTGGCACGTTGAAGTTGCTCCTACATTGAGCTCTGTACAACGGTTTCAATTCCAAGCTGGTGCTAATACAGAGCACACTACTTTTGTTGCAAAAACTGATGGCGACAAGCTAGTGTTTACCTTTGGCGATCAAAGTACACATGGCGGCGAGTTTACGTTTGCTACTGGCGTAAGTGGTAAAATTAACAAAGCATGGACTTGGCCAGTATTACCAGTATTGAGCATTCTGAAGATTGCAGATGCTAACAATGCTAAGATGAGTTTTAGCAATGACGGTGCTATGCAAATCGAACTTGATAGCGGCATTGCTACTTACAAATATATTATTCCGGCAAACGCATGATAAAAGGTCTAGCCGGCGGCGTCGGTGTTAGGGTATCAGGTGGCGACACCGCATTACCTTATGTTAGCATGAATACAGAAATTCCCATGCAAGGTGTGATTCGTACATGGGGTACGGATATGCAGGTGTTTGACGGGTCTAGTTGGAAGACAATACCATCCAGTTATGCAACTGTTACATTAGACGGATATACTTTAGAATTATTAGAGTGGGCAAGAAAGAAAAAGATGGAAGAAGAAGTTCTTTTATCATTGCCCAACGATAATCCTGCTGTTAAAATTGCTAGAGAAAATATAAATCGTGCTAAAAAAGAACTTGCCCGCGCAGAAGAACAATTAAAAATAACAGAGCTATTAAGTAAAGAATATGACGAAACCACCAGTTAATTTAACTCCATTACAACGGGACTATGCAATATACCTTCCAGCTATTAGTAGTTTTTATGGAACATATATTGCTAAACAACGACTAGAAAAGTTTATTCCCGACGATCGTATGCCTAAGGGATTTGATCGAGGTATAGAAGGTATGAACTTTCTTAATGAAGAACAAGGTTACTTTACTTACAAATATGGTCTTTATTCTGCAGGACATGCTACGCTTGATCTAACTAAAACTATGACCAAGGAAAGTATGATCCAACAACGGGATCGTAACAAGACTATGATTTTAGGCGACTCAGGCGGATTCCAAATTGGTAAGGGTGTATTAAAGTTTGATTGGTTAAACTTTGAAGGACCCTCTGCTACCAAAGTACGCCAAAGTATTTTAGAATGGTTGGAAGTAACCGCCGACTGGAGCATGATGCTTGACGTTCCTACGTGGGCATGTGATCATAATCATACTGCAAAAACTGGACTTAAAACATTTGAAGATTGTTTAGATAAAACTCGTTATAATAATGAATATTTTTTAACTAATCGTCTAGGACAAACCAAGTTTTTAAATGTGCTACAAGGTGGCGATTGGGAACGTGCTGAACAATGGTATCAAGGCGTTAAAGAATTTAGCGACACATCAGTATGGGGAGACAAAGCCGCAGAAGGTTGGGCAATGGGTGGCGCTAACATGAGCATGATGGATGTCACACTCAAACGTCTAATGACCTTACGCGAAGATGGTTTACTGAAAGGTAAAAACTGGATGCACTTTTTGGGAACTGCACAGTTAGATTGGGCTTGCTTTTTAACTTCAATTCAACGACAAATTAGGAAACATATTAATGAAGACTTTACCATATCTTTTGATTGCGCCTCACCGTTTATCGCAACAGCGCACGGACTTGTCTACACAAATCCACAACACTCCCCAAAACGGTGGAGCACTATTATGGAAAAAGCCCCAGACACCAAGACTCTTGCAGGCAGCGACATTCCATTCCCGTGGACAAGTGAAATCGCAAGCCGCTTGACAATGGGAGATGTTTGCTGGTACAAACCAGGAATGCTAAACAAGATTGGTAAAGAAGGTAAAACTTCTTGGGATAGTTTTGCGTATGCATTGATGATGGCACATAATGTTAACAGTCATATTACTAGTGTACAAACTGCTAATCATTTAATGGATGTTGAATGTGCTAAACATAAGCCAGACTGGCGTATGTGGAGTAAGAAAAGAGACAAAGATAAGAGTGACGAATATAGCGAATGGGTTCCACGCAATATTTTATACTTTGATCGTTTTGTTGAGGAATTGTTTAATACCAAGACCAAAGACGAAGCATTTGCTATGATTGACGAAGGCATCACATTTGTACGTGACTTAGAAGGTACACGTAGTCAAGATGGAATGGCACGTAACAATTATTTTAATTTGTTTGAATTTGAAGTTACTAATCAAAATGAAATTGATTTGTCAAATCCAGACGACGACAATCTACGTGCATTAGAGGAAGGCATTGATGAATAAGTTTACAGATTTTCCGGGACAACCTAGGGTAATGCCTAACACGGAAGGTGAGGCGTATTTTAATGCAATGCTTAAACAAATTGCCGACTTTAAACCTATTGAAATTATTGCAGTAGCACGTAGCGGTTTTAGTTATGCTATGTGGGTTGCGCAAATTCTTAAATTACCACTTGGTGCTTACTGGGCAGAGCGAGGTGAGTTAATTACCAGTAGCGATGCTGAACGTATTGTATTTGTTGACGACAATATTTTGTCAGGCACAACATATAAGCAAACTAAGTTTTTTATGGATAAATTATATCCAACAACTGAATGGCGGTGGGCCGTTTTGTTTAGCGACTGGCACACTCCTGAAGATGTGCGCAATGAAATTATACAGGGAACTCGACTTCCATATTTTGCCGAAGAGCCAATGTGGGGTAGTAAAAAAATTAGTCAAGATTATGGAGTAAGATACCGTGACGAATAAAGTAGTATTAATTGGATTTGATATGGATGGCGTATTATTGCCAGATCATCACTATATTGAAGAAATGTTAGATGATGATTTTTTTACATTGTTACTCAAAGAAAAACCCATGTTTAATCCAACATATGAGTTTGATGTAGTAACCGCAAGGCCTGCTAAATTTAGAGACCTTACAGAAAAATGGTTATTGCAAATGAAAAAACAACCTAACAAGTTGTTTATGAAAGAAACTTCACTTGATGAAGAATCAAATGCTGAATATAAATTTAGAATTGCCAATCAACAAAAATACACAATATATGTTGAAAGTGATATACAAATTTGCCATGGCATGCTAAAATTAGTGAAGAAAATTAACTCCCCATTAAGAATTATACATTTTGATTCTTGGGTACAGGGTAGCTTTTTTGATCACGCAGCTTACGGGTTAGATGACGATTGGAAATAAAATGGCAAAAAGTATCATTATAGGAATGGGTATTGGGCAGTTATACAAAACTGTTTTAGAAAATCTTGGACATGATATTGTCACAGTAGATACCGATCCTTCAAAAGGTGCAAAATATAATAGTATTGACGGTGCTATTCTTTTAGAAGGTCCTTTTGATACTGCACATATTTGTACACCTAATTTTACACATTTTGATATTGCCACTAAAATTGCACCACACGCTAAGATTGTTTTTATTGAAAAGCCAGGTGTTGTTAATAGTAGTACATGGACTCAATTAATTGAAACTTTTAACCAAACTAGATTTATGATGGTTAAAAATAATATGTGGCGTTCAAATATAAATGAACTGCAATATATTGCATCGCTGGCCAGTAAAGTTAATTTTAATTGGATCAATGAAGATCGAGTACCAAATCCAGGAACATGGTTTACTACAAAAGACTTGGCATTTGGGGGTGTTAGTAGGGATTTAATGCCACACTTATTAAGTTTGTTTATAGCGTGTAATCCTGATTGGAAATCATTTAAAATAGGCAGCACTATTGAAAGAGTAAAAAAATGGGATTTAGAATCCCTTACTAGAACAGATTACGGAACGGTTAAAGAAGATGGAATTTACGATGTTGACGATTTTTGCAGATTAACATACGGCAAAAAATGGAGGCTGACTGCTGATTGGAAATCACTTATTACTGATCGTAGAAATATAGAATTTACTATGAAGAAAGACAATAGCACTATAGTATTTCAATTAGGTTTATGTCCAGAAGATGCATATCAAACAATGATCAAAGATGCATTTGAAAATGTAGACAATGATACATATTGGGAAATACAAAACGAACAAGATATATGGATACATCAACAGATAGAAAATATATGAAAGTAAAATTATTACATACTGTTAGTGACGGCAAATTTCAAGAAACTGACTGGGAAAAACCTAAACCTACAGATGACGAAATTGAAGTTAAAGCTGTTATGACTGGTGTATGTCGAAGTGATATTGACATGATGGTTGCAAAATTTGGACCATTGCCGATTCATATGAGCGGGCATGAAGGTCTCGGACAAGTAACTAAAATTGGAAAAAATATATTCAATATAAAAGTTGGAGATTTTGTTGCAACTCGCGGCGAACCTGCATATGCCGATTATTACAATGTACGTAGTCAAGAATATGTACAAGTTCCAGAAGCTCATCCACGCTATATTATTGAACCAGTTGCTTGCGGTATCAATGTTGTAGATCAAGCATGGCATGAAATTAAACAACGTTCGCAGGGTAAAGTATTAATTTTAGGCAGTGGGTTTCTTGCATGGGTTGCTTTTCACAGATTGACTACCTACAGTGCCGGTACTAAGATAGCACAAATTGATGTGCTAGGATCTAGTAATTTAGATCTATGGGGTGATAAACTATTGATTGGCACTAATGAAAGTTATGATATAGTCATTGACTTGAGTGGCAAATATACTTTAGGTATAGATATTAACCTAAATAATAATGCCCTTATTATTGACGGCGTTGGAAAAGCAATTAGTCATGAAGAATCACAACAACAACTTTGGAAAGCCTGTACTACAGTTCGTCCAAGTCCACGCACTGATGGGTTTTATCAATGCATGAAAAATGCTGCTTGGATGATTAAAGCAGGACATTTAGATGTTGACAACTTCTGGACACGAGCGTATAATCGTAGTACAGAGTGGCAACAAGCGTTTGCGGATGGTTTGGACCGTCCAAGCGATTACAGCAGAGGTTATATCAAATGGGATTAAACACTGAAGAACGACAAGCTGTCGTTTATTTTACAGGTTACGAAGTTGAGCATACTATTTGTCATGGTATGAAAACATTGTTTGTTGTCGGTACTCCTCCATTGGAAGAGATACTACAACAGGCAAATCGAGACATTGAAATTAAACAAATTTATTTTGGCACTAGTCAAAGTTTTAATCCTAAAGAAAATAGTCACGAAGAATATAAAGCGTGGGATGAAGTTATCCTTGGCTGCTTAAAAGCAGACTATTGGGTTACACTAGACTTTGGTGTTGAACACATTGAAGGTGTACTAGAAGGTGGCTGGAATGATTATGATAGATTTGTTCCAATGATCAGCTGTAAACTCCCATACATCAAATTGCTTAATTATAATGCTACACTCAAGTTAGATGATTTAACTTGGGGTAAAACTAACCCCGGTGTTTGGACACATCAACTTCATGATCTCATGTCCAAAGACAAATATACTTATTGGGATCAATACACGCAGGATAAAACAATATGATGAAAACTTTTATTAAAGTACGAACAGAATTTGAAGGCTTTCACTTCTATCCAGGTGCAAGTAACATTAATCCTAAAATTGCATTTTTAGAAAAAGAACATCGCCATATGTTCAAGGTTGAAGTAAAAATCTCTGTCACACATTTGGATCGTGAACTTGAGTTCTTCCTTGTCAAATGGGCATTACAAGATTTCATCAAGTCAGGCAATCAGAATCATAAGTCCTGCGAAATGATGGCAACAGATATTTTGCAAAATCATCTTATTCCCAACTACGGAGAACGATATTACGAAATCGTTGTTTCTGAGGATGGCGAGTCTGATGGTATTGTAGAGTATACTCCAACTTTTTCAACAACTTCCAATTAAGGAAAAATAAAATGGCACAGCCACAATATATTCAAAAAACTCTTAAAATGAAACCTGAAGTTACTCGTATCTTTGATGATCTTGACCGTTGGTTGGATCATTGCAGATTGAATCTTCTACCTTTTAATCCATCTGACATGTATAAGAGTCAAGATTATTGGCGTTTTCAACAAGAAAAAGAATACCTTGAGCGCAAGGCTCGACGTGAATACAAAGCAGCACGTCAGGAGCAATAAATGACAGTTTACATCGTCGACATCGAGGCGGTGGAATCTAGGTACACGGGACAATGGCAGTCCCATGTACCTAATCTCTTACGAAAGGCTGGACACAATGTTCAAATTATTGCTGGACCTACTGATATCCCTGCTGCTACTACCCCTGGTGCTTTTCTTAACTTTGGCGGAACCAATATATACAAGGCTAGTCAGGTTGAGCAGATGGGCCGGCTATTTTGCAACGGAGCTGTTCGCCCAGGTGATCATTTTGTATTTACCGATGCTTGGCACCCCGGTGTCATCAATCTCAAGTACATGGCCAGGCTCCTCGGCATTCCTGTAATTATACATGGATTATGGCATGCTGGTAGTTATGACCCTCAAGACTTTTTAGGACGTCTCATTGGTGATGCTCCTTGGGTTAGACATGCCGAGCAAAGTTTCTTTCACGCTATCGATCACAACTACTTTGCTACAGACTTTCATATTGATCTGTTTGCTGAAACGTTTAGCGAAACATTAGATGAAGAATGGAAGATGTCCATAATCGAACAAGGTAAAATTGTACGCACTGGTTGGCCGATGGAGTATATGGATGATATATTAACTCCATACAAAGGTATAAAGAAACGTAATCTTATATTATTCCCACATCGTATTGCACCTGAAAAACAAGTTGAGATATTCCGTGACTTGTCTAATCATTTGCCACAATATGAATTTGTCGTTTGTCAAGATACGCAATTGACAAAACACGAATATCATACATTATTAGGCGAAGCTAAAATGGTGTTTAGTGCTAACTTACAAGAAACATTAGGCATTAGTTGTTATGAAGGTGCGTTAGTTAATGCTATTCCTATGGTACCGAATAGACTAAGCTATAGTGAAATGTATCTTGATATGTTCAAATATGAAAATAAATGGACAGATAGTTGGGAGACGTATAACATTTATCGTCCTGATTTATGTCGTGCTATTATAACACATATGGATTATTATCATACTAAAACACATTACATTGCACAACAAGCACAATTATTAACAGATAGTTTTTTTAGTGCTAAAAATCTTTTAGAAAATATTAAATGAATGATTTTTTAAATGATCAAAATTGGGAAGAACTAAGAGAAAAGTTTTTAGTAGCCACACCATTCAATCATGTCATTATTGATAATTTTTGGACTAACGATTTTGCCAATAAATTATTAGCAGAGTTTCCAGATTACGAAAGTTCAGTCTGGACTACTCATTATAATAACCCCGTAGAAGATAAAAAAACTTCTAATCATTGGGATAGATTTCCTGAGAATACGTATCAAGCATTTACATATTTGAATAGTCAAGAATTTGTAAAGTTAATGGAATACATAACGGATCATTTAGGAATTAAAACTGATATTGGATTACATGGAGGTGGGTGGCATTGCCATCATAAAGGTGGAAAACTTAACATACATCTTGACTACAGCATACATCCTAAATTAAAATTAGAAAGACATTTTAATTTAATTATATATATGACTCCAAATTGGAATCCTAAATGGCGTGGAGGATTAGAATTGTGGAGTCATAACGAAGAATCTAATCAACCATTAGCGTGTGAAGTGACTGTTGAAAATAAATTTAATCGAGCAATAATATTTGACACTACTAATCATTCTTGGCACGGTTTGCCAGATGATTTAACATGTCCTGTAAATATTTACAGACAAAGTATGGCAATATATTACTTAACTGTCCTTAGCGAAAATGCAGATACTCGGCCTAGAGCGTTATTTGTTCCACACGGTGATCAACATACTGATGCATCAATTTTAGAATTTATTAAAAAGCGAAGCAATTTATCATGAAATTCTTTTTAAATTTTTTAGACCGTATTGGTCGTAAACGTATTGTAATGGATCGTAGTGCCGACGAGCCGTATTTAGAAAGATATTATATTTTTCTAAAAGATAGAACTTGGTTTCCGTTTAATATATTCATACACAAGTTTCTTAAATCAGATCCAGACGATGTACATGATCATCCGTGGCCTTATGCTACATTGATTTTAAAAGGTGGATATTTTGAATGGATTCCTAAATTTAATGATAAAGGCGAAAAGGTCGGAGAATTAGCCAAGTGGCGAGGGCCGGGTCATTTTAGAACATGTAAAGCTACTAGCTATCACCGAATTGAACTTGATCCTGATGTTGAATGCTGGACATTGTTTATGCCAGGACCTCAAAAAAGAGAATGGGGATTTTTAGTTAATAATAAATGGGTGCATAATGAAGCGTACCTTGAAAGTAGGAAAAAGAAATGAAAGATGTTATATTTGATGGCCCAGATCATATTGAATGGGCCAGTACTCCCTGGGATGATTTAGTTCGTGAAGATTTTCATATAGCAGTTTATAGAGATCGCTATCCAGTAACTGATGGGCATCTTCTATTTGTGCCTAAATATAATACCATGGGAATTTTAAAAGATGCATTTGAAGACGCTATCAGAGAAGGAAAACGTTTAATGGAATATGGAGAGTGTGATGGATTTAATGTAGGAATTAACTACAGAGAATCCGCAGGACAAACTGTAAAATGGCCACACATACACTTAATACCACGTAGAACAGGCGATGTCAAAGATCCAGTTGGTGGTATTAGAAATATTATCCCTGGTAAAGGCAACTATAGACTTCAAGAAAAAACAAGTGTATAATGAATTATGAGTAAAATTAAAATAGCAGAGCTGTTCTATTCGATTCAGGGAGAGGGTAGATATATGGGGGTGCCCAGCGTGTTCCTTAGAACTTTCGGATGTAACTTTAAATGTGCAGGGTTTGGTATGCCACGCGGCGAACTGAGTACAGAAGTTGAGGATATTGCACAAGTGGTTCATTTGTATAACGATTACAAACAACTACCATTAGTAAGCACA